>Ga0335081_10006659_pt1 | contig 18415 bp, 18 predicted proteins | sample Lox_Sample_35_FD_206713 | JGI IMG/M metagenome (GOLD analysis project Ga0335081, IMG submission 206713) | Soil microbial communities from Loxahatchee National Wildlife Refuge, Florida, United States - Lox_Sample_3.5 | ecosystem: Environmental > Terrestrial > Soil > Wetlands | place: USA...
CCGCTTCAAAATCTATTGGATGCAAGCGCCTACAATATTAAACACGCCCTGCCTGACTATGCTTTTGAAAATGCATTAACCCTGGCAGGTCTGATAGCGACCATATTAAGTGTTCCGCTGATGATCCTGTTCTTAAAATGAATTAAAGCCGCGGCTTGACTCTGATTCCCCGCGAATGGTAAGATGATTGCATGTATTTACGAGGCAGTAAATGGAGCATGAACCGCCGGCGGCAGAAACGCCCGAATTGGTTCCTGATCAGTCTTCTGGTTCTGTTGATCGCCGGTTTCACATACATGGATCGTTTCATCATCCCAACGTATCAATCGCCGTTTGTGGCAACGCCTACCAACACCCCCCCGCCCGAGCAATACATCACCCAGGCGCAGGAATTCTTTAATCAGGGCAAGCTCTCGCAGGCGATCGAGGCGTATCAGCAGGCGCTGGCGCTCAAGCCGAGCGATCCGTCCATCTATGTGGCGTTGGCGCAGGTCCAGGTGTTCGCCGGGGATTATAAAGACGCGCAGACCAATGCGGAGGATGCGCTTCTCTTAAACGCCAACCTTTCGGAGGCGAATGCCGTGCGGGCCTGGGCCCTCGACTGGCAGGGAGATTACCTCAACGCGGAAGCGGCGGTCAAACGCGCCCTGGAGCTGGATCCAAACAACGCCGACGCACACGCCTATTACGCGGAGATCCTGGCGGACGATTACATAACCGGCGGCGGAACAACCACGGACGGAATCAACACCGCCATTGACGAGTCGAAGACTGCACTGGCATTGGCCCCCAATTCTCTGGTGGCCCACCGCGCCCGCGGCTATATCCTCGAGGTGACCGGCAACTACGAGGAGGCGATCCGCGAATATCAGGCCGCGGATGCGATCAACGATAATATTGAAGACCTGCACCTTTCCCTGGGGCGCAACTACCGCGCCCTGGGTTCGTACGATCAAGCCGTGGAAGAATTTACCAAGGCCAATGCCCTGAACCCGTCGGATCCCACCGCCGACGAACTGATCTCGCGCACCTATGCCACGGTCGGGGAATATGCCAAGGCGGTCCAGTATGCCGAGAGCGCGGTCAAGGCGGGCCCGTCGGATGCCAATCTGATCGGCAATCTGGGGGTCATGTATTATCACAATGTGGATTGGCCCGACGCGGTCAAGGAATTGTCTCTGGTGGTCAATGGCGGAACGACCGATGCGGGTCAAAAGATCACGCCGATCCAGCTTACTCCGGATACCCACATCACCGAATACTATTTTACCTATGCCCTGGTTCTGGCCCGACTGAATCGTTGCGGCGAAGCGTTGCAGATTGCGCAGCTGATCCAATCCCGCGTGCCCTCGGACGATACGGCGATGACCAATGCCGCGGCCGCCATTCAGATTTGCCAGAAGAATCTCGCATCGCCTCCGGCCCCGACTGCGACCATCTCCGTGACGGAAACCTCCACGCCGGCCCCCGCAACCTCCACGGCCTTTCCGGCCGTCCCAACTTCCACGCCATGAATATTTCCCCGCGCCGCCCGTTCTATAATCGGCGTTCAGAATCCAACGTATATCGCCTGTTCTTCTGGGCGTTGCTGGTCCTGGGCGGAGTCTGGCTGCTCATCCAGATGAGGAGCGGGGATATAAAATCTCCCTTCCAGCCAACTCCCACCCCCACCCGCACATCCCAGTCTTATGCCTTGGAAGGCGATGCGCAATTTACAGCCGGTCAGCTTGAGGCGGCGATCACCGCCTACAAACAGGGCACAGAAGTTGATCCTTCCAACGCGCAATTATGGGCGAAGTTGGCCCGCATCCAGACCTACTCGTCGCAGCTGCTGCTGACCGACGCGGCCCAGAACACGCGCCTGCAGGAGGCGCTTGCCTCGGCCAATCAAGCCGTTTCCCTGGCTCCGGACGATAGTACAGTCCATGCCATTCGGGCGTTTGTCCTGGATTGGAATGCGAACCCATCGTTGATCGGGGATAAGCAGGCCCAGGATGATCTTTTGCAGGCTGACCAGGACGCGGTGCACGCTTTGCAGCTGGACAACACCAATACGCTGGCTCTGGCATTCTACGCCGAGATCTTGGTGGATGAACAAAAATGGACCCAGGCCGAACAGGAGATCAAACAGGCCGTGGATCGCGATCCGTCCCTGATGGACGTGCACCGGGTCTATGCCTATGTGCTTGAGTCGCTGGGAGAATACAATCAAGCCATCCAGGAATACGATAAAGCCATTGCGATCGCGCCGAATTTGACCTTCCTGTATTTGCGCGCCGGAGCGAACTACCGCCGATTGGGGTTTGCCAGTCCGAATGATGCTGTTCAAAAACAGCTGTTTGAGAGTTCGCTGGAGTATTTTGCAAAAGCGGTGGCCATCGATAAGCAGTTGGGCATTAAAGACCCGGTGCCCTATCTTTCGATCGCGAAGACCTACTCCCAGGAAGGCGAGTATTTCATCGCGGCGCGCAACGTTCAGGTCGCCATAGAATTCCAGCCAGACAACGCCGACCTGTATGGACAGCTCGGGATCATTTACCAAAAATCGCGCAACTATGAAGGCGCCATCCCGGCTTTAAAATGTGCCATCAAGGGCTGTACCGCCCAGGAATCCTGCGATGGACGCGGCGGTTGCGGCACGGCCGATGTGCCAACTCAGGTGAAGGGATTGCCCTTATCGGACAGCACCTTGGTTTATTACTATACCTATGGTTCCATCGTGGCCGCTTTGAGCCGGCCGGACGCCAACAATTGCCCGGATGCAACGAATGTGTTGCAAGAGGTCAATGCAAAATACGGCAGCGACCCGACCGTCGCCGGGATCGTGCAATCCGGCGAGGCGATCTGCCAATCGCTGGGTACCGCGACTCAAAACAGCGTCCCCACCCCGGTTGCTCCCCAGGCGCTGGCCACGTCTACGCCCTACCCCACGGCCAATCCCGCGACGCCTGTTCTTCCCTGAATAATTCATATCAGAGTTTCGTTAGAACTGCACCGATCCTCTTGACGTCGGCTTGTGAATTCGGTATCATACGATTAGCACTCGGGAAGAGAGAGTGCTAATTTCATGCTTATGCAAAATATTAATTTTCAGGAGGTCGAATATGGCAAGTAAACTCAAGCTCAAGCCTCTGGGCGGACGTGTGATCATCGAACCGATCGAACAGGAAGAGATCACTGCCGGCGGGATCATCCTGCCAGAGACCGCCAAAGAGAAACCGCAGGAGGGCAAAGTTCTGGCGGTGGGTCCTGGCGATCGCGATGAAAAGGGCGAACGGGTCCCGATGGATTTGAAGGCCGGTGACAAGATATTGTTCGCCAAATATTCCGGCACCGAGATCAAAATGGATGGCAAGAAACTGCTCATCCTGCGTGAAAGCGATGTTCTCGCGGTAATCGAAAGTTAACCCTGGAGGTAATGAAATGACTGCAAAGCAACTTGTTTTTTCTGAAGAGGCGCGCCGCAAACTGAAGAACGGCATGAACGTTGTCGCAAATTCGGTCGGCGCGACCCTCGGCCCGAAGGGCCGCAACGTGGCGATCGACCGCAAGTTCGGTTCGCCGACCATCACGCACGATGGAGTTTCGGTTGCCAAAGAGATCGAACTCGAAGACCCGTTCGAGAACATGGGCGCGCAGCTCCTCAAGGAAGCCGCGACCAAAACCAACGATATCGCCGGTGATGGGACAACGACCTCCACCGTGCTTGCGCATGCGATCGTCAATGAAGGCCTCAAGGCCCTCGAAGCAGGCTACAACCCCATGCTCATCAAGCATGGCATCGAAGTGGCCACCGACTCGGTGGTTGAAGAACTGCGCAAGATGTCGGTCAAGATCGACACGAAGGAAGAGATTGCGTCGGTCGCGACCAACTCTGCGGCCGATGAAAAGATCGGCGGCCTGATCGCAGATGTGATGGACAAGGTCGGTAAGGACGGCGTGATCACGGTCGAAGAGTCCAAATCCATGGCCGATGAGACGGAATTCGTCGAAGGCATGCAGTTTGACCGCGGCTACATTTCATCCTATTTCATCACGAACGCGGATCAGATGGAGGCCGTTATTGCGGACCCCTACATCCTGATCAATGAAAAGAAGATATCCGCTGCCCAGGATGTTGTCCCGCTGTTGGAAAAACTTGTTCAACTCGGCAAACGTGAACTCCTGATTATCGCGGAAGACATAGATGGGGAGGCGCTCGCCACGCTGGTCTTGAACAAATTGCGGGGCATGTTGAACGTCATCGCGGTCAAGGCCCCCGGTTTTGGGGATCGCCGCAAAGCCATGTTACAGGACATCGCCACCCTGACGGGCGGCACCGTGATTTCCGAAGAGACCGGCCGCAAGCTCGAGACCGCGACCATTCAAGATCTGGGACGCGCCGAGAAGGTTGTCGCCGACAAGGAGAATACGACCATCATCGGCGGCAAAGGCACCAAGACCGCCATCGAAGGCCGCATCAAGGAAATCCGCGCGGAGATCGAGAAGAGCACCAGCGATTATGATAAGGAAAAGCTTCAGGAACGCCTCGCGAAGTTGAGCGGCGGCGTTGCCATCATCCGGGTGGGGGCCGCGACCGAGACCGAAATGAAGGAGAAGAAGCATCGCGTGGAAGATGCCCTTTCCGCGGCGCGCGCCGCAGTGGAGGAAGGCATCGTTCCCGGCGGCGAGATCTCCCTGATCAACGCGGTCGCCAAGCTGGATCGGATGCTCAAGGGCAGCCAAGACGATGAGGAGATTCGGGTCGGAATCAACATCGTGAAAAAAGCTCTCGAGGCGCCGATCCGCAAACTCGCCTCCAACGCCGGCCAGGATGGCTCGGTCATCATTGATACGGTCCGCCGCACGGCCGGCGACAAGAAGGACAAGAACATCGGTTACAATGTCTTGACCAGCGAATATGTCAACATGATCGAGGCGGGCATTATCGACCCGGTCAAGGTTGTGCGCGGCGCCCTGGAGAATGCCTCTTCGATCGCGGCCATGATCCTGACCACCGACGTGCTCGTCACCGACATCCCCGAAAAGGAAAAGCCGATGCCGATGCCTCCGGGCGGCGGCATGGATTACTAGGCCCACTCAACAATCCTGTAGGGGCGACTGATCAGTCGCCCCTACAATTTTTTAATTGGTATAATCTGTACGATGGATTCCCGCCCGCCTCGGATCTGGATCGGATTGACTCTCACCCTGGCCCTGGGTTTATCTTCTTGCAGTTCATTGTTTGGCACCAAACCCACCCCCACGCCCCTCGCCTCGACCGCGGTGCCCGTGCTTCCAACGGCCACCGCGCCGGCCATGGCGGTGACCGTCAACGGGCAAGGCATAACCGTTGCGGAATATACCGCCGAACTGGCGCGTTACAAATCCGCCCAGCAGGCCCTGCACAAAAATGTCTCCGAGGCGGATGCAGGCAAAACGGTGCTGGAAGATTTGATCGCCCAGGTTCTGCTGGAACAGGGGGCAAAGGCCGCGGGCTATGAAATATCGGATTCCGCTTTGCAGTCGCGGCTGGAGGCGCTGGCCTCTCAACTGGGCGGTACAGATAAACTGTTGCAATGGGAATCCACTCACGGATATAGCGCGGCCTCGTTTCGTACAGATTTGAAACGTTCGATCGACGCGGCCTGGATGCGGGATAAGATCACGCAGGCGGTTCCGACCACTGCCGATCAGGTGCATGTCCAGCAAATTCTGCTCTATAATGCGAACAGCGCCCAAAACGTTTTGCAGCAACTGCAGGGCGGCGCGGACTTCAACAGCCTGGCCGCGCAATATGATCCCAATGCGCGCGGTGATCTGGGATGGTTTCCCAGGGGCTATTTGCTTGATCCGCAGGTTGAACAGGCTGCGTTCAGCCTGCAGGTTGGGCAGATCAGCAATGTGATCCAGACCGACGTTGGCTATGACATCATCAAAGTCTTGGAACGTGATCCGCAGCATCCGTTGTCACCCGATGCGTATCTTGCCATGCAGGAGCAGGCTTTGCAGAACTGGGTGGCGCAGCACAGGGCACAGGCCGCAATTGTTCTCGCGCCTCAATGAAGGACGCGGTCGTTTGAAATATTTTGTTGGATGGAGAAACTCCGATGAGCAATTTTGATTACAACGAGCATCCCACCCCGCCAAAGGGCGGCCGCGGATTCAACCCATTGGATCTGATGTCCATCGTGGTGTTGTTGGTCACGGTCTGCATCGGGGGCTATTTTGCCTTGGTATTCATCAATCCCAACATTCCCTTGAATCCATTTCCACCGCCTCCCACGCCCTTCAGCCTTCCCACCGCGACCATTACACCCATTCAGCTGCCGGCGACCTGGACTCCGACCAATCCGCCGTTCATGACCGCGACCGACACCCCGCCTCCGACCTTCACGTTGATTCCCACGGTGACCCCCTTCTCGCTTGTCCCGCCAACGCATACGCCCTTGCCGACAGCCACTCCCAAGGCGCCTTTCACGGCCACGGTCACCTATATCAGCAGCACAATCATTTATCCTGATCTGGATTGTCACTGGCTCGGCATAGGAGGGACCATCGTGGATTCAAACGGTGCCGATTTGATCCCCATGATCATCGGGCTGGCCGGCACGCTGAACGGCCAGCAAGTGCCACTTGGGGCGGCCACTGCCAGCGGTGCCTATCCGGCCTACGGCAGGTCGGGCTTTGAATTCAATCTGGGGACCATTCTTCACCTTTCCACGGTCCCGCTTGCGTCTACCGGCACTTTATACCTGCATGTGCTGGATCAAGCCGGACTTCCCCTGTCCGACAATATCTACATCAATACCTATACCGATTGTTCCAAGAACCTGGTGCTGGTCCGTTTCAAAAAACGACCATGAACACAAAAACGAAAGGCGGTCCGCGGGCCGCCTTTCGTTTTTAAACCTCCACGTTCCAATGTTTATACTTTGCATTCTTCCCGCGCAGCAAGTCGTCGTACAGGATGCGCACTTTCGCCGTGATCGGCCCCATCTCGCCGCGGCCGATCGGGCGATGATCCACTTTGGTAACAGCCATGATCTGGGCGGCGGTGCCGGTCATGAAGAATTCGTCCGCAATGGCGACCTCCGTGCGGTCCATGGAACGTTCCACCACCTGCAGTCCCAGTTCATTGCGCAGAAGTTCGATCACCGACTTGCGCGTGATGCCTTCCAGGATGTTGTCTGTGACCGGCGGCGTGATCACCAGACCATCGCGCACCATGAAGATATTCATGGCTGAGCCTTCCGAAACGTGGCCGTTTTGATCCAGGACCAGCGCCTCATCGAAACCGGCCCGGTTGGCATCCGTTTTGATCAGGGCCGAATTGGCGTAGGCGCCCGCCACTTTTCCGCGGGCCGGGATCATGTTATCGTCAATCCGTCGCCAGGAAGAGAACGTCACATGCGCGTTGGTGTCGTTCTTGACATATTTTTCATAGGCCATCGTGAACATGCAGAACTCATCCTTGAGATCATGCAGTTTCACACCGATGCCGAGATCGGCCTTGTAGAACGTCGGGCGCATGTACACATCCTGTTGGTAGTGGTCCATGCGCAGCAACTCCAGGGTGAGTTCGATCAAGCTCTCTTCATCGTAACTGGTTTGCATCGCCATCAGGCGCGCCGAATGCAGCAGGCGATGAAAATGATCCCAGGGACGAAAAACGAAGAGACGTTTCTTCTCTTCGTTCCAGTAAGCCCGCATGCCGCCGAAGACGGCCGTGCCATATAAAAAGCCGTGTGTGGCTATGCTGATGTTCGCCTCCGCCAGCGGGACGATTTTTCCCTCAAAGAACGCGTGCTTCGAGAGATCCACAAAACACCTCCAAAGGGGAATGGGGCCGACTCTTGCAAACGGATTATAACCGATTCACCCCGCCTCTTTTTTTCACGGCCGGCGGCCGGCGCGGCCCGGCGGTCCTTGACGTCCCCGCTTTTTGCCGTTAAAATCTAATTCGATAATCATCGAATTAGATTTACAAGGCTTCAGAATGGAAAACGAACTGGTTGATTTCTACAAGGCCCTCGGGGATGCCAGCCGCTTGAAGATCGTCGGTCTGCTGGCTGGACGCGCCTACAGCGTCGAGGAGCTTGCCGCGCTGCTGCATCTCAGGCCTTCCACGGTTTCGCATCATCTCTCCAAGCTAACCGAGGTCGGTCTGGTCAGCGCACACCCTGAGAGTTATTACAACGTTTATCATCTCGAGCAAAAGGCTCTTGAAGCAAAGACCCGCCGTTTGCTATCGCGCGCAGACTTTGGCGAAGCCGCGGCGGCCGTTGACCTCGATGCGTACGATCGCAAAGTTGTCGCAGATTACACGCGCCGGGACGGAAGCCTGAAAACCATCCCTGCCCAGCAAAAGAAGCTGGAGGCAACCCTGCGCTATATCGTCAAGGCCTTTGAACCAGGCAAACGCTACAGCGAAAGGCAGGTCAATAAGATCCTGGCCCGCTTCCACGCCGACACGGCTTCCTTGCGCCGCGAACTGGTCGGCCACAAATTGATGAAGCGCGCCGTGGGCGGTGGAGATTATTGGCGGACCGAGTCGTAGGGGCGCTCTGGGCACGGCCCGCCGCGCGGCCTCGCCCCTAGGGCCGGGGGCGTGATTGAATGGAAAAGGTTGCATGCCCACCCAGCGCAGAATTCAACGGCAGGGAATCCAGGGGCATCACCTTGCTGTTGGCGAAGAATCCAAAATCAAAGCTGGTCGGGTCCCCGGCCTTTTTGCCGGGGACGGGCATCAGCCGGGCGGTGAGCGGTTTATTGAGACGAAGCGCCAGGGCGGAAAGATCGAGCAGGAGCGGGACAATTTGTTCGGCGGACGTGTCCCCGGGCAACGGGATCGTATCCAGTCCCGTCCCGCAGACTGCCGAATAAAGCAGCAGGTCTTTGACGCTCAAGGTCCCGTCGGCGGCGCGCTTGGCCAGCGTCGCATCCTCGAGGACGGGCAGCATCAACCCGCTGAAGCCTGTGCGCGGAAAGTCCGCCCGGTCAATGGCTTCGGTCAGGATCGCCGCGGCCGCGAGCGAACCATGCAGTCCGAGGCGCGGCACTCCCATTCGTTCGAAGGCCGTGCCAAGCGAGCGGTCCTCGGCCGGAAAGGGTCCGAGGGAAAAATCAATGCCGCCAAATTTACAATCCAGGGCCTGTGCGACCCGGCTCAATTGCCTGGCATGCTGTTCGATCTCCGAGACCAAAGTCCGCCGTCCATCCTCCAAAGTCCCCCCCTGGCTGAAAGCCTCCACCGCCAGATCCGCCGCCTCGGTTGCGATGGCGAACGCGGGCCGATCCTGATCATGATAGGCGGCCGGGAAAAAAGGCGCACCCGCCTTGACATTTGCCAGCGCCGCAAAACGCAGATTCGCAAAACCATTCGGATCGATCGGTGCGGACCGGACCATGACCTCCGCACAGGCTTCGATCGCCGCAAGCGAAATGCCCATGCTTTGATCGGCCATCACGCCATCGAAGAAGATGTTTTGCGAGGCGGCGATCGCCTCAGGAATGACTTTATAGCTGCGCGGCGATCCCGGCAATGCGGGCCCGAGCGAGGCATGACCCACGTTAATTTGTCCGATGAGCTTTTCCAATCGTTCTGCCAAGCGCGGCAAGTCAGCAATTCCCTTTTCGCCAAGAAGTGCGGGAAACGGGATCGTTGCCAGCCGCCCGGTCTGGACCTCAAACCCCGCGGCTTCATAGGCGGACTTGGCCTGGGCGAGGAACTCGCCCCCGGCCCGGATGACCTGCTCATCGAGCGGATATTTGGGATTGCAGAAATAGGTGATCGAGCGGATTTTCATGGCTGCCTACAATGGGGAGGACGGATCAACCGATCTCCCCGCAAGGATCCGGATTGCAGAGGCGGCCGTCCGCGGCCACCCCGATCGCGCAGGGGGCAGGCGCATTCAACGATCAGAGTTCCGAAGACGATCATGACGATCCGGTTTGCGCTCAACATGCCGACCTCGCTAATGATATGCCCTTCTTTGCCTCATCACTTCAAATATCAAGACGGACCCGGCCACCGCCGCGTTCAAAGATTCCGTTTTGCCCGCCATCGGGATTCGCACAAAAGCATTCGCCAATTTGCGTGCCGGCCCGCTGGCACCGTCGGCCTCGCCGCCGACGATCAAGGCCAGCGGTAACTTGAAATCCGTCTCCCAGCAGGATTGACCGTCCATGTCGGCAAGATAGATCCGCAGATCTCCGGCCCGGCCGCGGATTTCATCCCAACTCATCCTCTGCATTGGCAGCCGAAAATGTGTGCCCATCCCGGCCCGGACCACTTTCGGTGCGAAGACATCCGTTGTTTCAGGAGGGATCCATACGGCCTGCACGCCTGCCGCATCGGCGCTGCGGAGCAGGGTGCCGAGGTTGCCGGGATCGCGGATGGAATCGGGGATCAAAATGAAGTCGGGGGAGGCGGGGATCGGGAGGCGGGGGCCGTTCAGAACCGCCAGGATGCCCTGGGAGGTTTCGGTTTCGCTCAACGCTTGCAATAATGCGCTTTCGGCCTGCTCCACGTCGATCTTCCTGTCTTCCAACTTCCCGATCAGCCTTTTGCCTCGCTCACTCAATTCATCCGAGTACAGCACAAACCGGAACGAGCAGTTCGCGGTCAATGCCTCTTCGACCAGCCGCACGCCTTCCGCGAGAAACGCCTCCGCCTCGCGCCGTTCCCTGGGACGGCCTGCCAGGGCGCGGGCCAGTTTGATTTTCGGGTTTTGGGAAGAGGAGATCATGATCAACCCTGTACGGAAAATGCCCTCTACGATCCATCAGCCATTTTCCACGCCTTAAGGAAAGCCTGGATCGTAGACTCATCCAACAGGACCAGCCGGACCGATTTGATCCCAGACGGCTGGTTTGAAAAATAATCTTCAATGGCGGAGAACATCACTTGCGCGGCGCGTGCCTTTGGAAAACCAAAGATGCCCGTCGAGATCGCAGGGAAGGCCAGGGAGGTTAATTTCAATTCATCCGCAACTTCCAGCGATCCCCGGACGGCGGCCCCCAATTTATTGTCTTCATCGCCGCTCCCCCACACGGGACCCACGGCGTGGATCACATATTTTGCAGGCAGGCGCCCGCCCGAGGTCCAGGCCGGACGCGCGTGGGAAACGCTTCCGTGAACGCGCCTCCACTGATCCGATTCCCGCTGGATGATTTCGCCGCCGCGCCGGACGATGGCCCCCGCCACGCCGCCGCCGTGCGATAAATGTTCATTCGCTGCATTGACGATCGCATCCGTGGTTTCGGTCGTGAGATCGCCTTGCACGATCTGGATCGTTTGACCGCTTGGGAGAACGCGTTCCAGCAGGACCTGGTTCATGCGGTGATTTTACCCCGTTAAAACATTTGGCCGGGATAAAAATCCCGGCCAAATGTTCATCTCGTCTTTGCCACGACCGCCGCGAAGGCGTGCGGATCGCGGACGGCAATGTCTGCCAGCATTTTGCGGTTGAGGGCGATGTTCGATTTCTTCAGGGCCGCCACCAAACGGCTGTAGGTGGTGCCGTTCAAGCGGGCCGCCGCATTGATGCGGGCGATCCACAACTTGCGCAGATCACGCTTGCGAACTCTACGGTCGCGGGTCGCGTACCACAGACTCTTCAGCATGGCTTCGTTGGCGCGCTTGAACAAAAAGTGCTTGGCGCCGCGCTGGCCCTTGGTGATCTTTAGAATTTTCTTGTGGCGAAGATGTCCGTAAGGACCGCCTTTGATTCTTGTCATTGTTCATCTCCTGCAAGCCTCTGAACGTCGGCAGGTCATGCCAGTTGTTTACATCCAGGAGCCGCAATAAAAAATCGATTTTCCTGCCGGGCGCAAGTCTGCGGCGCCCCTAGCCTTCCATGTTCGGCGCGAGGCGCTTCACGTTCTTGATGATGCTGCGGCCCTTGACGGTCTGCATTTCCGAGAGCTGCTTCTTGGTGCGCTTCGACGTGTTTCGGCGCAGGTGGCTTTTGCCGCCCTTCGTCCGCACCAGTTTGCCAGCACCCGTCAGGCGAAAACGCTTGGAAGTCGCCTTATGGGTCTTGAGCTTGTATTTGCCGGATTTGGCTTTACGAGGCACTGTACCTTACTCCTTTCAGACAAAATAAAACCGCGGACAAACTTTTTGCCCGCGGACGATCAACATCTTTGGGACCTACTCTTTCGCCTCCGCGGCGACTTCGGCCGGGGATTCGGCCCGGTCCTTTTTCTTGGCAGACGGTTTTCCTGGGGCGAGCACCACCAACATGGTCCGGCCCTCCATCATCGGGGACTGTTCGATCGTGCTGATGTCCGCCAGCGAGGCAGCGATCTCTTTCAGATCTTCGAGCGCTATTTCAGGATAATCCATTTCGCGTCCGCGGAACTTGATCGTGACCCGGACCTTGTGTCCCTGCAAAAGCCAGCGGCGGGCATCGTCCACTTTGAAACCGCGATGGGCCTGGTTGGTCTTGGGACGCAGGCGGATCTCCTTCACCTCGATCTTGGTCTGCGCCTTGCGCGCCTCGCGCTCTTTCTTGGTCCGCTCGTAGATGAACTTTCCAAAATCCGTCACACGGCAGACGGGGGGGGTGGCGGTCGGCGAAACTTCCACCAGATCCAACTCTGCGTCGCGCGCAATCTGCAGGGCCTGTTTGATCGCGACCACTCCGACGTTTTCGCCGTTCGGCCCGATCAGTCGGACCTCGGGGACCCGGATGTTCTCATTAACTCGAAATTCAAGAGCGCTGATAATCTTCTCCTATTATGAAACAAACCCAGCCTTTGGCTGGTTTTTAGCGGGCGAATGATACCACGAAGGCGCGTGAATCGTCAACAAAACGGCACAGCCCCGGCCCCGGCCCCAGGGAGGGCAGATCCTCCTGCAGCGGCCGTGATTAGAGTTCGGGCGCCCTCCTTGCAATTCTATCTTTCGCCCTTGCCACAAACTCGCCCAGCGCAATGTTGTTCTGCTGGCTTCCATCCCGGACGCGCAATGAAACCTGACCCGCCTGCAGCTCGTTCCCGCCGACCACCAGCATATACGGCACTTTCAGCAGCTGGGCGGCCCGGATCTTGGCGTTCATACGCTGCGCGCTGAGATCGGCGCTGACTCGAATTCCCCCATCTCGCAACTGCTGAACAATTTGATCGGCATATTCGTTCTGGGCATCCGTGACCGGGATGACACGCACATGTTCCGGCGAGAGCCAGGCCGGGAAATTGCCCGCATAATGCTCGATCAAAAAGCCGATCATGCGTTCGTGCGTGGAAAGCGGCGCGCGGTGAATGCACAACGGAACCTCGTCTTGCCCTGCCTTGTTCGTGAACTTCAAATCGAAGCGCGCCGGCTGGGCAAAGTCCACCTGATTGGTGGCAAGCGAAAATTCCTTGCCGATCACGCTCCAAATCTGAACATCGATCTTGGGCCCGTAGAAGGCGGCCTCATCCTCCGCCTCGACGAAAGGCACGTTGCCGTTCTTCATTGCGCGGCGCACCATTTCTTCGGTCTTGAGCCACAGGCGCTCATTGTCCACGTATTTTTTACCGAGCCCTTCCTTCCCGTGCAGACTTAAACGCATCACGTATTTTTCAATGCCAAAGATCTTAAAATACTTGTAGTAGAGCCCGATCACGGCCATGAATTCCTGCTCAAACTGATCTTCGGAGACGTAAATGTGGGCGTCGTTCATCTGCAGGGAGCGGACCCGCATCAGGCCGAAGAGTTCGCCGGATTTTTCGTAGCGGTAGCACGTGCCATATTCCGCGAGACGGATCGGCAGGTCGCGGTACGAGCGGCCCTTCGATGCAAAAATCTTGTGATGCATCGGGCAGTTCATCGGCTTGACGTAATACTTTACACCCTCCAATTCCATGGGAGGATACATCGACTCCGCATAATAGGGCAGATGGCCTGAACGAATGAACAGATCCTCTTTCGTCAGGTTGGGCGTGCGGACGCGCAGGTAGCCGGCCTTCTCTTCCATCTCCTTGGCAAGCTTTTCCAACTCCTCGATCATCACGCCGCCATTCGGAAGCCAGAGCGGCAGGCCGGGACCGACTTCTTCATCAAATGTAAAGATTTCAAGCTCCTTGCCCAGTTTGCGGTGATCGCGCTTCTTGGCTTCTTCCAACTGCCAGAGATAATTCTCAAGGTCCTTCTTATTCTCCCAGGCCGTCCCGTAAATACGCTGCAACATCTTGTTGTGCTCGTCGCCGCGCCAGTATGCCCCGGCCACGCTCATCAACTTGATGGCATCCGGCTTGAGCTCTTTCGTATTCTGGACGTGCGGGCCCCGGCACAAATCCACGAATGTATCGTGTTGATAAATCGAGATCTCCGGCTTCTCTTTGAGCGGATTGCCGTATTCGTCGAAACCTCCTTTTTCGAGTCCTTCTATCAATTCGATCTTGTACGGCTGATCTCTGAAGATCCTGCGCGCCTCATCCGCCGAGACAACTTTCTTCTCGAACTCAAACTTGCCGGCGATGATCTGCCGCATCCGCTTCTCAATTTGCTCCAGATCTTCGGGTGTCAAGTTGCGCGGCAGATCGAAATCGTAATAGAAGCCGTTCTCGACCGGAGGCCCGATCGTGACCTTCCCATCCGGGAACATCTCCAGGACGGCCTGCGCCATGATATGCGCGGCGGAGTGACGGATTCGATAGAGATGTGAGTCCTCATAACGTTCTTGCATTTCCTGTTCTGACATTTTCGCTTCCTTTCCATCCGGGCGGCTTTTGCGGCGGGGGTGACAGACAAAAAATTCTCGCCCGAACGGGGCGAGAATTTGATTCACGCGGTTCCACCCGATTTGCTCTGCGACGGAGAGCATCTCTCTGGGCCGGTAACGGGGCCAGCCGTTCCTTCTACTCGCTCATGCTTTCGAATTTACGCTCGCGGGTGGTTTTCTGCGGTCGTCTCTGGAACAAGCTCTCAAGCTTTGGCCTGTTCTCCCTGTCAGAGGCGGGAGCCGCTTACTCGTCCCGGTCACTGCGTTTTTATTTGAATGCCGGTATTATATGACGGATTGGGGGTCTGTCAAGGAAAATAAAAATCGGGAAAGGACCCGTCCTTTCCCGACCGGCTGAAATGGAAGTCCCTACTTTGCGGCGGGGGTTGCCATCGTCGCGGGAACCCACTTGGCAAATGAGGCCATATGACCCCAGAGCGCAGCGTAGAAAGTGACTGCCCAGATGGCCGCCGCGACCACCAAAACGGCGATTCCGATCCAACGGACGGCTTTGTTGTCCTTGAACCATTGCAGGAAGGGGAAGGCAGCCACACCGCCCAGACCCGCCAAAATAAAGCCGATCGCCGCGACCAGCGGTTCCTGTCCCAATTGCAGGGAGTAGAGGCGGATGCCCACGATGATCGCATCGATGCCGGCGAAGAAAGAATAGAGCGCCACTGGAATTAAGTCCCAGCCCTGGCTCAGAGCGATGCCGGTCGCGAGATAAACAGCTCCGAACAACGTGGCAGCGTCACCGTAACCGACGTTGAAGCTTCCAGGCAGGGGCCAGGTGAAGGATAGCTGTAAGCCGGTGACGATGCCCACCAGGCCGGTGATGAAGAAAGCGGCCGCGTACGGACGCTGATTTTTCTCATCCATGCCCTTCCATAGATAGTAGGCCAGCAGTACGGAGCCTGCCACCAGGTTAATCATGACGATTGTGAGAAAATCAATGAACATTCTAACGTCTCCTTAAAGGTGAAATTTTATCGACTTTGTACTCTTTGTTACAAATAGAATAACACCTGTTTTCAATTATAGTTACTCTCCTTTGTCATGGTTCGGATAGGACGAATGCAATAAAAAAGCCCATGTTCGGGCTTTTTCTCTGTGGGCGAGACAGGGCTCGAACCTGCGACCTCTGCTATGTCAAAGCAGTGCTCTAACCAGCTGAGCTACCCGCCCCGAGAGACAAACATTATAACGAGTAGAAACGGATTTGACAATCCCGGCATTCTCCCCTCTTCATGGACGGCCTCCCAGCGGCGCCGGCTGCCCGATTCCCCCGGCGCGGCACCCCCTTATTTCACGGTCCCCGGCAGAACCAGCGGCACATCCAGGAACGGATGCCCTACGACCTGCACGGGCAGACAATAGGCCTGTGAGATCAGTTCGGGAGTAAGCACCTCACGCGGCGCGCCCAGGGCCTTGATTTCGCCCGCCACCATCAATGCAATGCGGTCCGCGTAACGCGCGGCCAGATTCAGATCATGCAAGGCGATCAACACCGCCAGCTTGTCATGATGGGCGAGGTCGCGCACGAGTTCCGATAAATTGACCTGATACTGCAGATCCAGATGCGCAGTCGGCTCGTCGAGCAACAGGATCGGCGTGGACTGACACAAAGCGCGTGCCAGCAGCACGCGCTGCCCTTCGCCTCCTGAGAGCTCCCCGACGCGGCGCTCCGCCAGACCGAGCGCATCGACGCGCTTCAACGCCTGGCGCGCAATTTCTTCATCTGCCGATGAGGTCTGACCGATAAATCCGAGGTACGGCGTGCGTCCCATCAGCACCGTTTCCCAGACCGTGAACGCGGGGGGCAGCGAAACCGCCTGGGGCACGACCGCCAGATATTTTGCGCGCCGCATCGGGGCCAGCGCCTGGAAGTCATCACCGTTGGTTCGAACGTGTCCGCCGGCGATGGGGATCACGCCGCTCACCGCGCGGATCAAAGTTGATTTGCCTGCGCCGTTCGGTCCGATCAAGGCGACGACCTCGCTGCTTTGTACGCTCAGTGAAACATCGTGTAATACGCGGCGCGGGCCGTAATTGACCGAAAGGTTTTCAATGCGCAACATAGCCGCTTGGCCTTTACCAATATCCCTGGTTCTTGGCGCGGCGCAGGACCCACAGGAAGAACGGCGCCCCGACCAGGGCCGTCACGATCCCAACCGGGATCTCCTGGGGCGCGATCACCACGCGCGCCACCACGTCTGACAGGATCAGCGCGGCCGCGCCTCCGATAATGGATAATAGGATCAAGCGGCGATAATCCGCACCGAACCACAGGCGCATCACATGCGGAACGATCAAGCCGATAAAGCCGATGATGCCGGAGAAGGCAACCGCCGCGGCGGTCGCCAGTGAAGCCGCGATCAACACGATCGTCTTGGCGCGCGTCACGTTAAGTCCCAGCTGCTGGGCCTGGTCGTCGCCGAATTGCAGCAGATTTAACGCATGCCCGCTCAGGGCCAGGATGCCGAGCCCGAGGATGAGGTAGGGCACGACCGCGAGCACCGCGGTCCATCCCGATTGAGTCGCCCCGCCCAAAAGCCAGCCCAGGGCGCGGTGGACATCGTTGGAGGAGCGCAGCATCAGAAACGAAGTCAAGGAGGTCGCAAATGATGAAAATGCCACACCGGCCAGGATTAAATTGGTGGTCGGAATCGTCTTGCCCACGCGCGCCAGGGAATAAACGATGAAGATGGTCAGCAGGCCCGTCGCGAAGGCGGCCATCGGAATGGCCATCAAGCCCCAAAAGGAATACGGCCACTGGATGCTCATCGCGATCACCGCGCCCAAACCCGCGCCGGATGCGACTCCGATCAAAAATGGATCTGCCAGCGGGTTGCGAAACAGACCCTGAAAGGCCGCACCGCTTCCGCCCAGGGCCATGCCGGTCAGCGCGATCAATACCGTGCGCGGCAGGCGAATGTCCCACAAGATCGCGTCCGAGACCGGCGTGCCGTGACCGATCAGGGCGCCCCACAGCTGCGCGGGCGGCAGGAACACCGAACCGATGGTGAGACTCAGGATCAGCGCGATGCCGAGGGCGAGCAGGGAAAAAAGATAAGGCCGGGTTTTCAAAATATTATTGAAACAATTCCGGATGCAAGAGTTTTGCCAATTGTTCCAGCCCGTCCACCAAACGCGGACCGGGACGGCTGATGAGATCATCGTCGAACGGGAAGATCATTCCATTCTGCACCGCCTCGATCGTTCCCCAGCCGGGGCGCGCTTTGACCGCATCGGGCGTTGCGCCATAAGCCGCATCGCCGAGGATGATGATTTGAGGATCCGTCTTTACGATCTGCTCCAGGCCGACCTGTGGATATGGATCGGTGAGGCCGGCCGCGCCGGAGAAATTCACTCCGCCCGCCCGCGCGATCAGCGTGTCGCCAAAAGTGCCGGGTCCGTAGGTATAAGGCTTGCTGGGATCGGTCGCGTCCACTTCATAAAACACAATTGGCTTGTCCGTCACGTTGGCAAGCTTCGCGTCCACCCCCGCAACGCGCGCCTTGAGAGAAGTGATCAAGTTCTCCGCCTCCGATTCATGGCCGGTGAGCTGCGCAACGATCTGGAGGTTGCTGTACATCCCGTCCAGCGTAGTCGGGTTCTTCAGATAATAAACGATCAAGCCCAACGCTTCGAGGGACTTCACCTGTTCCGGCGTGTTGATTTCCGCGGCCAGCACCAGATCGGGCCTGAGCGCGACAATTGCC
>Ga0335081_10006660_pt1 | contig 18414 bp, 14 predicted proteins | sample Lox_Sample_35_FD_206713 | JGI IMG/M metagenome (GOLD analysis project Ga0335081, IMG submission 206713) | Soil microbial communities from Loxahatchee National Wildlife Refuge, Florida, United States - Lox_Sample_3.5 | ecosystem: Environmental > Terrestrial > Soil > Wetlands | place: USA...
GGCAAGTCAAACCCGGCCGTCCAGCGGACGGTCTCGAGGGCCGCCTCACGGGCGCGCTCGAGCGGCTCGACCATCGCCCCGAGCTCGCGGCGGGTCGGCGCGCGGTAAAAGCCGCCGACGCGGACGTTGATCGGATGGATCTCACGGCCGCCGACGAGCGTCATCAACGCGTTCCCGGTCTTCTTCAGCGCCAGACCGCGCTCGACGGCCGCCGGCGCGTCCCGCGCGAGCTCGACTGCGCCGGTGTAGCCGAGGAAGTCGGGCGCGTGGAGCATGTAGACGTGCAGCGCGTGGCTCTCGATCCATTCGCCGCAGTAGAGAAGCCGCCGGAGGATCCGGATCGGATCGGGCAGGGTGGCATTGCAGAGACTCTCCAGGGCGTTTGCTGCGCTCGTCTGGTAGGCGACCGGGCAGATCCCGCAGATCCGCGCGGTGATATCAGGCGCCTCGGCGAACCCACGGCCGCGCAGCAGCGCCTCGAAGAACCGCGGCGGCTCGAAGATGCGCAGCTCGACGTGCTCGACCCGTTCGCCGTCGAGCCTGACCGTCATCGCTCCCTCACCCTCGACCCGGGCGAGGTAATCGGTGCGAATCGTGCGGCGCTCACTCACGGCCGGCCGCCTTCCGGAACGGCTCCGACGCAGCGTTGAAGGTCGAGAACACCCGCTCGACCCCGCCCTCCGAGAGCCCCTGCCTGCGGAGGAGCGGGATCAGGGCGGCCGTGTTCGGAGTCTCCATCGGCCCGAAGCACCCGTAGCAGCCGCGGTTGTAGGCCGGGCACAGCGCGCCACAGCCGGCGTGCGTCACCGGCCCGAGGCACGGCGTCCCGTGGGCGACCGTCACACAGACCGTCCCGCGCTGCTTGCACTCGGTGCAGACGCTCGTCGACGGGATGCCCGGCTTGCGTCCGTGCAGGAAGGCGGTCACCACCTCGACCAGCTGACGCTTGTCGATCGGGCAGCCGTGCAGCTCGAAGTCGACCTGCACGTGGGCGGAGATCGGAGTCGAAGTCGCGAGGGTCGAGATGTACTCGGGTGACGCGTAGACGACGTCGACGAACTCGCGCACGTCGGCGAAGTTGCGAAGCGCCTGGACGCCGCCGGCTGTCGCGCAGGCACCGATCGTGACCAGCGCCTTCGACGAGCGCCGCACTTCCCGGATCCGCTCCGCGTCGTGGGCGGTCGTCACCGAGCCCTCGACCAGCGACAGGTCGTACGGCCCTTCGACGAACGCGCTCGTCGCCTCCCGGAAGTCGGCGAGCTCGACCGCGCCAGCGAGCGCAAGGAGATCGTCCTCGAGATCGAGCAGCGAGAGCTGGCAGCCGTCGCACGACGCGAACTTCCACACTGCGAGCCTGGGCTTCGGCGCATTCACAGTTCGCGCGCCTCCATCCAGGGCGCGATCTCGGGGTAAGCGTAGACGGGGCCGTCGCGGCAGATCAGCGTCGGACCGAGCTGGCAGTGGCCGCAGAGGCCGATCCCGCAGTCCATGTGGCGCTCCATCGACACCTGGATCCTCTCGGGCGCTACGCCGCGCGCGATGAGCGCGTCGATCGTCGTCCGCATCATGATCTCCGGCCCGCAGACGAACGCCGTCACCTGCTCCGGCCGAAGCTCGGCCCGCGAGACGAGCTTTGCGACGAATCCGACCGCACCGCCCCACTCCTCGCCGGCAGCGTCGACCGTGACCTCCACATCGATCGTCCGCCGCCAGTCGTCGAGCTGGGCTACGTAGAGGAGATCCTCCGGTGTCCGCGCCCCGTAGAGGAGGCTCACGTGCTCGTACTCCTCGGCCCGCGAGAGGGCGTGGAGCACGACGGGGCGAAGCGGCGCAAGGCCGATGCCCCCGGCGACGACGACGACATCTCCGCCGGCCGCCTCCTCGACGGGCCACGACGATCCGAACGGACCGCGCAGCCCGAGCACCGATCCCGGGTCGGAGGCGCAGATCGCGCCGCTCACCGCGCCCACTGCGCGGACCGTCAGCACGACCGGGGTCGGGACGCCGGGCGATCCGCTGACCGAGATCGGCACCTCGCCGATCCCGAACGCGTACACCATCATGAACTGCCCCGGGCCGATGACCGGCGCGGCCCCGGCCAGAGGCTCGAGCGTCAGCGTCCACGTGTCCACGGTGTCCTGCTCCCGAGCGGCGACCCGGAAGGGGAGCGGCGTCATCACGCCGACGCCCGGGGCGCTAGCTGCGATTGCCGTCGCCATACAGGTCGAGGAGGCGGAGCCGCGTCCACTGGAGGCGTTCGATCAACACCTGTGCGAAGCGGCTCATCAGGGCGTAGCCGAGTGCGGGATCCGCATCGCACTTCCCACGCAGGCAGGCGCCGTCGAAGGCTGTTGCACGGACGGTGGTCAGCGCACGCGCGTCGAAGTGCCAGCGGTAGGGCTCGAAGAGCCACGACCAGCCGATCACCTCACCGGCCTCGATCGTCTCGATCATCACCCCGCCCCGCGTGGGGACGAACGTCTCCAGCGCGACGCTGCCGTGGCGAACGACGTAGAAGGTGTCCGCGGGGTCACCCTCGCGGAAGAGGTTCTGGCCAGCCGCGAAGCGCACGTTCCCGGCGCATCCGGCAAGCGTCTCGAGCTCGTGCGAGCCGAGCCCTCCGAAGAAGGGCACCTCTGCGAGCAGGTCCTCAAGCTGCTGCATCCTGGGCTCCTTTCACATGCTGGGCTCCTTCCGTCGCGCGGATCGCCGCGACCTCTTCGGTGATGTCGATCCCGACCGGGCACCAGGCGATACAGCGGCCGCAGCCGACGCAGCCGGAGGAGCCGAACTGGTCGTGCCAGGTGCCGAGCTTGTGCGTCATCCATTGCCGGTACCGCGAGCGTCCCGACGGCCGGATGCTGCCCCCATGAATATAGGAGTAGTCGACCGAGAAGCACGTGTCCCAAACGCGCCAGCGGGACGATTCCTCGCCGGCGAGGTCGGTCTCGTCCTCGACCGCCGAGCAGAAGCACGTGGGGCACACGAGCGTGCAGTTGCCGCACGTCAGGCAGCGTTTTGCCACGTCGTCCCAGCGCGGATGGTCAAGGTTCCGGGCTAGCAGCTCGCGAAGGTCCCAGGCCTCCATCGTCCGCCCCATCTTCGCCTCCGCCGACTCGATGCTGGCGCCGGCGGCACGCTGGTCGGCGTCGACGGCCGGCCGCGACGGCAGCGCGGCGAGGACCTCGGCGCCCCGGTCGCTTCCGGCCTCGGCGAGAAACCGGTGCTCGCCGTCGAGGATCTCGGTCAATGCCAGGTCGTAGCCGGCCTCAACGCCGGGGCCTGTACCCATCGACGTGCAGAAGCAGGTGCCGGCGGGCTCGAAGCAGTTGACCGCGACGAGGAACGCCCCTGCCCGTCGTGCGGCGTAGTCGCGGTCGACATGGGCACCACCGGTGAACACACGATCCTGGATCTCGATCGCGTGCAGCTCGCACGAGCGCACGCCGACGAACGCGAGCGGCGTCTCGTCGAGGGGCTCCTCGGCGACGGAGCCATCTCGCTGCCCCTTCCAGAGCCGGATCCGCGGAGGGAACAGGTACCGCTTCCACGAATGCGGCCCGACCGCGTACCCGAAGCGCGCCTCGTCGGAACGGCGCTCGAGCCGGTAGCTCCCGCCGTCCTGCCTGTCCGTCCAGCCGATCGGCAGCTCGGCAGCCGAGTCGAGGTCGTCGTAGACGATCGCGCCGTCACGCACGGTTGGACCGAGGACGCGATACCCGCGCACACACAATGCATCGACCAGCCGGTCGAGTGCATCCGGCACGATCACCACCTGGCGCGTCTCGGTCAGACCATCCTCCGGTGTCGAACTCTGTCAGATCGTCGCCGCCGGCGGCGGTCACGGGCATCGTGGAAGCTCCGCGGCCGGCTTCGGCTTTCCCGCAGCCGCGCCGCGATCTCCGTGCGATCAGACGCGCGAGGACACTGTCCCTGCCCTCCGTCCCGCGTCGGTCTTCGCTGACCGTCGGGTTGGTGGTTCCCCGCACCGGCCCGTTCTCGACCTCGAGCTCAGGGGACGATCGTGACGAGCGTGCCGATCGGCGTGTAGGGCCAGATCTCGCCGGCGGTCGAGATCGGCGTCTCGACGCAGCCCACGCTCTGCGGGAAGCCGTAGGTCGCGCGGTCGAAGCCGTGGATCGCCTCGCCGCCGTTGAAGTACGAGATCCACTTGATCCCGGGGTCGACGTAGCGGCTACCGTCGGGATTCTGGCCCCGCATCGTCCCCACCGGGATATGCTCGAAGACCGCGTGCGTCCCCAGGGGAGTCGGCGCGGCGGGGACTCCGGTGTTGACGCGCGTCGTCAGGATCGTCTGACCGTCGTTCCACAGCATCAGCGTCTGCGGGACGCTCCGGCGGACGAGTACGTAGCTGTAGGAATGGGCGGTCTCCCCCTTGAGCGCAGCCGAGATCAGCGTGTGCCAGACGATCGGCCCCGGGATCCCGTCCACGTCGAGGTTGTGGTCGGACTCGAACGCCATCACCGCGCCCTGCGTCATCCTCGTCCAGCTGTTCGGCCGCCAGAGCGCCTTCAGCTCGGCGGGCGTATCCGCGTAGCGCCAGGTGAAAGTCCCGGCAGGCGCGTGGAGCGCAGCCTGCTTCTGGGCAATCGCCGTCGCCGCGACCGGGCTGCCGGACGGTTGCCAGCTGAGCGGCAGGTAGCCGAGCTGGCTCAGCAGCTGCTGGAGGCGGAGCGTCGAGCCGACCGGGATGCTCCAGGTGAGCTTCTGGAGCGTCTGCGTCTCGGTCGGCGTGAGCACTTCGGTTGGCGCCGGGAGCGTGATGGTGACGTGGCGCCCGAGCGCGAAGCCCGAGCCGGTCGGGAAGAACGTCAGCGTGTTCGGCGAGCTCACCGCCCAGGTGCCCGGGGTCGGCGGGTCGAGCTTCGGCCGCACCGCCCCGAGCACCGTCTGTACAGGACGGGAGAAGGTGAGGCGAATCGAAGTCGAGGGCTGGATCGTCGTTCCCGGCGAGGGCGCGACGAGCGCCTGCAGGTGACTCCCCGTCGGGAACCAGCTCACCTTCACCGGCGGCGAGAGCGTCTCCCAGGACCGCGCCGCGACCGCGACGGTGAGCACGCCGAACCGGTTCGGGCCGATCGCCTGCAGTCCGGTCGCGAGGACCTTCCGCGGCTTCGCGAACCGGAGGCTCTCCTGCTTGAACCCAGGCAGGTCGAGCCGCACGAGGCTCGCCGGGACGTCGAAGGCGAGATCGACCGGAGCGCCGGGCGCGAGATGGAGCAGCGTGGCCCGCACGCTCGTCTCGGGCGTGGTCAGGGTGGTCTGGATCTTCTCGGTACCACCGACGAGCCAGGAGACCCACGAGGCGCGGCGGACCGTGGCGGAGACGTAGAGCCGCTCGCCGGCTGAGAGCTTCCCGACGGGCGTGATCTTCCCGCCCCGAAGCGTCACCGGCACCGAACGTCCCTGCGCGTTGTGCGCGGTGACGCTCTCGACCTGCTCGCCGAACGGGGCCGTCTGCAACCCCGCGAGAGCCTGCGGGTCGGTGACGATCCGGGCCGAGGGCCATTCGACTCTGAGCGCGATCAGCCCTGCGACCGCCACCAGCACGATCGCGAGCAGCGCCAGCGCCGGCGCCCGGCGAGAGCTCCTTCTCCGCCTTTGCGACGGATACTGGCTGTACGACCCCCTCCGCTTCGACACGGCTCTTAAGGGTGCCAGTCGCGGCAGCGGACGGCGAGGATCCGTCCGCGACCGCAACGAGAATCCCCGCCGTGAAGCCGTCCCTAGACTCCGCAGTGATGAGCGGGAGCGTCCCCGAGAGCGCGCCGGCGACCGCCGAGGAGCCTGCCCGGAGGCCCGGTGTCCTGCCCGCCCAGGATCTGCGCCGAGCGATCCAGGGCGAGTGGATCCGATCGGAGCTCTACCGCATCCCGCCCGACAGCGTCCAGCCCGCGAGCCTCGACCTGCGCCTCGGCGAGTACGCATGGGCGCTCCGGTGCAGCTTCCTGCCGGATGCGGGGTCGAAGGTCGAGGACAAGATCGCCGACATCGCCTTCCAGAAGATCGACCTCCGGGACGGTGCCGCGCTCGAGCGCGACCGCCCCTACCTCGTGCCACTGATCGAGGAGCTCGCGCTGCCGCCCGAGATTCGCGCGAAAGCCAACCCCAAGAGCTCGACCGGCCGGCTCGACGTCTTCACGCGCGTGATCGCCGACGGGAACCCGTCCTTCGACGAGATCCCGTTCGGCTATCGCGGGAAGCTCTACCTCGAGGTGGTACCGCGGTCGTACGCGATCCACGTCAAGACGGGCCTCGCTCTCAACCAGCTACGGCTCTTCACCGGCGATGCCCGGCTGCGCGACGACGACATCCGCATCGTCCACGAGGAGTTCCCGCTCCTCTACCTCGACTCGCACCCGCTGCGGGCGTGGGAGCTGACGATCTCGGACGGCCTCTTCCTGAGCGTCGACCTGAGCGGCCCCTCCGACCGTATCGTCGGCTACCGGGCGAAGCGGAACAGCCTCCCGATCGACCTGTCTCGCGTGCACGGCTACGGCTGGCGCGACTACTGGGATCCCGTCTATCCCGAGGCGGGCTCGCGGATGGTGCTCGAGCCCGAGGTCTTCTACCTCCTGCTCTCGGCCGAAGGGGTCTGCATCCCTCCGGGGTTCGCGGCCGAGATGACCGCCTACGACCCGACTGCTGGCGAGCTTCGCACCCACTACGCGGGGTTCTTCGACCCGGGCTTCGGATTCGACCCACGTGGACGACGACACGGAACACGCGCTGCGCTCGAGGTCCGCGCGCGCGACGTCTCGTTCATGGTCGAGCACCGGCAGCCGATCTGCAAGCTCGCTTTCGAGCGGATGCTCGAGCCGCCCGACGTCCTCTACGGCGAGGATCTCGGCTCGAACTACCAGCGGCAGGAGACGATGCTGAGCAAGCACTTCGTCGAGCAGACGGCGGGCATCGTGCAGATGAGGCTTGCTTAGGAACTCCAGGCTAGCCCACAGCGCGGATCGTCGGCTCGCTCGCCCGCAGCGACCTGGCGACCGCATCGTAGAGCCGTGAGAACGCAACGACGACCTCCGGATCGAACTGCGTTCCCGCGCAGCGGCGGAGCTCGGCGACCGCTTCCGCGTGGCTCATCGCGGGGCGGTAAGGGCGATCCGAGGTCATGGCGACGTACGCGTCGCAGACAGCGATGATCCTGGCCGGAAGCGGGATCGCCGCGGCCGAGAGCCCATCGACGTAGCCCCGACCGTCCCAGCGCTCGTGGGTGGCCCTGACGATCTCCGCCACCTCGCGCAGCGACGGCGCGCCGGCGAGGATCCGCTGGCCGACGACCGTGTGCCGGCGCATGAACCGCCACTCGTCGTCGGTGAGGGCTCCGGGCTTCTGCAGGATCGCGTCCGGGAGAGCGATCTTCCCGATGTCGTGCAGCTCGGCCGCGAGCATGAGCTGCTCGAGCGATTGGCCGGTGAGCCCGAGCTTTGCACCGACGACGATCGAGAACTGCGCCACGCTGTGCATGTGCTCGCGCAGGGCCGGCTCGCGCTCGTGGAGCGCACGCAGGAGCAAGCCGTGACCATCCTCCTGGCCGTGGTAGAGGCTCACCTTCTGGGCATACAGCCGCTCGTCGGCTAGCCGGAGGGCACTCGTCGGGTCCTTTGCCTCGTCGGGAACCACGACCACGCCGTACTCGGCTCCGATGTGGAAGCCGCCGCCGTCCTCGCTGAGCGCAGCTGCACCCGCCTCGACGAGCGCCTCGAGGCGGCTCCGGTCGCCGGTGGCAAGGATGCAGAACTCGTCGCCCCCGAGCCGGAAGGCGCGCCCCTCGGGATGGGAGGCGAGCTCGAGGGCTCCCCCGAGCCGCTCGAGCAGGGCATCGCCGCTCGGATGGCCGTACGTGTCGTTGTAGCGCTTGAAGCCGTTGAGGTCGTAGATCACGAACACTGTTCGCCGGCCGTCGGTCTGCCTGAAGGCGCGGTCGAGCGCGATCATCAGGCTGCGCCGGTTGCCGAGACCGGTGAGCGGATCGGTCAGCGACTGGGTCCTGACCCCGTCGAGTAGCCGCGTGTTCTCCACGAAGCTCAGCCACGTGCGGATGAAGACCGTGAAGATCGCGGCGACGGCGAGGGCGTCGGCGATCGCGTTGTGCCGATGGAACCGCGTCCCGACGAGAACGCCGAGGGCGACCGTGCCGCAGAGAAGCGGAGTCGCCGAGAGGAAGCGGCCCTCGAGCTCGACCGCGTGCTCACGCTCGACCGGCTGCCACGCTGCGACCGCGAGCAAGAGCATCGTCGCGGGCCAGAGCGCGTCGAGCAGGGTCCCCTCCTTGTAGCCGCCGGTCGCGTTCAGGTACAGGAACAGGCTGTCGGCAACGGTGATCAGGCCGAACGCGACCGCGGAGACCGCCCAGGCCCGGCCCGGCCTCCAGCCCGAGAGCGCGAAGACCAGGATCACCATGGCGAGCAGCACGAGGTCGGCCACGGGGTAGGCGAGTCCGACCGTCATCCCCCACAGGCCGCCGTGGGTGTGGTCGAGTACCACCTGCAGCACGATCGAGGCGCTGACCGCAGACACCGCGAGAGCGGCGATCGCCCCGTCGAGCCAGACAGCCCGGTTGAATGTCGAGATGCGGGCCCGGATGAGCAGCGCGAGGGCCGCGTAGCACGCCGGGTAGAAGGAGAGGTAGAAGGCGTCGCAGACCGAGACTCCGGGCGGGCTTCCGCCGTAGAGGAAGTCGAAGCAGATGTCGCCGACAGCGAAGGAGAGCATCCCGACACCGAGGACGCCCCACGCCGCGCGCTCCTCGCGGGCTGCCGCGGCCCGGAGCAGACAGGCGGTTGCCGCCAGGATCTCGAGCCCGTCGTACACCCACCGCTCGGCGAAGCCGTCGAGCGCGTGGCCGCCGATCCCGAACGCGAGATGGAGGACGAGGAAGCCGAAGCCCAGACTCACCACGACCCGCCAGAGGCGCATGACCGGAGCGCTGGACCACACCAGCGACGGAGTCGGTGAGGCCGCGGCCGCCATCCGCGAGTTGAATCGGCATTTGCGTTGTCGCGCTTGACGAGCATTGGAGGGGTCGCGCGCCGTCGAGTAGGATCGAGGCCGTGAGTGCTGCGACGATGACCACCAATCGAGGGAGCATCGAGCTCGAGCTGTTCGACACCGACGCGCCGAACACGGTCGCGAACTTCGTCAAGCTCTCCCGCGACGGCTTCTACGACGGGGTCGTCTTCCACCGCGTGATCCCGGATTTCATGATTCAGGGAGGCGATCCAACCGGAACGGGAATGGGTGGGCCCGGCTATCAGTTCGAGGACGAGCCGAACGGCCACTCGGTCGACCGCGGCGTGATCGCGATGGCCAATTCGGGACCGAACACGAACGGGTCGCAGTTCTTCATCGTCACCGCCGCGTCGTGCCCGTGGCTGAACGGGCTGCACACGGTGTTCGGCCGCGTCACCTCGGGGATGGACGTGGTGGACGAGATCGGAAGCGCTGCCACCGACGGAGCCGACCGTCCGCTCGACGAGGTTCGAATCGAGTCGGTGCGGATCGAGTCCGCTTCGGTCAGCGGCGGCGACGAGCCGGCCTGACTGCTCCAGCCGCTAGGTTGACCCGGATGGACGGGGGAGCGGGCCACACTGGGCGGCCGGGAGTGATCCTCGCCGTGCTTGCGCTCGCGGGCGGCGCCTACGCCCTGCTGCAGTCGCTCGTCGTGCCGGCGCTGCCGGTCCTGCAGCACGACCTCCACACGACGACGGCGGGCGTCGCCTGGGTCTTCACCGCCTACCTGCTGGCCGCGTCGGTCGCCACCCCGATCGCGGGGCGGCTCGGCGACATGTTCGGGAAGCGGCTCGTTCTCGTGATCGTGCTCGCGGGGCTCGCTCTCGGCAGCCTGCTTGCAGCGGTGGTCACCACCCTCCCGCTGATGATCCTTGCCCGCTCGATCCAGGGCGTTGGCGGAGCGATCTTCCCGCTCGCCTTCGGCATCGTCCGCGATGAGTTCCCGCCAGAACGGGTCGCCGGCGCGATCGCACTGATCTCGGGGATCCTCGGCATCGGAGGCGGCCTCGGGATCGTTCTCGCGGGACCGATCCTCGAAAACCTCTCCTACCACTGGCTCTTCTGGATCCCCTTCTTCGTCACGCTCGTCTCGACCGTCGCAACGCTGTTCCTCATCCCCGAGTCTCCGATCCGCGCGCCCGGCGACGTCCACTGGCTCGGCGCGATCCTGCTCTCGGCGTGGCTGATCGCGCTCTTGCTCGCCATCAGCGAAGCGCCGACCTGGGGCTGGGGATCGCCGAAGACCCTCGGACTGATCGGCCTTGCCGGCGTCCTCGCGGTGGCCTGGGTATGGGCGGAGAAGCGGTCGAAGCATCCGCTGGTCGACATGGAGATGATGCGGCTGCGCGGGGTCTGGACGACGAACCTGGCCGCTCTCTTGCTCGGCTTCGGGATGTACAGCGCGTTCATACTGATCCCGCAGTACGTCCAGGCGCCGAAGTCGACGGGCTACGGCTTCGGCGCGTCGGTGACCGAAGCCGGGTTCTTCCTGATCCCCTCGACGATCGCCATGCTCATCTTCAGCCCGATCGGGGGCAGGCTCTCGGGCACCGTCGGCTCGAAGGTGCCGCTTGTCGCCGGCTCGTGCGTGACGCTCCTCTCGTTCGTCGTCCTCGCGGTCTCCAGAGCCCCGGCGGGCATCTATCTCGCCTCGGCCCTGCTGGGCATCGGCGTCGGCTTCGCCTTCGCGGCGCTCGCGAACCTGATCGTCCAGGCGGTGCGCCCGGACCAGACCGGAGTCGCCTCTGGGATGAACACGATCGTCCGCACGATCGGAGGCGCGATCGGCGCGGAGGTCGCGGCGAGCATCCTCGCCGCGAACGTGCTCGCGAGCGGCTATCCCGACAAGCACGGCTATACCGTCACGTTCGCGCTCTGCGCAGCCGTGATGGCGGTCGGCGTGGTCGCCTCGCTCGCGGTCCCCGGCCGCAGAGTCCGAAGCCGTACGGGAGCGCAAGAGCCGGCGACGGCGAGGAACTAGATCACGCAGAAGAGAGCCAGCCGGCCGCGTTCCGGAAGCAGACGCCTGGACATGCTGCCGCCAGGAGTGAGATAGTCCTCCGAGGCGAGGGGGCGAGTCTCCGTGCCGGCGCGGCTCCGGATTGACGGCTTCCCCCGCGTCCGTTCGGGGCGTGAACGTGCTGCCACGGTCGGCCCCCTCGCCCACTGCCGGGGAGCTTCACCCGTGCGTCACACGGCTCTCATCACGCCGCCCCGATGATCTCCGGGCCGTCCCCTCGCGCTGGCCGTACATGGAGGACGGCCTCCAGCGCCTTCAGCGAGGTGCCCGCTAGAGCACGCAGTCTTTGAGGCCCTGCGCCTCGGGCAGGGACTCGAGCTTCTTCAGCGTGTTGTTCTCGATCTGGCGGATCCGCTCGCGTGTGACACCGAAGGCCTTTCCGACCTCCTCGAGCGTGCAGGGCTGCGAGCCGTCGAGCCCGTAGCGGAGCTCGATCACGCGGCGCTCGCGGGAGGGGAGCGACGACAGGGCGTTCTCGATATCCGACCTGCGAAGCGTGAGCGAGGCGGAATCGAACGGCGACTCGGCCTGGTCGTCCTCGACGAAGTCGCCGAGCTCGGAGTCCTCCTCCTCGCCGATCGGCTTCTCGAGCGAGATCGGGTGCTGCGCCATCCGGAGGATCTCGCGCACCTCCTCGGTCGTCATCTCGAGCTCCTCGGCGATCTCCTCGGGAAGCGGCTCGCGGCCGAGGCGCTGCACGAGCTGGCGCTCGATGTGCACGACCTTGTTCAGCTTCTCGACCATGTGCACCGGGATCCGGATCGTCCGCGCCTTGTCGGCGATCGCCCTCGTCACCGCCTGTCGGATCCACCAGGTCGCGTAGGTCGAGAACTTGAACCCCTTGCGGTAGTCGAACTTCTCGACCGCCCTGATCAGGCCGAGCGAGCCTTCCTGGATCAGGTCGAGGAACGAGAGCCCGCGACCGAGATAGCCCTTGGCGATCGAGACGACGAGGCGGAGGTTGGCCTCGATCATCTGCGACTTGGCGAGCATGTCGCCGCGTTCGATCTTCTTCGCGAGGTACACCTCCTGGTCGGCCGTGAGGAGCGGAACACGGCCGATCTCTCGCAGATACAACCGCAATGAATCGAGCGACGGCTCGACGGTTAGGTCGAGCTTCGGGGAGTTCTTCTCCTCCTCTACGAGCGGCTGCTCGTGTGGGAGCGATTTGTTCTGCTCGCCTTCGACGAGCTCGACGCCGTGGTCGATCAGGTAGATCGTGAAGTCTTCGAGCTGCTCCTTGGTGAGTTCGACCTCTTCGAGGCCGGTGACGATCTCGTCGTAGGTCAGGAAGCCCTTTTCTTTCCCGGTCTCGACGAGCTTGTGCAGCTCCTCGACATCGGGAAGGGTGATGTCGACCGTCAGCAAGCGACCCCAACCTCCGGCTCGGTTACCCAACTCGTCCTGTCCGCGCCGAGCCGGCACCCCTCCGACTCGCCCTCGTTGCGGGCCGCACTCTACACGACGATTCCGCAAATTGGGAGACTTTTTTCGCCCAGGCGAATTAGTCGTGAGCGCCGAGTCCGGACCGAGGTCCCGGATAGACCGACGGCGACCTCTCGGCCGCCGCCTTGACCCTGCCGCAGGAAATGATTGCCGTCAGTTCCCGGTCAGGGAGTCCTTAACTATGTGCCCGCAGGCCCCGCCACATCGGGTCTTCGCAGACAGGCCAATCATCGACCCCCACCCCCTACTTGATCCATCCCCGTTTCGGTGGTTCACCGCCCCACTTGACTGCGGTTTCCGGCGCTTTGTCTAGTTTCCAGACATGGCCGGCCGCTTCGAGACACGCTTCGGCGAGGGGCGCCCGATCGTCGCCGACGGCGGTATGGGCTCGCTGCTGAGCTCAGCGGTGCCGCGCCTGCGCACGCCCGAGGAGGCGAACATCCGCGCGCCGGAGGCGGTGGTGTCGCTCCACGTGAGCTTCATCGAGGCCGGCGCCGAGCTGATCGAGACGAACACGTTCGGCGCCAACCGGCGCAAGCTGGCCTCCCACTACCTCGAAGACGAATTCGAGCGGATCAACTCCGATGGGGTGAAGCTCGCTCGAGAGGCGCGGGAACTCACCGGGCGAGACGTGTTCGTCGGGGCGGCCATCGGTCCCCTGGGTGAGGCTGCGAGCACCGAGAAGCGTGCCGAGCTCTTCGCCGAGCAGGCGACGATCCTCGAGGGCCGCGGCGCCGACCTGTTCATGCTCGAGACCTTCTTCGAACTGAGGGAGCTCGTCGACGCGATCGCCGCCGTTCGCGCGGTGTCGGCCCTCCCGATCATCGCCCTCCTGACCTTCGACGAGGACGCCGAGACCCTCGCCGGGGTCAGCGCCGGCCAGGCCGCCGAGCGCCTCGCCGACCTGGAGGTGGCGGCGATCGGCGCCAACCACGGGGCCGGTCTGCTCGCGGCGCTGACGGCGCTCGAGCAGATGCGGCCTGCCGGGCTGCCGCTGGCGGCGCTTCCGAACGTCGGCCTCGCGAGCCTGCTCGGGGGCAAGGTGGTCTACCCGCATGCGACGCCGGAGTACTTCGCCGAGTTCGCGGCGCACGCCCGCGACCTGGGAGCGATGGTGATCGGCGGCTGCTGCGGGACGACCCCGACCGAGATCGCGGCGATCCGGGCCGCGATCGACTCGGAGCGCGTCGTCCGGACCCGGTTCGACGCCGACGCACGCGAGGTCGCCGCCACCCTCGGCGAGGAGCAGCGCGAGACCCGGCTCGCGCAGGCGCTGCGCGAGGGCGAGTTCGTCGTCTCTGTACAACTCGACCCGCCGCTCGGCGGCTCGAGCCGCGGGCTGATCGAGGTGGCAGAGGAGCTCGACGCCTCCGGACTCGTCCGGTTCGTCGACGTGAACGACAACGCGACGGCGCGAGCCGGGATCAACGCCCTCATGGTCTCGGGCGCGATCGAGCGCGCGACCGGGCTCGAGACGGTCCCGCACTTGACGACCCGCGACTCGACGGTGCTCGGGATCGAATCCCTGCTGCTCGGGGCGCACGCCGAGGGGGTGCGGAACGTTCTCGCCATCACCGGCGACCCGCCGGAGGTTGGCGACTACCCGGGTTCGCAGGGCGTCTACGAGATCGACTCGATCGGGCTCACGGGGATGATCGCCTCGCTCAACCGAGGCGAGGACTTCAACGGCCGTCCAATTGCCGCGCCGACGGCGTTCTTCCCGGGCGTCGCCGTCAACCCGACCACCGACGATCTCGAGCTCGAGGCCGATCGGTTCCGGGCCAAGGTCGAGGCCGGAGCGAGGTTCGCCATGACGCAGATCGTCTTCGACCTCGACGCTCTCGACCGGTTTGCCGAGGTGATCGGCGGTTGGCCGGTGCCCGTCATCGCCGGGATCTTCCCGCTGACCAGCTATCGCCTGGCTCTGCGCCTGCACAACGAGGTACCCGGGATCATCGTTCCCGACCCGCTTCAGGCTGCCCTCGACGATGCCGGCGCCGGCGCGGCCCAGGTCGGGATGTCCCACGCCAGGAAGCTGCTCGAGGGCGCCCGCGAGCGCTGCGACGGCGTCTACGTCGTCGCGCCCTACCGCAAGCCGACGTCGGTGCTCGAGCTGCTTGCGTAGGGCCTACTTGCCCAGATCGGACGCGATCGAGGCCAGCTGCTTCTGCACGCGCAGAATGTCGTGCGGCGGGGCGACCTTGTCGAGGCGCGTCAACACCTCGGACTCACGGACCTGGCGGCGGATCTTCGGACTGCCGGGGATCTGGAGGGCCACGGCGCCGATCACCCACGCCAGGGCGAGCCCCCATGCGGCCCCGACGACGAGCCCGCCGAGCGAGTCGAGCAGACGCAGCGGCGGCAGGAGGCGCAAGCCCCCGCGCACCGTCCTTCCGAGCATCGAGGCGAGAAGCTGGAAGATGAAGATCCCCAGGAACGCGCCACCCAGCCCCACGAGTGCGGTGTAGCGCGAGTTCATCCCGGCGTGCAGGAAGTGGGGTGCGGCCCGGGCGCCGATCACCGCGCCGACGACGAGCCCCGCGAACGAGAAGGCGGTCGTTATCAAGCCCCGGCGGTAGCCGCCGAGAGCCGTCAACGCCACGAAGGCCAGGATGATCCAATCGACGCGGGTGATGGGTGGCTACTTCTGCGTGGCCCGGTGCTGCCCTCCGCCCGAAAGGGTTATCTATGGGGGACACATTCTCGTGCTTGCCGATTCCGGCGGGGAGGCCGCTCAGCGCCGATGTCGACGGTCTCGCAGCCGGGGTCGTTGGTGCCGGCGAACTGCACCGCAGCGGCGCCTGCCGCCTGCAACCGGTTACACTGCCCTGCGCCTGGGGGCGTAGTTCAGCTGGTTAGAACGCCGGCCTGTCACGCCGGAGGTCGCGGGTTCGAGTCCCGTCGCTCCCGCTCTTCGAAAGTTCCTGCATTTGGGCTATTTCTGTTGTCTCACCAGGCTTCGCGCTTGCATGGTGGGCAGCAATCGGGCAGCACGTCGTGAGTGCGGCCACGGTGTCGACAAGCAGGAACGCTCCTGCAAATGGGACGTTTTTGTTGCTTGGCCTGTAGTCGCTGTGTGCACGAGGTGCCGTCTTGCCTCTACAGGCGACAAATGACCTCCGGTCGTCTTGTTCGCTATCGACCCGCTTGCGCCGCTACAGCCCTCGGGGGATTTCTGCGGAAGCAGGATCCGTGGCTTTCCCGATGCGGTACGGGGGCTAGCTTGCGGATCCTTGGCGTGAGCTGGGAGGCCATCGATGGCCGTGAAGCCTGACGTGAAGGCACCCAGGCAGGCGAGCGCGCTGGCGACTGCGAAGGGACGAGTCGGAACCGTCGCCGAGCATCCTGGGTTGGCTCCGTTCGCGGTTTGGTCGGTGCTCGTTGTGCTGGTGGCGAAGTGCGCCCTGAGCTTCGCGTTCGCCGGCCGGTACGGCTGGCACTACGACGAGCTGTATTACGCCGTGGCCGGTCTCCATCTCCAGGGTGGTTACGTGGATTTCGCGCCGCTGACAGCGCTGCTGTCGGCGTCGGCGCGGGAGCTGTTCGGCTGGTCGCTGGTTGGTTTCCGGAGCCTCGCGATCCTCGCCGGCGCGGTCACGGTCGTGCTGGCGGCGCTGATCGCGCGGGAGCTCGGAGGTGGCCGCCGCGCGCAGGTGATCGCGGCCGTGCTGGTCGCGTTCTCACCCCGCCTACTGGCGTCGAACGGGCTGTTCCAGCCGGTCGCGTTCGACCTTGCCGCGACGATGCTCGTGCTCTGGTTGGCGCTGCGACTTGCGCTCGGTCGCGGCTCCTGGCTTGCACTCGGCGTCGCTGTAGGAGTGGGCTTGGAGACGAAGCTCACGCTCGCGGTCGTGCTCGTCCTGCTCCTGGCGGGCTTCGCCGCCTGGCGCAGGGACGTGCTCGCGACGCGCGGCCTCGTTCTCGCCCTCGTGGTCGCCTTGGCGCTGATGGTGCCGAACCTGCTCTGGGAGGCCGGACACGGCTGGATCAGCGTGCACTTCTTCCTCCACCCACCACCGAGCGCAAGCGCCGAGACCCGACTCCAGTACGTCAACAACCTGTTGGCCCAGCTGAACTACGACGTCGTGGTCGTCGCGCTCCTGGGTGCCGTGATGCTCCTGCGCGAAAGGAGACTGCGACCGCTCGGCATCACGGTGATCGGCGTCCCTGTCGCCTACTTCCTGCTCAACGGCAAGTCGTACTACGCCGGCCCGGTCGTGCTGTTCGCGCTCGCGGCAGGCGCGGTGCCGCTCGCGCGCTGGGCAACACGCGGCTGGCGGCTCGCCCTGGTCGGCATCCTCGCCGTCGGATGGGTCGTGACGCTCTACTTCATGCTCCCGACGAACTTGCCCGTCCTGCCGCTCCACACAGCGATCCAGCAAGGCGTCATCAAAGCGCGCAGCGACTACCAAGAGGAACTTGGCTGGCCCGCCCTCGCCGCCCAAGTCAAAGGACTGTCAGCCGGCGCGAACCTCGTCCTCACGAGCAACTACGGGGAAGCGAGCGCCCTCGAACTGTTCGGGCACGGGCTCCCACCCATCGCCTCCGCCGCCGTCACCCTCCGCTACTGGCGACCACCGGTCACGGGACGACGCGCGATCCTCGTCGGCTTCCCCAAGAACAAGGCCCTCACCTTCTGTAGCGACTACGCGATCCTCGGACGGATCCAAATGCCGACCGCGAACTCCGAGCGCGGCCTCCCCATTGCGCGCTGCACCCTCAACTCCAACCTCGCAGCCGAGTGGCCGCAGATCCTCCAAGAGACGACCCAATGAGAGCACGCGGCATACTCGCAGACCGACCCGACGCGCCTGCTCACGTGCATCCCCCGCCCGGTACTCGAAACGGCAGGCCTCTCGCCGTTCGGCCCGAAGACGTTCCAGCTCGAGACGACCCATCGGGCGCTGCGGGCACCGCCTCGAGTGGTCCAGCCCTCCACGCCGGGCAGCTCACCCGAGCTCTTCGCCGGCGGGAGAACTGGATTCAGCTCCTCGAGTTCGGCGTCGTGGGCGCGTCGGGCTACATCGTCAACCTGGCCGTATACGCGCTGCTGCTGAAGGGAGCAGGGCTCCACTACCTAGCCGCGGCGACGGGATCGTTCCTCGTCGCAGCGAGCTGGAACTACTGGTGGAACCGCAGCTGGACATTCCGCGCACAGCGCGGCCACTTCGGGATCCAAGGGATGCGCTTCCTCATCGTCTCCGCAACCGTGTACTGCGCGAACATCGGGATGCTCGCAGCGCTCGTCTCGGCAGGCCTCGGGAAGATCCTCGCGCAAGCGATCGCGATCATCCTCGTCACCCCGCTCAACTTCCTCGGCAACAAACTCTGGTCGTTCCGGCACTGACCGTACGGCCCGTGGGGTTTCAGGAACACTGGGTTGTGACGGTCATTCAGGTCAGCAGCGCCGGAGGAGTCACGGTAAGCCAGTTGACGAAGGGGAAGGCCCAGCGATTCTGGTCGTTCACCCGGGCAGCAGCGACGCGTCATCGTGGGCCGCCGTCGCGCAGCTGCTCACGGAAGAGTTTCGCGTCGTGCGCATCCAGCGGCGGATCTACACCGCCGACGAGGCGATCGCCCTGCCGCACACGATGGCGATAGAGGCAGCCGACGTCCCGGCCGTTGCCGGCGAGCTCGCGCGACCACTGCTCGTCGGACACTCCTCAGGCGCGGTGGCCGCGCTGGAGGCTGCGCTTCGGTCGCCTGCCAGCTTCGCGGCGATGGCGCTGTACGAGCCGCCACTCCCTACCAGCTCACCGATCGCCGGTGAGCCCGGGAGACGCGCACGGGCCGCGCTGGACGGCGGGGACCCCAGCCAGGCGATGCGGATCCACATGCGCGACATCGTCGGGCTGCCGGCAGCCGACGTCGAAGCGATGTTCGTCCATCCCGAGACACACGCCCGG
>Ga0335081_10006661_pt1 | contig 18414 bp, 12 predicted proteins | sample Lox_Sample_35_FD_206713 | JGI IMG/M metagenome (GOLD analysis project Ga0335081, IMG submission 206713) | Soil microbial communities from Loxahatchee National Wildlife Refuge, Florida, United States - Lox_Sample_3.5 | ecosystem: Environmental > Terrestrial > Soil > Wetlands | place: USA...
AACCGCCCCAGCTGTAACCCACATAGGCGATCCGGCTGGTGTCGACCTCGGGGCGGGCGGCCAGGTAGTCAACCACCGCGGCAGTCGGCACCTCCCAGTCATAGCGGAAGGTCAGGGACGGATCGAGCAGGTACGCACCGGTCTGGCCCGGTCCCTCGAAGCACAGGGCGTTGTAGCCGCGTCGCAGCGCCGCGGCGCCCCCGCCGTTGAAGTAGAGCCGTTCGGCCGTGCCGTCACCACCGCTCATGATCATCACCGTCGGCCGGCGGGCACCCGAACCATCCGGGCGCAGGAAATACCCGGGCAGCCACTGGCCCTCGTAGGGGATCTGGACCGGCTCGAAGGGCGTGTCGAACAGCGCCCCGGCAGCCTGGAAGCACTCCCGGTGGTGGTCGTAGAGTTCCCGCTTGCGCGGATCGCCGCCCGGCGCGTAGAAGAACGCGGCCTCGTAGTACGTCGTGGCCCGCAGGAAGGCTTCCCGCGCGCTGACCCGGTGCCCGCCCGCCAGGCAGTCACGAGCGATGCCTTCCACCCGCTGGGCGGTGTGCTGCCATTCCCGCAGCCAGCTCTCGATGTCGCCGTCTTTGATCAGGTGCGCGGTGGCGAAGCACTCCCCGAGTTCCGAGCCCGAGTACGGGGCCTGGCTCAGCCAGCGCATGAGCTGGAAATCGAAGGTCTCAGACCGGAAGACACCCGGCGCGCTGCGGCCAGCCGCCTGCGCGTTGCCGGTGTCGAACAGTCCCTTGGGGGTCTCCCCTTCGGCGATAACGGTCACGGCTCCTCCTTGACCTCAGGACAGCCATCCTCCTTGTCCACGATACGGACATCTAATCCGTATCGTGATAATCTCAGTGTTGCCGTGGCCAGATGGGCTGTCAAGGGCCGTTCGGCCCGAGCCCGCGTTACGTCGGTCACTGCTGGTCACAGCACCCGTGCACCTCCGCGCAGGTTAAACGCGTAGTTGACCTTGCCGCCGTGGTGCGTTGGTCATGAGGGATCATTGGCTGGTGACGGCTGGCCGGGGCGTCTCGGTTTAACTGGGGCAGTCAGGTGCCGCCAGCCGGAAGATCGGTAAACGGTCCGGCCAGCCCGGCCCGGGGTGACGGTGGTCTTCGCCGCGGTGGTGACAAGCCGGAGGTCCAGGCAGGCTAGTGGTCCCGCGCTTGGGGGACCGATGCCTCTGCCGCGGGTCCGGGCGGTCCGCGACCGTGGACGACAGGCCCGGTAAGTCTGCCCAGGCGGCGAGACGGCGATGCACGTCATCTTCAAAGACTCCCAGTTCGATTTCCAGACGCTCCGGCTGCTTGGCTCGGCAGCCTCAGGTGACGCTGAGGCTGGCGAGGTCTTGTCGACCGCGCACCGCATCCGGGAGGGCGACTTCGACAGCTGGACCGCCGAGTGGCTGAAGACCGCACAGCGGGTGCACGAGATTGCCGGGCGAAGCCGGGGGCGCGGACATAGGGTCAGCGCCCGGGAGGCCTACTTCCGGGCTTCGAACTACTACCGCGCCGCCGAGTTCTACCTGCACGGCGACCCGCGTGACCCTCGCATCACCGACCTCTCCCGCAGCGCGCGGGCCTGCTTCGAGCTGGCGCTCGGCTTGACCTCCCTGGCGGTCGAGCGGGTGGCCATCCCGTACGAGGGGACGGCGCTTCCGGGCTACTTCTACTGTGCAGATCAGGCCGGGGCGAGGGCTCCCACGCTGATCGTGCACACCGGGTATGACGGCACCCAGGAGGAGCTGCGTGCCCACGCGATGGCCGCCACCGCCCGCAGGATCAACTGCCTCACGTTCGAGGGACCGGGGCAGGGCGCGGTGATCCGCGAACAGGGCCTCGGCTTCCGGCCGGACTGGGAGGCGGTGGTCACGCCGGTCGTTGACTGCGTGCTGGGCCTCCCGGCGGTCGATCCGGGGCGCATCGCCCTGCTGGGCATCAGCTTCGGCGGCTACCTCGCGCCCCGGGCCGCGGCGTTCGAGCACCGGATTGCGGCGTGCATCGCCAACGGAGGCGTCTTCGACTTCATGGCGCCCCGCGGGCCGCCGGATACGCCGCCGCGACCGCGCGGCGCCTGTATGCCCCGTCGATTCCCGTCGTGATGGACGGCTTCCTGGAGACCCGGGGTTACTGGGGATCAGGGCCTGGGTGCTGCACCGGGCGGCGCTGGCGGCCGCCCGGCGGTCTGGCCACCGGGCCTCGAGGCTCGCGCACTGATGCTGCTGGGCCCCGTGCAAACCATGACACGAGACATCCCAGCCGCCGTCACCCGCGCGACCCAGGCCCTGCAGCTGTACCGCTAAGCCTGCGGCTACCCGGCCCAACGTGATCAGATCGGCAAGCGCCAAGGCACACGCATCGTCCCCTAATAAGCCACCGCGACCAGATATTGACCGTGCCCGCCAGCAACAGAACACCCAATCTTGTGCGCTCTGCCGACGGTCTCGCCCACCACCACACGGCGCCAGATCGGCAGGGATGATTGAGAGAAGCTCCGACACACGCCTTGCTTCATGCTTACGCCGCTTGCTGGTCCGGAACACCTTCTGCTTTTCCTGCGCCACTCCCGCGTACAGCACCTGGGCGGGCACCAGCCCCCGGCCGTCCAGTTCCGCGCGGCGCAGGTACCCGGCGGTGACCTGGTCCTTGCGCTGCCCGGGAGTGAACCGCACCAGATCCAGCCCGCGGGCCGCGATGAAATGCTCAATATCCGCGGTGAACGCCCTTGTCATCGGCGCCATCAGCGCCGAGGAGGCAAACCGGTGGCCCCGGTGCCCGACGAAGAACGCGGCGATCCCGGCGCCGTGCTGCAGCCGCGGCTGGTACAGGTTCAGGTACATCCGGTCGATCGCCTCGATCTCGAACAGCACATGATCGGCCAGCACACCGGCGGCAGAACGAGGTAGCGTCATGACAGGCTCCGGCCGGACGACTCGGCCCCCAAGGGCCACCAACCGCTGCACGCGGTCCATGAACGGGCACACCATGCACCGTTTCGTCGTCGGCCGGGGCCCTTTTCAGCTCACATCAGCCAATCCCCGGCACGCCTCGTCGGGCTGGGGCGAAGCCCCGTTAGCCCGTGGTAGGCCGCGCGGATCATGTTGCTCGGGAACTGGTCGCGGACGGCGAGCACGAACTCCAGGTCGGCGACGGCCTGCTGGGCGTGCCCGGCTTCGGCCGGCAGCGCGGCGAGGGCGAGGCCGCGGTAGTACTGCGCCGGACCGAGATCCTTGCTGGCGGCGTCGTCCAGCTTGGCCAGCCCGGCGGGGATGTCCTCGCCGGCGCGCACCTGGAAGTACCCGGCCAGGGTCAGGGGCAGCACCTGGTCCGGCTGGCGGGCGGCGAGTGCCTCGAAGTAGGTCAGCCCGTCGTGGTCGGCTCCGGTCGCGGCCAGTACCGTGGCCAGCGTGACGAGCGTGGCCCGGTCCGCGCCCGGCCAGCTGGCCGCTACTTTGAGCGCCTCGATGTTGTGGTCGGTGATGATCTGCTGTGACATTGCGGTGCTTCCTTCCTGTGTCAGCCCTCGGCTACGGTCTGCGCCGCTGCCTGGGCTGGCTGGGCTGCGGGCTGGGCTGGCCGGGTGAGCTGGGCTGGCTGGGCTGCGGGCTGGGCGGGCAGGAACAGGACGGCCAGGAGGGCCCCTGCGGCGGCGACGCCGCCGGCGACGAGGGCGCCGATGCTCAGGCCGCGCAGGAACGCGTTGGTGGACGCGTGCTGCAGCGCCTGCCCGAGGGCCGGGTGGCCCAGGGCCGCGATCTTGCCGGCGGCCGCGTAGGCCGCGCCGACGGACTGGTGCGCGATCGCGGCGATGCGGCCGGGCACGGCTGCTGGCATGGTGGCGGTCAGCCGTGATCCGTAGACCGATGCGTACACGCTGCCGATCACGGCGACGCCGAGCGTGCCGCCAACCAGCCGGGTGGCGTCGTTGACGGCCGAGCCGACGCCGGCCTTGGCCCGGGAGATGGCGCCCATGATCGACTCGGTGGCGGGCGCTGATGTCAGGCCCATGCTGAGCCCGTAGACCACCATCTGGGCCGCGATGAGGCCGTAGCTGAGCGTGGCGCTGGCGGTCGCCGCTACCCAGCCGTAGAAGCCGGCCATCGCGACCAGCCCGGTGGTGACGATGAGCTTGGTCCCGGCCCGGACGGCGAGGGCAGTCCCGGCTACCGATCCGGCGCCGACCGCCAGCGCCACCGGGAGCAGGCGGACACCGGCGGACAGCGGGCCGTAGCCGCGGACGAACTGGAAGTACTGGGTGATCAGGAAGATGAACCCGAACAGGGTGAAGAACGACACCGTGACCGCGCCGCTGGCCGCGCTGAACCGCAGGTTGCGGAACAGCCGCACATCGAGCATCGGGTGCGCGGCACGCCGCTCCCGGGCGATGAACGCGGCGAGCAGGACCGAGGAGCCGGCAAAGCCGGCCTCGCTGCGTCCGGCTGCCCACCCGTAGGCGGGTGCTTTGATGATGGTGAAGACCAGCAGCGCCATGGCCGCGGACGACAGCACCAGGCCGGGGGTGTCAACGGCTGCCGCGTCCGGGTCCTTTGACGCGGGCACAGCGAATGCCACCAAGGCCGCGGCCACGGCCGCGACCGGCGCCATCGCGACGAAGATGGCCGCCCAGCTGAAATGCTCCAGCAGCCAGCCCCCCACGATCGGGCCCATGGCGATGGCCACGCCCCCGACCGCGCCCCACAACCCGATGGCGCGGGCCCGTTCGGTTCGCTCGGTGAAGACGTCGGCGATCAGCGACAGCGTCGCCGGGAACGTCATGGCGGCGCCCAGCCCCATCAGGGCTCTGGCCGCGATGAGCTGCCCCGCGCTGATGGTGAAGCCGCCGGCCAGGCTGGCGGTCCCGATCACGGCCAGCCCGGCCAGCAGCATGCCCTTGCGGCCGGACCGGTCGGACAGGCTGCCGAAGGTGAGCAGCAGCGCGGCGAAGACGAGGTTGTAGGCGTCGACGACCCACTGCAGCTGGGTGGTGGTGGCATGCAACTCGCGTACCATGGCGGGCAGCGCCACGTTCACCAGGGTCGTGTCTAGATTGACGAGAAACGCGGCGAGCAGCAGCGCGACGAGGATCATGGGTTTGGATCGCATGGTTTCGCCTCCTGAGTGGGTCGTTCCTGCTGGCGCGGGCATCGTCAGCCCGTCGTCTCGGCAGGCTGGGGGGAACGTGACTGCCTGGCTGTTGTCCCGCCGACGCGATCTTCGGCACGGGCGAGCGCCTTGGCCCGGACCACATCGGGGTCCCGCGTGTCGGGCGGCACCACGTCATGCCAGGGGCGCTCGCGGTCCTGACCGGCCTGGGCTGGAGGGCCGGCCGGGGCGGTAGTGACGGTGATGGCTGCTGAGGGCTGTTCCACCGGCCGGGCCGGTAGCCAGGCGCTGCTGGAGCGGGCGGAGCGGGCAGGCTTGTTCGTGGTGCCGCTGGATGAGGTGCGCGGCTGGTGGCGCTATCACCACCTGTTCGCCAACCTGCTCCGTGCCCGCCTGCACGAGGGGGAGCCCGCGCGCGTGGCGCAGTTGCACCGCCACGCGGCGGCCTGGTACTCCGGGCACGGGCTGGCCGATGAGGCCATCGGGCACGCGGCCGCCGCCGGGGAGATGCTCTGGGCGGCCCGGATCATCGAGCAGTACTTCGATATGGCCTACAACGTCCGCGGCGAAGCGGCGACCATCCACCGGTGGCTGTCGGTGCTGCCCGCTGAGGTGGTCAGGTCCCGTCCCCGGCTGCTGCTGGCGCAGGCCTTCATGGCCGCCACCAGCGGCCACCACTTCGAGGTGGTGGAACCGCTCCTGGACGCGGTTGAGTGCGCGCCGCCCGACTGGGCCGACGAGCCGTTCGAGCCGACCGTCGGCGCGGCGGCCAGCCACGTGGTCAATGTCCCGGCCCTGACCACCATTCTCCGCGGCTATCTGGCCCAGCTCCATGGCGACGCCGGGGCCACCGCCGCGTTCGCCACGCAGGCCCTGACCGAGATCAAGCCTGGAGAACGGCTGCTGAGCGCCGCCGCGCACGGACACCTGGCCGTGGCCGAATGGCTGCGCGGCCGGCTCACCGAGGCCGAACGGGCCCTCGCGGCCAGCGTCCCCGGGTGGTGGCACGAGACCGGGCAGCTCACCACAACCGCATGGGGCTGGTACGAGCTGGCGCTGATCCGGCGCGCCCAGGGCCGCCTGGACGCGGCCGCCCTGACCTGTCAGCAAGCTCTGGACGCCCTGGTCACGTCCGGCCGGCCGCCGCCGGCCGCCGGTGCGAGCTATGCGGTCCTGGCCGAGATCGCCTACCAGCGGGACGAACTCGACCTCGCCCTGCGGCACGCCACCGAGGGCATCGAGCTGTGCCGCCAGTTCGTCTACACCACCCCGCTGGCCGACGGCCTGGCCACGCTGGCGATGATCCGGCAGGTCACCGGCGATCCGGCGGGGGCGCTGGAGGCGATTACCGAGGCTGAGCAGGTCGCACCGGGCCCGGCGGGCCTGCTCAACCCGGTCCCTGCCCAGAGGGCCCGGCTGCTGCTGGCCCAGGGCGACCTGGCCGCCGCGGCCCGTTTTGCCCAGGAGAACGGCCTCGGCCCGGATGACGAGCCCGACTACCGACGTGAGTCCGGGCACCTGGTGCTGACCCGGATCCTGCTGGCCCAGGGCAGGCCCGATCGGGCGCTGGCCCTGCTGGACCGGCTGCATGCTGCGGCCGCCGCCCAGGACCGGGTGGCCAGCCTCATCGAGATCGGCGCGCTGCGCGCGCTGGCGCTGGCAGCCACTGGCGATGAGGCAGGCGCGGTGGCGGCCCTGGCCGGGACGCTCATGCTCGCCGGCCCGCAGGGGCATGTCCGGGTCTTCGCCGACGAGGGCCCGCCGATGACTGTCCTGCTGGGACGGCTTGTCGCGGCCCAGCGCACCGGCCAGGCGGCGGGCGTCTCGCTGGGTTACCTAGCCCGGCTGCAGCGTGCCTTCGGCACCGGGCCTGCCGCACCGGGACCGGGCCCAGACACCGCCGCGGTGCCCGGCATCGTCGACCCGCTGACCAGCCGCGAGCTGGAAGTGCTGCGAATGCTGGCGGCGGGCCGGTCGAACCAGGCCATCGCCGGCCAGCTCGTGGCCACCCTGGACACGGTCAAGAAGCACGTCGGCCACGTCCTGGGCAAGCTCGGCGCGGCCAACCGCACCGAAGCCGTCGCCCGGGCCCGCGAGCTGAGCCTGATCCCCTGACGCGGCCTCGTTCCACCGGCCGCCGCCGAAGATTCCACCTGATCCGTCCACTTTCGGGTGACGCCTGCCGAGTCATCGCCTCGTACCTTCCTCACCAGGAGCGACTCAGAGGAGGGCCGATGAAACTAGGCGTCAACATCCTCAACTTCGGGCCGGGCGGCTGACCCGATTCGCTGCGGGACTGGGCCAGGTTCGCCGAGCGGGCGGGCTTCTCGATCGCGATGATCTCCGACCGCGGGCCGCTCACCCCCGACGTCCAGGCCACGTACCCAGCCCCGTTCTACGACCCCTTCACCACCCTGGCCTGGCTGGCCGGGCAGACCGAACACATCGAACTCGGCACGACCGTGGCGCTGCTGCCGTACCGCCACCCGGTGCTGACCGCGCGGATGGCGGCCACCATCGATCAGTTCAGCCGCGGCCGGTTCGTGTTCGGCGTCGGGGTGGGCTGGTCGGAAGCGGAGTTCGCCGCGCTCGAAGATCAGCAACACGGCGAGCGCGGCCACGACCGTCGCGCCGCTGAACACGATCGTGCGCCCGGCCGTCTGCACGCTGCGCACGACCGCCGGCGCCGGCTCCTGCCCGCGCCTCAGCTCCTCCCGGAAGCGGCTGACCATCAGGAGCGAGTAGTCGATGGCCAGCGCCAGGCCGAGCGCGGTGGTCAGGTTGATCGCATAGATCGACACGTTGGTCACCTAGCCGAGCACGAACAGCTCGGCGAACGTGCCGAGGATCGCGATCACCCCGATCGTCAGGGGCAGCAGCGCGGCCACGACGCTGCCGAACGCGAACACCAGCAGCGCCAAGATGATCGGCACCGCGATCCCCTCGGCGATGCCCAGGCTCTTGCCGACCTGTTTGGTGACGTCGTAGCCGATTGCCGCGCTGCCGCCGACGGTGACGTTGACCTGCCCGCTATGCGATCGCAGGCTCGCCAGCTCCGACGAGCTGAGAACGGTGTCGCTCCTGGTGCTGCCCAGGATGAGCGCGTACTTGCCGTCCTGCGACCTCAGGCCAGGATCGCGCGTCTGCCAGTAAGACACCACGTCCGACACGCCCGGCACCGCCGCAAGACGGCTCGCCGCCTGGGCGCCCGCTGCCCGTGCAGGCGCGCCGTCAACCGTCCCGGCCTCGGCGTGGACGAGCAGGACGACACCGACAGAGCCACCGAAGCGCTGATCGGTCAGCGTCTGCGCGGTTGTCGACTGGGCGCCCGGGTCCTGGAAGCCGCCGGTCTTCAGCTTGCCGAACGCGCCGAACCCGAGCACCCCGAACCCGACCACGGCCAGCATGGCCGCGACCAGCACCAGACAGGCGCGGCGGACCACGAAACTACCGATCGACCCGGTCCTCCTGCGCCCAGCCCCTGGCCCCGCAGGGCCGGGCCCCGGCTTTTGGCAGTGGTCATGTCATGCTCCCCTTGGCTGCTGACCCCGGTGGCTGGGGCCCAGCCCGGCCCTGGTGGCCCGGCTCTTCGGGGAAACGGTACGAATCCGGGCCGCCGCGGGGCGTCACCCGAAGGTGCCTGCCGGGTGGAATGTCGCGGCGCGGCGATCCCTCACCCGAAGGTGCTACCGGGCAGGCAGGGGTGCGGTGTCAGGGATCAGGCCCAGCTGCCGGGCCCGCGCGGCGGCCTCGGTGCGGTTGGCGGCGCCGAGCTTGCCCAGGACGTGGGTCACGTCCGTCTTGACCGTGTCGAGAGTCACCAGCAGGTCGTGGGCGAGGCGCTGGCTGGACTTGCCCACGGCGAGCAGCCGCAGCACCTGCGGTTCGCAGCCGGTCAGCGGCTCCGCCATGCCCGGGGCCGAGGCTGGCTGGGCTGAGCGGTAAGGCCGCCAAGCCTATCGCGCTCGTTACGCCGTGGCGTCAGCCCCAGGATCGCTCCGCAGGCTAATCCTGTTGCTGGCTGGGTCGGGGTCGTCCAGGGTTCTCGTCTGGTTCGGTGTGGTGCAGGTGGTCAGGCTGGGTATGCCAGCCGGGCGGGAGATCGGCAGCCAGCGCACAATGGACGAATCGGGCTACGGCCATGGTGTGGGCCCGGCTGGGGTTCCATTGCAGGGTGAATGGCACAAGCTGGCGGGGCGCCACCGGACAGATGACTGTCTGGGTGTGGGCAGCCGCCAGGGACGGGATCAGCAGGATCCAGTCAATGTCGCGCTGGTCGGCCCAGCGGATGGCGGCCAGGTCAGTGTCGGCCAGCTCGGTGGCCGGCGGGGCGATGCCTGCGGTATCGAGTGCCTGGCGCTGGGTCAGGGCCCAGGCGGGAAACAGGGCCTCCGGGGCGGTGCCCAGCACCTCGTGGGCGAGTTCGGACAGCGCGATCGTGTCGCGGCTGGCCAGGCGATGGTCTGGGCGCAGGCCGACCACGAGCGGTTCGGCACAGAACACCTCGGTGGCGATCCCGGCCAGTTCGGGGACCGGGCCGCAGGTGAAGGCCACATCGATGTCGCCGGTGACGACGGCGTCCAGGAGCGTGGGCAGCCACATCCGCTGCAGTTCGACAGTTACCTGTGGTGCTTCGGCGGCGAACAGGCTGATCAGGTGGGGGGCGAGCACGGGGGCAGCGGGCGGGGTGATGCCCAGCCGCACGGTGCCTGCCTCGCCGCCGGCGACGCGGCGGACAGCGGCCTTGGCCGCGGCGACCTCGTCGAGAATGGCCTTTGAGCGGGTGAGCAGTTCCGCACCGGCGCTGGTGAGGGCAACATGGCGGGTGGTGCGGGTGAATAGCGGTGTGCCGAGTTCACGCTCGAGGCGGCGGATCAGTTCGCTGAGCGTAGGCGCGGCGATGTGCAGCCGCTCGGCGGCCCGCCCGAAGTGCAGTTCGGTAGCCACTGCCACGAACGCTTCGAGCTGATGCAGCTCCACATCCTGACAGTACCCGCCAGGCTGGCGGCCGATCGGATGACGTCTTGCCTGGCCGCGAGATTGTTCGGCCGGGCCGAAGAGTGTGTTCGTAAGCTGCCTCTTTTTCGGCTGCGGGCACGGTGTCAGACTCGCGGCATCGACGGCGGACAGCCCCCGCCGCCGGGCCTCATGGAGACACCCGATGACGCACAGCGGCACGCTTCCGCGCGATAAGCCTGTTGGCCTGCCGTTTCCGAGGCTGGCAGGAGCGCTGGCCGGACGTGACCCGCCTGCGGCGGCTCCGGCGGGAGTTGCCGTGTCCGGGCAGGATGTCCTGCTGGCGACCAAGCTGCATGTGCCCCGGCCGCCGCCGGGTTTTGTGCTGCGCCGGCGTCTGGTGGAGGCGCTGGGCGAGGGGCTGGCGCGGGGGCGGGTGCTGGTGTGCGCTCCGGCGGGGTCCGGCAAGACGGCACTGCTGGCCGACTGGGCCCGCGGTGGCGGGCGGCCGGTGGCGTGGCTGGGCCTGGATGGCGGCGATAGCGACCCGGCCCGGTTCTGGCGCTACACGGTGGCCGCGCTGGACCTGGCCCGGCCGGGGCTGGCCGGGCGGGTGGGCCCGCCGCCCCCGCGTTCGTTTGAGGGGCTGGTGACGGCCCTGATCAATGAGCTGGCCGCCGATCCCGGCCCGGATGAGGTGCTGCTGGTCCTGGACGACTATCACCTGGTCGATTCCGGGCCGGTGCACGAGTCGGTGGCGTTCTTGCTGGAGAATCTGCCGCCGGGCCTGCGGGTGGTGGTGTGCGGCCGGGCGGACCCGCCGCTGCCGCTGGCGCGGCTGCGGGCCCGCGGGCAGCTGGCTGAACTGCGCGCCGCCGACCTGCGGTTCACTGACGAGGAGGCGGCGGCGCTGCTGGGTGAGGCGGCGGGGCCGGGCCTGCCCGGCGTGGCGGTGGCGGCGCTGACGGCCCGCACGGAGGGGTGGGCGGCGGGGCTGCAGCTGGCCGGGCTGTCGCTGCGGGGGCACGCGGATGCGGCCGGGTTCGTGGCGGCGTTCGGCGGCAGCCACCGCTTCGTGCTGGACTACCTGGCCGATGAGGTCCTGGACGGCCAGCCCGGGCCGGTGCGCGCGTTCCTGCTGGAGACCTCGGTGCTGGAGCGGTTGACCGGTGAGCTGTGTGATGCGGTCACCGGCCGGGCCGGCAGCCAGGCGATGCTGCAGAATATCGAGCGGGCGGGCCTGTTCTTGGTGCCGCTGGATGAGGTGCGCGGCTGGTGGCGCTACCATCACCTGTTCGCCGACCTGCTCCGCGTCCGGCTGCAGGCTGAGCAGCCCGGCCGGGTGCCGGCGCTGCACCGGGCCGCGGCCGCCTGGTGCGAGGAGCATGATCTGGCCGATGACGCGGTGCGGCACGTGCTGGCCGCCGGGGACGCGGCCTGGGCGGCGCGGCTGGTGGAGCGGCACGTCGAGGCGCTGCTGGGCCGCAGCGAGGGCGCGACGCTGCGCCGCTGGCTGTCGGCGTTGCCGGCGCAGGCGGTCCGCGACCGTCCGCGCCTGTGCCTGGCCCAGGCGTATGCCGCTGCCCAGGGCTTCCAGCTGGAAGCGCTCGAGGCCCTGCTCGATGACGCCGAGCGCGCCTATGCGGTCAGCGGCGGCGAACCGTATGAGCCGTCGCTGGGACGGCCACAGGGCGATAGCGTGCTGGCCAATGTCCCCGCGGGGATCGCGTTCCTGCGCGCCTCGCTCGCGCGGCTGCGCGGTGATGCCGCCCTCGCCGCCGACTACGACCGGCAGGCCCTGGCCCAACTCGGCGAGGACGAGTGGCTGATGCGCTCCTTCGTGCGCTGGAACCTGGCGGTGGTGGACTGGCTGGGCGGCCGGCTCGGGCCAGCCGAGCGCGGCCTGGCCGAGGTGCTCGCCGAGCGGCGGCCGGCCGGCGAGGCCTTCGGTGGCTTTCTCCCCATGCGCGTCTGCTACGACCTGGGCCAGGTGCAGCGCGCCCAGGGCAACCTGGATGCGGCACTGGCGACCTGTCGGCAAGCGCTGGGCACGGCCGGCCAGAGCAGCCAGACGGCCTTCATGGGTCCGGTGCACGTGGGCCTGGCCCAGGTCTTGTACGAGCGGGATGAGCTGGCCGCCGCCCTTGACCACGCCACGCGGGGGGTCGCCCTGTGCCGGCAGCTTGCCTTCACCGCGGCGCTGGCTGCCGGCCTGGCTGTCGTGGCCCGGATCCGGCACGTGCAGGGTGACGCGGCCGGGGCCCTGGAGGCGATGGGCCAGGCCGGGCAGGCCGGGCTGAGCCCGCAGGTGATCACCCTGTTCAACCCGGTGCCATCGCAGCGGGCGCGGCTGCTGCTGGCCCAGGGCGACGTCCGCGCGGCCGCCCAGTGGACAACGGCCGCTGGTCTCAGCCCAGACGACGAGCCAGATTACCCCCGCGAGCCGGCCTATCTGGTGCTGGCCCGGGTGCTGCTCGCCCGCAACGACCCCGGCCCGGCGCTCACGCTGCTGCGGCGGCTGCTCGACGCCGCGGCCAGCCAGGGCCGGACCGGCAGCATCATCGAGATCCAGGCGCTGCGGGCGCTCGCGCTGGCCGCCTGCGGCGATCACGCCGGCGCCGTCGGCGCGCTGGCCGAGGCGCTCACGCTGGCCTGCCGGCACGGCTACGTCCGGGTCCTTGCCGACGAGGGCGCGCCGATGCGCGCCCTGCTCGCCCAGCTGTCCGCTGCCCGGCCGGGCCAGCAGCACGCCGCCCGCCGCATCGACCCCGGCTACCTGGCCGCGCTCGTGCGCGCGTGCGGCCCGGCAGGCGCCGCGCCGCCGCCGAGGCGAGCCGCAGCCGCGCCGCCGGGCCTGGCCGAGCCGCTGACCGGCCGCGAGCTGGAGGTGCTGCGGCTGATCGCCGCGGGCAGATCAAACCAGCGCATCGCCCACGACCTGGTGGTGGCGCTCGACACGGTCAAGACGCACGTGACCCACATCCTGGGCAAGCTCGGCGCCGCCAACCGCACCGAGGCCGCCGCGCGGGCCCGGCAGCTGGGCCTGATCCCTGACACCGCACCCCCGCCTGCCCGGTAGCACCTTCGGGTGAGGGATCGCCACGCCGCGATATCCCACCCGGCAGGCACCTTCGGGTGATGCCCCATGCAGGCGGGAATTCGTACCGTTTCCCCGAAGAGCCGGGCCAAGAGGGCCGGGCTGGACACCACTTGCATTTCGCAAGTCATAAATCTCCTGTGGAGGTCGCATGCCGCCGGCAATCATCTTCTCACTGCAGCTCGTTCTGGGTTATGTCGCGTGGCTGCTTTGCTTCGGCGTGTACATCATGCCCAGGCTCAAGGCGATGGACCGGGTCGCAGCGCACCGCGCCATCGCCACTCTCCACAGCTTCCGGTTCTTCGGGCTCGTCTTTATCCTTCCAGGCGTCGTCGGCCCCCATCTGCCCGTTAGCTTCGCCACATTCGCCGCCTACGGGGATCTCGCAACCGGCGTCCTGGCCATGCTGGCGCTGCTCACGGTAAGGATGCGCCCGCTCTTTTGGTCGTTCGTGGTCGCCTTCAATATCGTGGGGATTGCCGATATCCTCCTCGACTATTACCACGCCATCCAGACCGGCCTTCCTGCACAGGCGGGGCAGCTGGGCGCCGGGTACGTGATCGTGGTCATCTACGTGCCCTTGCTGTCGATCACGCACGTCGTCGCGTTCCGTTTCCTGCTGCGTCCTAAGCCTCGATCCACGATCACCGCGCCCCGGCCTGGCGCAGCGCAGCAGGGGCCGCGGCCGCGGGCAGGTCAAACAAGCGCATCGCCCACGACCTGGTCGTGACGCTCGACACGGTCAAAACGCACGTGACCCACGTCCTGGGCAAGCTCGGGCCGAAGGCGCCCGCGAACCCGCGATCCAAGTGGCCCCCGCCTACGCCTCGACCCGGCGCTGGTGCGCATCCACGACCTGCCCGGCGGCCACCTCACCGCCAGCGAGCACCCCGACCTGCTCGCCAGCCTCATCCGCGCGCTCCCGCGCCGAAGGGAACCAGCCGTCATGACCAGACCGATCACCCCCCACACACCGCCGGAGGAAATCATGTCCAAGCTTCGCCCGCTCCTCGAGCGCAACCGCGTCTTCGCCGCCACCGGCGCCCACGCCGGGCTGGCGATGAAACAGCTGTCCGGTCAGCGCATAGTGCAGTCGGGCGAACGCCGTCGTGTGCGCCTGCATCTGGAGGTCCCGTCATGACCGAGCCGGCCGCCCAGCCGATCTTCTTCGTCGTCGATGAGGACCCGACTGCCGTGGAGACGCTCGTCGGCGACCTCGAGCGCCGTTTTCAGGCCGACTTCCAGGTGATGGGCGAGACCTCGGCTCAGGCAGCACTGGAGCGGCTGGGTGCGCTGCGCGAGTCGGGTGAGCAGGTCGCGCTGATCATCTGCTATGAGTCCATGCGGGCGATGCCGGGCTCGGAGCTGCTGGCACGCAGCCAGTCCACCCACCCGGACGCCAAGCGGATCTTGCTGATCGACTACGGAGACATGTTCCCGGCGGCGCGGCGGGTCCGGCTCCCCGGCTCATACACGAGCATGCTGGAGGTCATCGCCCACGGCATGGCGCTGGGTCACGTGGAATACTACCTGACCAAGCCATGGCGGCCCCGCCAGCATCTGCTCTACCCGGTGGTCGGTGAGGCACTGGCCGCCTGGACCCGGCTCAATTGTCCAGGGTTCGCGCCGGTCCGGATCGCCGGCGACCACTGGGATCCGCGCTCGTTCGCGGTGCGGGACGCGCTGAAGCGCAACAGCGTCCCGTACGCCTTCTATGATCGCGGCTCCCCCGAGGGCGCCAAACTGCTCCAGCAGCTGGACGATGTTCCCGGCAACCCGGTGATCTTCCTGGCTGGCGGGCGGGTGCTGACCAGCTATACGCGGGCCGACGTCGCCGAGGCGGTCGGCGCCCGGATCCGGCCGAGACTCGACGCCTACGACCTCGTCGTGGCCGGCGCCGGGCCGGCCGGGCTGAGCGCGGCGGTGTACGGAGCCTCGGAAGGACTGTCCACCTTGGTGCTCGAGAGTACGGCGATAGGCGGGCAGGCCGGCACCAGCTCGCGGATCCGCAACTTCCTCGGCTTCCCGGCGGGCATCAGCGGCGGCGAGCTGGCCGACCGGGCCTACGAACAGGCCTGGATGTTCGGCGCCGAGTTCGTCCTCATGAACGGCGCCACCGGGCTGTCCGCCGGCGGGGATGGGCTGCAGGTCACGCTCTCCGGGGGCAGCCAGGTGACCGCGCGGGCCGTGGTGCTGGCCACCGGCGTCCGCTACCGGCAGCTGGACGCGCCGGGCATCGCCGGCCTGGTCGGCGCCGGGGTGTTCTACGGCTCGGCGCTGTCGGAGGCACCCGCGGTCAAGGACCAGGACGTGTTCATCGTCGGCGCCGGGAACTCCGCCGGGCAGACGGCCATCTACCTGGCCCGGTCGGCGCGCAGCGTCACCTTGCTGGTGCGCGGGGACAGCCTGGCCACGAGCATGTCCGACTACCTCGTCACCGAGATCGCAGGCACCCCCCGGGTCCATGTGCGGCTTCACACCGAGGTCGCTGCGGCCCGCGGCGACCACAGGCTCACCGAACTGGTCCTGCGCGACCGGGCCACCGGCGCCGACGAGACGATGCCGGCGGCGGCGCTGTTCGTCATGATCGGCGCCACCCCGCACACCGACTGGCTGCCCGGCGATGTCGCGCGCGACCGGCACGGGTTCATCCTGACCGGCAGAGACCTGCCAGGCGAGGACCGGGCCAAGGCGGGCCAGCCGGTGCCGCTTCCGCTGGAAACCAGCCTGCCCGGCGTGTTCGCGGCCGGCGACGTGCACGCGGGCTCGGCGCAACGGGTCGCCTCTGCCGTGGGGGAAGGGTCGGTCGCCGTACCGCAGGTTCACCAGCACCTGCAGCGCCAGGCCACCCAGCCGGCCCGGTAGCACCTTCGGGTGAGGGCGCGCCGCGCAGCGATACCGACCCGCACTCCAGCCTGCCCTTCGCCGCCGTCTACCTCCGTGTACCAGTCTCGACGCGGGACCGGGCAGAATCTGCGCAAGGCGCGGCCCCCTTGAGGCCCGACTCCCGCGACGGCTCCAGCAACCCATTCCGGGCGGTCGGGTGCTACAGAACGATCGTTCGGGCGCCTCTTCCGATGCCAGTGAAATGCCGAGGGCTGCCGCGCATATCGGCGGGTCGGGGCGCGTTTATCCAGCGGGGCCTCGCGTCGTTGGCGGCCCGGTCATAGCCAATGCACCATCGGCTCGACTGCATGTCTATGCAGCACCCACCTCGGGATGAACGTCCGGTCATGCCGCCGACAGGGTCGTCCCGGATTGTCGCGGCGCTGGCATCCTCGTCCGTCGTGCACACCGCACGGGCCGTCATCCTTGACGGTGAAGCTGGTCGCGGGTCACGGCGCAGGGGCGAGCGGGAGCTCCGGCCGGGATGCCTTGATGCCGCCGAGGCTCAAGGACGGGCTCCGGGACGGCCAGGTGCCCGGAGACCGCGGGCGATCGGGGGGACGGGCACCAGCCCGGGCTCATCCAGCGGCCGGGGCTCCGGCTGGCGGCTGGGGCCCCGAACATGGGTGCGGCTGCCCGGCGCGACTGAACCCTGCCCACCGTCACGCTGAGTGATACGGGTATCCGGGGAGAACGAGCGCACTCCCGCCGTTCTGCACGGCTTTACCGATCTCGTCGGAGCCTGCGCCGATCAGGCAGATCGGGATGATCTGCGCGCCAGGGCGCCAAGCTCGGCCTTGAAGAGGTGTGTGCTGGTCCGGGTGGCTGCCTGCGGGCCCCAGTCGGTAGGACACGCCCCGCAGCTTCTGCCGACCGGGGAACGGGTGGCGTCCGGAATCCGGTGCTAAAGGGATGGCCGCGGCGTAGTAATAGGACAACGCGCTAGAGGCCGTTGTTCAGCAGGGATGTGGTTGATACAGGAACGTCCTCCTGGTGCGGTAGTACGGGCTTGGTGTCCCAAACGCAGCGAGGAGGACGTCCTGTGGGCAAGGGTAGCGGCAACGGCACGACGCGGGGAGACCGGCGGCGGAACGCCCGGCGGGAGCGGCTGCGCGGGCTGCTGCCGCGCGATGGCGCGGTGACCGGGATCGACCTGGCCGGGGACGAGCAGGCGATCGCGGTGATCGTTCATGATGTGCGGGTGCTGGCGCGCAAGACGGTGAAGGTGAAGGCGTTCCGGCTGGTTGAGGCGCTGGACTGGGCGGTGGCGCAGGCGCGGGCGAAGGGGTTCACGGCCGTGACGGCGGCGTGCGAGCCGACCGGGCCGCGGTGGATGCAGGTGCAGCGGCTGTGCGCCGAGCGGGGCCTGCCGCTGGTGTGCGTCCAGCCGCTGATGTCCCATATCGCCCGGGAGCAGCAGGACTATACAACGCATAAGACCGATGAGTCCGATTGCGTGATGATCGCCCGGCTGGCCATCGAGCTGCACTGCTATATCCCGGAGGAGCTGGATGAGGCGTGGGCGCACCTGCGGCAGCTGGGCCGGCGCCGGGCGCAGCTGATCACCGCCGGGACCGCGTCGATGCACCGGATCGGGGAGTTCTTGTCCGTCGCGTGGCCGACGGTGACGGAAACGTGCGCCCAGCCGCTGCTGTCCAGGACCTGGCTGGCGGCCGTGCAGCTGGTGACGGAGCGGTGCGGCGGGCAGCCTGCCCGGCTGGCTGAGATGGGGGAAGAGGCGTTCACCGCCGCCGTCCGCGGCGCCGTGGCGGGCTGGGGCGGGCAGAAGGCGCGGGGCACGATCAGCCGCCGGATCTTCGCCGCGCTGACCGGCACCGAGGGGGTCGTCGCCTGGTCCCGGCGCGGCTTGCTGCGCCGGGTCGCGGATGAGCTGGGCGACCTGCAGCGCACCCGCGCCCAGCTGCGGGCCGTGGAGGCGGACATGGCGGGCGTGCTGGACGAGCTCGGCCTGTCCCGGCTGGCGGACATCCCCGCGCTGACCGCCGTCGGCGCGGCGGCGATCCTGGCCGAGGCCGGCGGCCCGCACCGCTACGACAGCTCATCGTCGCTGGTCAACCACGCCGGGCTGGCCCCGTCCGACAACGCTTCCGGCGCCTTCCTCGGCGATGCGCATATTTCCCGCCGCGGCCGGCCCGGGCTGCGGCTGGCCGTGTGGCCCGCGGTCTGGCCGATGCTCCAGTTCAACCCCGTGATGGCCGCCAGGTACCAGGAGATGACCCAGGCCGCCGGCACCGCCGCCCAGGCCGCCGAAGCGCAGCCCCGCACCGGATCGCGGCGGGCCAGCGCGGCGGCCGCCGCCGCCCGGGCGCGGCGCGCCAAGGCCCGCGTCGCGTGCGCCGCCTCGCTGCTGCGCTG
>Ga0335081_10006662_pt1 | contig 18412 bp, 13 predicted proteins | sample Lox_Sample_35_FD_206713 | JGI IMG/M metagenome (GOLD analysis project Ga0335081, IMG submission 206713) | Soil microbial communities from Loxahatchee National Wildlife Refuge, Florida, United States - Lox_Sample_3.5 | ecosystem: Environmental > Terrestrial > Soil > Wetlands | place: USA...
GGCGACCTCGACTACTCGCTGCAAGCCTACGGAGTGTGGCTGGACAAGCTCCTGTTCAGCCGGACGTCGGCGCGTGGCGTCACGTTCCACCGCAACACGGCGGTGTATCCCTACGGCGGAAACCTCCGGTGCGCCGACGGGTACGTGGCCATGTTCATCATCGAGGAGCATCAGTGGCGCGGGCTGTGCCGGATGATCGGCAAGCCGGAATGGCTCGATGACCAGCGTTTCGCCAACGGCGTGCTGCGGTCGGCGAACCGGGAACCGATCGCCACCGCGCTGAACGCCTGGTGCCGGGACCGGGCAGTCGCGGCCGTGCTCGAGGCGGCGGCCGCGGCCGACGTCCCGGCCGGGCTGGTACGCCGGCCGAGTGAGGTGCTCGACGCGCCGACCCTGCTGGATCGGGGCTTCTTCCTGGCCCGCAAGATCGGCGGCCGCAACGTCATGTCACCGGGGCTGCCGTTCGGCCCGGGGCTCCGGGCGGAGTACTGAGTTTCGCTTAGCCCGCCGCGCCGTCACGGCGCAGGGCCGCGATCGCGGCGGGGCCGTAGCCGGCCTCCCGCAGTACCTCGTCGGTGTGCGCGCCGAGGTCAGGTGCTGCGGCCCTGATCGCCAGCGGCGTGGCGCTGAGCTGGAACGGGAAGCCGAACAGCCACTCCTCGCCGACCACGGGGTGCATCACGGCCTGGACGACGTCGCGGGATCGGACGTGTGGATCGAAAACCTGCTCGCCCACGCCCAGCACGGGCGCGGCAGCCACTCCCGCGGCCTGCAGCGCGTGGAACAGCTCGAGCTTGTCCCGTGTGCCGGTGCGCTCGGCGATGCGCGCGTCAACCTGCTCGCGCAGATCGCGATGCTCCCCCGGCTCAGCCGGGGCCGGCATCGTCTCGTCGAGGCACAGCACCTGGCACAGCGCGCGCCACTGGCCGGCGGAGCCGACGGAGATCGCCACCCAGTCATCGCCGGTGCCCGCGCAGGGATACATGCCCTGCAGGAAACCCAGGTCGTCGCCGTTACCGCGGATGCCGGGACTGACGCCCTCCCGGTCGCGGGCGAGGATCTCCGGGCCGACCTGGCGGGCGGCGCACTCCACCATGGACACATCCAGCTCGCAGCCCCGGCCGCAATGGCGCACGCGGCGCAGGGCGGCGATGGTGCCGAGCAGGGCGTACATGGCCGCGTTGGCGTCACCGAAGTTCGAGCCGGCCAGCCCGAGCGGTGCCTCTCCGGCGTACCCGGTGAGCCCGGCCATGCCGCCCATGGCCACCGCGTGTCCCGCATAGGTCAGCACGTCGCGATCCGGGCCGTCCTGCCCGGTGCCCGACACCCGCACGAAGACCAGGCGAGGGTTGCGGGCCTGCAGCGCGTCGTAGCCGAGGCCGAAGGCCTCCATGGTGCCCGGGCGGAAGTTCTCGATGACCACGTCCGAGGATTCGGCCAGACGCAGGATGACGTCACGGGCCGCGGGCGTGGACAGATCGAGGGTGAGGCTCCGCTTGCCCCGGTTCGCGTTGTGGAAGATGGCCATCAGGTTCACGTGAGCGCCGCGGTCAGCCTCCTCGAGGAGGTCGGGCATGATCGGGCGGCCCATCCGGCCGGGATCGAGATGGCGGCTCGACTCGACCTTGATGACGTCCGCGCCGAGATCGGCCAGCATCGCGCCGACGAGCGGTGCCGCGACCACACGCCCCAGGTCCAGCACGCGGACTCCGGCCAGGGCGGCCGGGCCTGCGTCGCGGGTGGGGGGCGGTGGGCCCGCGCTTTCGCCGGCCGCGGAGCCGGCACTTGCTTCGGTCACCGTAAACGGCAGCCGCAGGTCGATCCCGCCCTGCGCGTCGCGGATGAAGAACTGCCGCGAGGCCAGCTGCGCACTGGAAATCACCTCAGGGACCGTGCGCACCGGAGCGATCGGAATCCGGTAATCCTTGCCGACCTGGAAGATCTCCTCGCGGGTCCGGGCCATCAGCCAGGGCGCCATGAGCGCGTCGGCTTCGGCGTACAGTTCGGTGCCGAGCCGGCGCCGGTCGCGGTAGCGCTCGCGGCTCGCCCACTCTGGCGAGCCCATGGCCTCGATCAGGCGCTTCCACTCGCGGCCGACGATCGCGTCGATGATGACCTGTCCGTCCTGGCAGTCGAACATGGCGAACGGATACGGGGCCAGGCGCCGGCGCCCCTGCCGGTGATCGGCGGGGCCGCCGAACTCGAACAGCGTGTACAAGCCACCGACGTGCACCGTGGCGAGCGTTTCGTAGACCGCGACGTCGACGGTCTGGCTCGTACCGGTCGCGTCGCGATGGCCAAGCGCACACAGCGCGCCAACGGCGGCGCTCACGCCGGCTTGCAGCGAGGCCGGCAGCCCGGCCGGCACCAGCGGGCCGCGGTCCGGGCTGCCCACCGAGCGCGCGAGCCCGGAGAACGTGCTGAGGGTGAAATCGGTGCCCTGGTAACGCGCGTAGGGCCCGGTGCCGCCGAACGGGGAGACGACGACGCGGATCGCCGCACGGGGCAGCGCCACGCCATCCAGCCGAGAGGGATGCGAGTCAAGGACGATGTCGCTGTCGGCGACCGCCTCCGGTGCGGCTACACGTTTGCCCTGGTCGAGGTAGGCGTCGACCGCCCTCACCCGGCTGCTGTGGGCCGGGCTCGCCCGGCCGGGCAGCATGCTGACGGCTGCGCCGAGTTCGGCCATCAGGCGGCCCGCGTAGCGCAACGCGATGCCGTCGCCGACCTCGGCCACGCGCACGCCGGACAGCGGTGCGGCATCGCGTGGCCAGGTCTGGTGGTTCATGTCCGGTGGTTCATGCCTGCCGCACGCGAGCCGCGACCGCAGCGGAGACCGGAACCGGCGCGCGAAGCTGGCCCGAGGCCTGCCGCGGCAGCACCACGGCGGCCCGGCCCTGGGCGGTGAGCTCACCCTGCCAGTTCTCCACGCGCGCCACGAGCTCGACGAGCCCGTAATCCTCGATGACGTTCTTGGACACCACCGTCACGTCGATGCGCGAAGTCTGCCCCAGGTTGTTGGGTCGCCTGAGCGTGATGTCCAGCTGATGGATGAAGCCTGCGTCGCCCATCCAGTTGGTGATCGACTGCTCCACCCAGTTCAGCCTCATCGGCCCGAGATCGTACCCGCCGCCCATGCCGACGGCGATGCCCGCGGCCGGCTCGACATGCCCGCGGCCGGCCGGCAACTTCTGCCCGGTGGCCTCGTCGACCAGGTAGTCGGGGTGCGCGGCGCGATAGCGCACACCGCGCTTGAGCGGGCCGCCGTAGATCTCCTGACCCATCGTGCCGCAGTACCAGGCGATGAGATCGGTCTGGGTCAGCGGGCCGCGCAGCATGGTCGGCAGTTCCTCCCCCACGGTGACGTCCTCGAAGGACAGCGGAGCGCGGCCACGCGCGGTCTCGGCGAGCATCGAAGACGCGATGAAGTCCAGATCCTGCGGGCTGTAGTCGGTGACCGGGGCGGCACCGGTCCGCTGTGAACCGGCCGCGGCGAGGGCCGGGCCGCGGGGGGTGCGCGCGATCGAGGAGCCGGCCCTGGCGACCAGCCCGCCGTCTGCGTCGAGATAGTCGATCCTGCCGTTCTGCAGGATCCACCGGTCGGCCATCCGCCCGCGTTTGTCCTGCATGTCAACCAGGTAGGCCCGGGTGGTGAACCGGTCGCCGAGGACGAGGGGACGGAAGAAGGTCCAGCCGACGCCGGCGAAGATCCACTGCACGCCGGGCAGCTTCGGGGCGACCACGGTGCTGCGGATGCTGTGCAGGAAACTGCCGGGGGCGAGCCGGGTGCCCCAGATGCTGGCCGCACCGTAGTCGTCATCGAGGTAGAGCGGATTGTCGTCGCCCACCCCCCACACGTACTGGCGGATGTTGTCGGCGCTGGCCTCGGTGTTCCAGCCCAGCCGGGAGTTCTTCAGCTCTACGCCGATCAGCCGGCGCGCCTCGGCCACCGACTCGTCATCGATAACACCCCAGGGCAATCGGACTCCTAATCGAGATCGCCAGATCTCGTTCATTGTGGCGGCACGGCCGGTGCGCGCAAACAATTCGGTTCCGCCTGACGGACTGCAACTTCCGAGTACATCGCGGTTCCACTAAGGAGCCATATCGGATCTATAACGGCGTGATCGCGCGATTACACAGTCAACGAAGTTTCGCACCGCATTGTACACAGTTCCGTTCTACAGAACGGCGGCGTCTAGTTTCCGCAGCTCAACAACTAGGTTGCGGGGAACACGGTGCACTCTGCCCGCCCGAGCGCGGGCAGCGATTCATCACCGTTCTCAGACGGCTGACTTACCACGGCTAAATGGAACCAAATACGGACCATCCGGCAGAGAGAGAGGCTCCGTGTCTAGGCGAAGAAACTGGATCAACGGTACCGTTGTGGCGATATCTGCCGCGGTACTCGCTACCGCGTGTTCGTCAAGCGGGAGTAGCAGCAGTGCTGCGGGCTCCGGCAGCACGAGCAGTGGCGGAACTATCACGATCGGGTTCATCGGATCGCTTCAATCGGCGACCTACAGTTTCCCCGAGACGGCTGCGGCGGCCCAGGCCGAGGTCGACGCGGTCAACGCCGCGGGCGGGATCCACGGGGCGAAGGTGAAGCTGAGCGTCTGCAACGACCAGGCCAATACGAGCCAGGCGGTAGCCTGCGTCCGGCAGATGACGGACGCGGGAGCGGTCGGCGTCATCGGGGGCATCTCGACCGTCGGCGATACGATCACCAGCGACCTGCAGGCCGCCCACCTCATCTACACGGGCGAACGCCCGCTCAGCCCCGGCGAGCTCAACAGCCCGATCTCCTTCCCGATGGTGGGCGGCGGTGAGTCCAGCGCCGCTGGGCTGGCCGTTTACGCGGCGCAGACGGCGGGCTGCAAGCGGATGTACATGATCGTGAGCGACAGCTCCCCGTCCGAACTCACCGGCGCGGCCTTTGCCAAGGGCTTCAAGTACGCCTCCGGCGGGACGAGCGTCGGGCAGACCGTGACTCCCTCCCCCAATACGTCCTACGCGGCCGCCGCGGCCGACGCGGTGGCATACCACGCCGACTGCGTTTTCTTCGCCCTTGACGTGCCCGAGGGACCCAAGGCGATACCGACCGTGCGGGCCGCCCTGCCGAACGCGAAGTTCTTCAACACCGCGGGCGCCATGCCGACTCCGATCATCCAGGCGCTCGGAAAGTCAGCAGACGGAATCTACCTGTCCGATTCCGTACTGCCGGTGAACACCACCAGTAACGCGCTACTCAATCAGTTCAAGACCGAAATGGCGAAGTACCAGCCGAAGGCGGTCGTTGACGGTTTCGCGGTCACTTCATGGCTCGGGACACGCCTGCTCCTCGACACGATCGGCAACATGAGCGGCGCGGTGAACGCCCAGACGGTGCAGAGCGCCTTCGACAAGCTCGGCGCGTACAACGGACAGAACCTGATCGGGAACTTCAACTTCCAGGACACGGGCCAGATCCCGGCCGCCAAGCGCGAAGTCAATCTCACCTACATCGTCTTCCAGGTCCAGAACGGTGCGTACGAGGTGGGCGGCGATCCAGCGTTCAAGAGCGCGGCCGCCGCTATGAATAGTTAGCGACGCCGTCCTGCCGAAAGGGCGGGGGCGGGCCTGCACGGCGGCCTGCCCCCGCCTTTCGCGGTCTGGCGCAGGCTACGTCGTTTCATCCTCGACGGCCGGGGCCGCCGAGGGAGCGGCGGCCAGGTAGGTGGCCTCGATCTCGGGGAGCTGGTCCCGGAGTTCACTGGCGGTCCCCTCGAGCATGACCCGGCCCCGCGCGAGGACGTAGCCGCGGTCGCAGTAACGCAGGGCTTTGCGCGCCTGCTGCTCCACGATGAGCACGGCGACGCCGTCGTCGGCGGCCCGGCGGGCGAGCTGAAGCAGCCGGTCCAGGATGAGCGGGGCGAGGCCGAGGGACAGCTCGTCGGCGAGCAGGACGGCAGGCCGGGCCGCGAGAGCGCGCGCCAGGGTCAGCATCTGCTGCTCGCCGCCGGACAGCAGCCCGACGCGACGGCGCAGCAGCGGGCGTAGTTCCGGCACCAGCTCGAGCGCGTACGAGATCGGCCCGCGGCCCAGCCGCAGGTTGTCCTGCACGGTCAGGCCCATGAACACCGACCGCTCTTCGGTGGCAAAAGCCAGCCCGGCGCGGGCCCGCTGGTACATCGGGCGCTCTTCGCGGCGCCCGTCGAAGTACACCTCCCCGCCTTGCAGCGGCAGGTCGCCCGCCAGGGCCAGCAGCGTCGTGCTCTTGCCCGCGCCGTTCGGGCCGAGGATGGCCACCATCTCACCGGGCCGGACGGACAGGCTCACGTCGTGCACGGCGGGAACGGGCCCGTAGCCGGCCGCGAGGTTGCGGCATTCCAGGCCGGCCCCGGCCGGCGGGCTCATCGCTCTACCCCGTCGACCGAAACGACGCTGGAGCCGGGATCCGGCAGCTGCGGGCCGGCATGGTCATCACCTAGGTAAGCGGCGATGACCGCCGGCTCGCTGCGGACCTGAGCGGGCGTCCCGCTCGCGATCGTGTTACCGAAGTCAAGGGCCACGATCTGGTCGCAGACCGTCATCACGAGTTCCACGTCGTGCTCGACCAGCACGATGGCCAGCCCCCAGTCGTCGACCAGCGTGCGCAGCAGGGTGGCGAGTTCCCGGCGCTCCACGGCGGACAGGCCGGCGGCCGGCTCGTCCAGGCAGAGCACCGAAGGGCCGGCCGCCAGGCCGCGCGCGATGGCGACCAGCCGCCGGCTGCCGTAGGACAGCTCACCGGGGTACTTGCCGAGCTCGGACTCCAGCCTGAACTCGCGGACCCCGGCGGCCGCGAGGTCGGGGAACTTCTGTTTGCGCGGCCACACCAGGTCGGTCAGGTACGGGACGAGGTCCTGGCTGTCGCTCGCCGCCATCAGGTTCTCGGCGACCGTCATGTCGTCGAACAGCTCCAGGCTCTGGAAGGTCCGGCCCAGGCCCCGCCGGGAGCGGTGATGGACGGACCACCGGTCGATGGTGGCGCCGTCGAGCTGGATCGTCCCGGCACTAGGGCGCACGAAGCCGGTCAGCGCCTCGATCATCGTGGTCTTGCCGGCCCCGTTAGGCCCGATGACCCCGAGGATCTGGCCGGGGCGGACCGACGCGGTGAAGTCAGACAAGGCCACGACGCCGCCGTAGGAAACGGTGAGCCCGGTGATCTGGAGCGGCCGCGGCACGACGCTGGCGCGCCCGGAAGCCGGCAGTTCCGCCGTGGCGGGCGGCCGGTCGCTGACCCGCCGGGTCAGGTGCAGCCTGCGGGCCAGCGCGGCTATATCGTGGCGCAAGGTGATGAACAGCCCGTCGGGAGCCCGCTGGATGAGGGGGATGGTCAGCAGGCCGAGCACGATGGCGAGCCAGAGGTCGAACGTCTCGCTCTGGCCGCCGAATATCGTGGGCACGATGCCGGCCGGCTCACCCAGGGAGCCCAGGATCGGGCCGAAGATGTAGCCTACGCCGCCGATGATCGAATACAGCACGCCGTTGATCGACGCGGTGGGCGTGAACTGCGCGCTGAAGGTCAGCGAGGTTTGCTGAAAGGTGAGCAGGACGCCGCCGGCCGCCGCGATCGACGCGGACACCGCGAACGCGTACAACTTGGCCACGACCACGTTGACGCCTTGCGCCGCGGCGGCCCGCTCGTTCGACCGCACGGCCAGCAGCCTGCGTCCCGCGGCGCCGCGCCGCAGGTTGGCCACCACGGCCGCGCAGACCAGCAGCACGAACAGGCAGAACGTCGCGTAGGCCCGGGGATTGGTGAAGGCGTTGAGGTCGAACCCGAACAAGGTCGGATCGGATATGGTCGCGAACTGGCCCCCGGTGTAGTTCGGATCGGCCAGCAGCACGCTCTGGACCGCGGCGCCGAGACCGAGGGTGGCCAGGGCGAGGTTGATCCCCCTGGCCCGCAGCGCGGGCAGGCCGACGACCAGGCCGACGGCGAAGGACGCGGCCATGGCGACGACCAGGGCGACCGCGAAATTCCAGCCCAGCTTGCTGGCCAGCAGGCCGGCTATGACGGCGCCGGTGCCCGCGAGCGCGAACTGGCACAGCGACAGCTGGCCCGCATACCCGGTGATGACCACGCTGGACAGCAGGATCAGGCCGACGCAGAAGGTGAGCTCGATGGCGTCCAGGTAGTTCACGTTCGCGACCCACTGGATGAGCACGAACGCCCCGACGACGAAGCCGAGGACGGGCCAGGCGCGGATCTGCCCGCTGCCTACTCCGGGCCTGATCTCTCGCGGCTCCGGGCGTGCGGACAGCCCGCGGCCGCGCACGACCATGACCAGGACGATCAGCAGGAACGGCACGGCGTCGCTCCAGCCCAGGGCCTGCACGTAGCGACCGACCAGGGCCTGGGAGATGCCGATGACCGCGCCGCCGACGAAGGTCAGCCAGAACGACCGCATGCTGCCCAGGAGCGCGGCGGCCAGCACCGGCACGATCAGGGCGCTCTGCGTGGTGAGCTGGACCTGCAGGACCGGGGCCAGCAGCACGCTGGCGAGCCCGGCCAGGCACGCCCCGAAGAGCCAGTTGAGCGCCGCTATCAGGCTCGGCGACAGGCCGAGGGTCGCGGCGGCGCGGCGGTTCTCCGCGGTGGCGGACGTGGCGATGCCGAACTTGGTGCGCCCGTAGATGATCTGCAGGGCCACGGTCACGACCACGGAGATGCCGAGCAGGATGAGCAGGTTCGCGCCCACGTGAATACCGGCGAAGCTCACCATCCGGCTCGGCAGGACGGGCTGGGAGATCCGCTGCTCGGGACCGAAGATCAGCTGCAACGCCGACTGGACCACGACCAGGACCGCGAGCGTGCCCACCAGCTTGGTGACCGCCGATGCCTCGCGCATGGGCTGCAGGACCACGTAGTGGATGAACAGCCCGCATGCGCCGGACGCCGCGACGCCGCAAACGAGGGCGAAGAAGAACGGCAGCCCGTGGCTGTCGTGTAGATCCCAGTAGATGAAGGCGGCCAGTGCCCCCATCGCCGCCTGGGCCAGGTTCAGCACACCCGAGCCCCGGTAGATGAGCACCACGCCCTGCGCGGACAGCGCGATGAGCGACCCGGTACACAGGCCGATGATCGCGAGCTCGATGAACTGGGTCATGGCTACCTCGGAAAGTCGGGGCAAGGGCACGGTACGATCGCCGGCCGGCCGCCCGGAATCAACTCGTTCTGCCGAACGGAACGGCGACCACGCGCCCGGTCCTGGCCATAAGCCGAGTCCCGGGGCATATCGGGCGTCGAGGAGGAACGCACCCGCGCCTACGGGCAGTTCCACGCCGGTGATGTGGGCGGCGTTCGCCGAGGCCAGCCACGATGCGGCTTCGGCTATGGCGTCGGAGGAGAGCGGCTCACGCTGGTCCAACGCCAGCAGGTCGGGCGCGACGTGGGGCCGGCCGTCGTGATTGGCATCGGCCTGGCCAGCGGGTGTGCCGGCGCCCGCGAACGGAGTCCGCGCGATCCCTGACAGCACGGTATTGACCCGGATGTCGTGCTCACTCAGCTCCAGCGCCAGGCTTCTCATCAGCCCGATCAGCCCGTGCTCGGCCGCGGTGCAGGCGGACAGGTCACGCTGGATCGACCTGGGCCACAGCGATCCGGTGGCCAGGAACACCCCCGAACGGCGCTGGACCATGTGCGGGGTCACCGCCTTGGCGGTGCGCCAGACGCCGGACAGGTTGACGTCGATGACCGTCTGCCAGTTCTGCTCGTCGATCTCGGCAAACGGCTGGACATGCATGACGCCGGCGGTGGCCACGGCCACGTCGATGTGACCGAACGTGTCCAGACCGCGTAGCACGGCGCTGTCCAGGCTGCCCTGGTCGCGGACGTCCACGTGGCACAGGACGCACCTGCTTCCGTAGGCCCAGACGAGCTCGCCGGTCTGCGCCAGGTCACTGGCGGCCCCGGCCGGATGCGGCGCGGTGCGGGCCGCCTGCTCGGTGTCGCAGGCGATGATGTCCGCCCCCTCGCGCGCGAAGGTGACGGCCAGCGCGCGACCGATCCCCTGGGCGGCGCCCGTGATCAGGACAACCCTGTCGGCGTGGAGTTTCACACCGCCTCCTCGGCTCGGGTCGGGTCGGGTGAGCAGGACCCGGAAGCTATACCCTGCCGATCGCGGCGCGTGCATTATGCGTTCTGCCGGGTGGAATGGGCCTTTCCGGCCGCGCCCACCCGGCGCGGTACCGTCTGCCCTCATGACCGCGGAACTGGACGGGCGCAGGATCATCGTCACGGGGGCAGCGACCGGGATCGGGCGGGCGGCGATCGGGGACCTGGCCCGACGCGGCGCCCGGCTGGCCGCCATGTACCACGACAGCCCGCCGCCGCCCGAACTGGCCGGCGCGGCCAGCTGGCACCGGTGCGACCTGACCGACAAGGCAGCCGTCGACGCGGCCTTCGCCGCGATCGCCGCGCAGTTCGGCGGCATCGACGTCCTGCTCCACTCCGCGGGGCTCTGGGCTCCCGCCACTCCCGATGGCCTCGGCGAGGCCGAGCTGAACACGATCATGGCCGTCAACCTGAACACGACCGTGTTCACCAACCAGGCGGCCTTCGCCTGGATGAAGCAGTCCGGCGGCGCGATCATCAACCTCGGCTCGGTCGAGGGCGTCGCCGGCTCGCCGATCTCATCGCACTACGCCATGGCCAAGGCCGCCGTCCACGCGTGGACGAGATCAGCCGCGCGGGCCTGGGCCGCCGCCCGGATCACCGTCAACGCGGTCGCGCCCTGTGTCGACACCACCAATGCCGACCGGCTGCGTGACTACTTCCGCGCGACCGGCGCCGACCCCGATGAGGTGGTCAAGGCCCGGATGACGATGCTGGTCCCGCTGGGCGGCGCGTTCGGCGACGCCGAGCGGGACCTGTGCCCGATGCTGGCCTTCCTCTGCGGGCCGGGGGCGCGCTTCATCACCGGCCAGCTGATCGCGGTGGACGGTGGCATGCGCATGCTCGGCGCCTAGGGAAGGATGAACAGTGATGCCCGCGATTGACATGTTCGCTGACCTGCGAGGACGGGTTGCCATCGTCACTGGCGCCAACCGTGGACTGGGCCGCGCGATCACCGAAACCTTCGACCAGGTCGGGATCCGCAGCCTGATCGTCGGGCGCGACGAGAACCTCGGCCGCGCGGCGGCGGCGAAGCTCACCGACGCGTCGTTCCTGGCCGTCGATCTGCTGGCCGACGACGCGGCCGAGCAGATCGTGTCGACCTGCCTGGATCGTTTCGGAGGCCTCGACATCCTGGTCAACAACGCCGCGATTTATCCGGTCATGCCCTTTGGCGCACTGGCTCCGGCCGACGTGACCCGCGTATACAAGACCAACGCGATCACGCCCACGTTGCTGATGCAGGCGGCCGCGATGTCGATGATCGAACGCGAAGTAGCCGGCTCGATCGTCAACGTCATATCCGCGGCTGCCTTCCGCCCGGTGCAGACCCAGCTCGTTTACGGCTCCGCCAAGGCGGCGCTGGTGCACGCCACACGCGCGGCGGCGCTCGAGCTGGCCAGCCACGGGATCCGGGTCAACGCCATTTCTCCCGGGGCCATGGACCACGGTGAAGGCGGCCGCGCGGCGGCGCTGGGGCTGACGCCGGAAGAGTACGCCGAGTTCGTCAAGATGCTGATCGCCCGGATCCCGCTGGGACGCAAGGCCGACAGCCGCGAGGTCGCGGCGTGCGTGCTGTTCCTGTGCTCGGCGATGGCCGCCGTGGTGACAGGCCACGTCCTGCACTGCGACGGCGGGGAAACGGTCTGACCGCGCGCCGAGCGCAGACGTCACAAGATGATGCTCACCTTGCCCTGCGGGTCGAGCACGCTCTGATCGAGGATCGCCTTGCGGTGCTTGATCTTCAGGCCGTCAGCCGAGAACTTGAGCACGTACTCGTAGCGGCCGACGTAAACGACGTCAATTCCGTTGCGCATCCGGTAGACGGCGAAGTTCGCCGTGCACATGACCTCGTCGCCGGCGTGGCCGAGGATCCGCACATTGGTTATCTGGCGCCGGGTACGGGAGTGCGGGAACTCGGCGTGCGCGGTCGGCTTCTTCAACCGGATGACCCGTTGCTCGAGCAAGGTCCGCTCGTCGTGGATCAGCGAGAACGAGCGGGCCGTATCGGCGTCCGGCAGGTCCGGAGGCGGCACCTCGTACACGCAGTCGTGAGTGAACAGGTCCAGCCACTCCTCCAAGCGCCACTCGTCGAGCAGCGCGGCTTCCCGGTACAGGAAGTCCTCGACGTCGGCCCGGCTGACGCCGGTCACATTGACCAGGTCCATGTCGGTCATCGCGGTGATGCTCCCGTCTGAGCGCTGCTGTCGGACCGCAGGTAATCGGCGTCGTAGGGCTGGCCCTCGGGCTCGTAGCCGGTGCCCGTGATCCGCTTGTTCCACTCGCGCCAGAAGACCCGCATCTGCAGTTCGTCCACGATGGACGGGGCGGGCTTTTTCATGCCCCGGGAGATGTCGGACCACTCGACCTCGGTGACGGAAGCGAAGCCGCGCTGGCACTGCTCGAGGCCCTCGATGTCGTCGGGTGTGGCCAGGCCCGCCGGGCCCCAGAACGACATCGCGTTCTCCAGGCGGTACCGGCGCATCGAGTCGCTGTCATCGGACGGCATGATCTGCCAGCCGGTGATCTCGGTGTGGCCGGGTGCGAGCGGGTACATGGTGCGGACCTGGATACCCCAGTTCAGGTCGACGATGACGAAGTTGGGAAAGATCCCGAGGTTGCGGGTCATCACCATGCGGCTGGCGTGGTCCGGGCCGAGACGGGCGGCCAGGGCGGCCCGGTGCGCGTCACGTTCGACGAGGACCTCCGGGGACATCAGCGGCGAGCCCAGCTCGGGGTTGGTCGCGACGGCGTGGCCGTGGCCCAGATCGATGCCGCGACCGGTCTCCCGGTTCCCGTCGGTCCCCGGCGGGGTGATCCCGAGGTTCATCAGCATCTCGAAGTACGTCTGGTGCACGGTCAGGCCGTGATAGCCGTCGACGCTGTTCTCCATGAGCAGCTTCCAGTTGGCCCGCATCGAGTAGTGATGCGTGCCCGCCACGATCTCCATGCCCGTCTCGGACTGGTCGGCGACGAGATCGATCAGGTAGCGCGCGTCGGCCAGCCAGTCCACCAGCGAGTCCGGGCCCGCGGAGAAGTTCGCGAAGACGAAACCGCGGTAGGACTCGACCCGCGGCTGGTGCAGGCCGAGTTCGGTCCGGTCGAAGCTGGCGCTGTAGGAATCGCCGTCCGGCACGCTGACCAGGCGACCGGTGCTGTCGTAGGCCCAGCCGTGGTAGAAGCAGGTGAAGACGCGGCTGTTGCCTGACTTCAGGCGGCAGACCTCGGCCCCGCGGTGCCGGCAGGTGTTGAGCATCACCCGGATCGTGCCGTGCCGGTCACGGTTGAAGATGACGGTCCGTCCGCCGACCCGCCGCGTCACGAAGTCGCCAGGCTTGCGCAGTTCGCTCTCGTGCCCGACGTACAGCCAGGATCGGCTGAAGATCTGCTCCTGTTCCTGGCGCAGGATCTCTTCGGACACGAACACCGACCGGTGCACGCGGAACAGGCCGCGTTCCCGGTCATCAACCACCAGCGGAGCCTGGCTCGTCATATCAGGCGACGCTTTCCTGGTGGGCCTGGTGGTGCTCGTCGAGGATCCTCTCGATCTCGTCCACCTCGCGCGGCCGTAGGTCGCCGGGGAGGTTGTCGGGCAGCGGCGAGAGCCAGACGTCCGCGGTTTCCGGCGTCATGGGCAGGATGCGCGGGGTGTGGTTGGCGTCGAGGATCTGGCGGTGGCCGGTGCAGAACTCGACGGCGAAGCCGCGTTCCTCGTCCTTGAGGTAGACGCCGATCGAGCCCGACGGAGCGTGCCGGAGCAGGTCGTCCCGGAGCTTCACCCCGTGCTTGACCGCGTTGTTGCGGGCCCGCATCACGTCGTCGAGGGACTCGACCTGGACGCAGAAGTGGTTGAACACCGACCGGTTGCTGTTCAGCAGCACCAGCGAATGGTGGAAGGCGTCGGCGGCCCGGAAGAAGCCGACCCGCTCGCCGATCCAGTCCGAGGCCTTGAAGCCGAGCACCTCGGTGTAGAACCGCGTCGTCTCGTCCCAGTTCCTGGTTTCCCACCCGCCGTGCAGGAATTTCTGCAGCTTGACCCCGTTGAACACGGGCGCGACCCCGCGGGTGTACATGCCGGAGTAGAGCTCGATGTCCGTGCCGCCCGGGTCGGTGAACCGCAGCCAGCGCCGCACCCGGTCCTTGGCCGGGTCGCCGCCCTCGGTGTAGGGGATCTTCCAGGCCTCCAGGCCGCGCCGGGCCTCGTCGAAGGCGGCCTCGCTGGACAGCTCGTACCCGAGACGCTTCACGCCCTGCGCGCTGCCCTCTTCGAGCCGGATCCAGTGGTGCTCGGGGCCGCCGGTCATGAACGCGGTGCCGCCGATCCGTTCGGTGAGGTCGAGACGACCGAATCGTGCGTAGAAGGCGATGGCCTCGTCGAGGTTGGTGACCCCGACAGCCATGTAACCGAACTTCTCGACGACGTCCATGGAGCGCTCCTTCGCAAGCGTGGCTCGGGTGAGCACGCTATGGCATGACCGCCGATCAGGCACGACCCGTGTTCCAAGGAGCGAAACCCGGTCAGGTGCCTTGCGAGCGCTGGAAGAACGAGCGCAGCTGGGGCGCGCGCTCGATGTACATGGCCGCGTCCCAGGACACCGCGCCCGGCACCTCGAGCCGCAGGGACCGGGTCACGGCGCGGGCCAGTTCCGGCTGGCGGGCGACACGCCCGGCCAGGCGCACCGCCTCGGCCTCGACCTGGTCGGCGGGCAGCGCCTTCCAGGCCAGGCCCAGCCGGACCGCCTCGCTGCCGGTGACCTCCTCGCCGAAGATGGCCATCGCCGTGATCGTGTCGCGGCTGGCCACGCGGTCGAGCAGGTGGAGATGGCCGCCGCCGGGATGGGCGCCAATGCGCAGGAACCCGGACAGCAGGCGGGCGTCCTCGGCCACGATGCGCAGATCCGCGGCCAGGGCGAGGTTAAGCCCGGCGCCGACCGCGGCGCCGTTCACGGCCGCGATCGTCGGCACCGACATGGTGCCGAAACGGCGGAACGCCGCGTAGATCGCGCCGATGCCGTGATAGTTCTCGTCCGACAGCGGATTCACTTCCGCTTCGCCGATCGTGGACAGGTCGGCGCCGGCGCAGAACCCCCGGCCCCGGCCGGTCAGGACGAGCGCGGCGACCGCCGGGTCTTCGTCGGCCCGGTCCAGCAGGTCCACCAGGTCGCGTGACATGCCCGGGGTGAGGGCGTTGCGGCGCTCGGGCGCGTTGAGCCTGATCACCGCGACGCCATCGGCCACTTCGAGTTCAACCTGCACGCTGATCCCCTTTCCCGGTCCTGATCCCGGCGGCCTGGCCCGACGCATGGTACGGGCGCGCCCGGCGTTAGGAGACGAAGCCGTTCCGGGGAGTGGACTGCCGCGGTTGACAGCACAGAATAACAGTTCGAAGGATGTCGGTGACTCCCGCTCCAGCGCGGGCCTGCCCGTCCAGCAACGTCGAGGTGAGCTGATGTCCCGGTTCGTCGAAGAAGACCGCGCCACCACGACCTTCCGGGTGAACCGCGAGGTTTTCACCTCGCCGGAGATCCTCGAACTCGAGCGTCAGCTCATCTTCGACAAGACGTGGATCTTCGTCGGGCATACCTCCGAGATACCGGCATCGAACAGCTTCCTGCTCCGGCGCGTCGCGGGCCGGCCGGTCATCTTCGTCAGGGACGTCAACGGCCACGTGCAGGTGCTGCTCAACGCGTGCCGTCACCGCGGCGCCGAGGTGTGCCGGGTGCCGAGCGGCGAGGCCAAGACGTTCACCTGCTTCTACCACGGCTGGGCGTACCGCAACACTGGCGACCTCGTGCACCTCCCCGACGCCACCGCCTACGGGCCGGGGTTCGACCGGTCGCGGATGGGCTTGTCCAAGCCGCCGCATGTCGATGAGTACCGCGGTTTCGTGTTCGCGAACTTCGACCCGGACGCGGGCGGCCTGGAGGACTACCTGGCCGACTCCCGCTACCTGCTGGACCTGATCGCCGATCAGTCGCAGACCGGCATGCGGGTGGTGCCCGGCGTGCACTCGTACTGGATGAACGCCAACTGGAAGCTGCTCATGGAGAACAGCTGCGACGGCTATCACGCGGTGACGGTCCACCAGACCTACTTCGAGATGATGATGAACCTGGGCGTCAGGCCCGGACTGGCCCCGCCCGCGGATCCGTCGGCTCCGAAGACCCGCGGCGCCGGCATCGACCTGCGCAACGGCCACGCCACCACCATGTCGTGGCCGGGCCGGGCCGGGGCGCTGGCCCTGCTGACCAGCGACCACGCCAGGCAGATGTACGCCGGGCGGCAGGCCGACCTGGCTCGGCGCCTGGATCTGCGGCAGGTCGAGAAGATGGTGAACACGGCGCGCAACACGTCGTACTTCCCGAACTTCGTCACCGTCGACCTGACCTTCGGCATCCAGCTGCGCACCATGTGGCCGACCGCTCCGGACACCACCGAGATCACCGGCTGGCTGATCACCGATCCCGAGCTTGACGACGAGCTGCAGGAGGCCAGGCTGGACAACGCGCTGACCTTCTGGGGACCGGGCGGGCTGGCTACGCCGGATGACGTCGAGGCTCTGGAGCAGTGCCAGCGCGGCTTCGCAGTCCGGCGGGAATCGCCATGGTCGGACCTGTCCAAGGGACTGGGCCGCGAGGTCCCCGACATGGCCGACGAGCTGCCCCAGCGGGCGTTCTGGCGCGAGTGGAACCGGCGGATGTGCGGCGAGGAGCTGCCGTACGAGGGGACACCATACGCCGAGGTGGCCGCGCTGCCCGTGTACGTCTCCGCGAGCGCGTCGTGAGCGCGGCCTCGCTGGCGGGCGCGGCCAGCGCCCTGGTGGGCGCCATGCTGGTGCAGCGCGAGGTGGAGGCCTTCCTGTACCGCGAGGCCGAGCTGCTCGACGACTGGCGTCTGGAGGAATGGCTGGATCTGTTCACCGAGGACTGCCGGTACGACGTGCCGGCCCCGGACCGCCCGCGCGGCGCGGCGAACCAGACCTTCTCGCTGATCCACGACGGCCGGACCATGCTGGAACAGCGTGTCATCCGGCTGAAGAAGCCGACCGCGCATGCCGAGTTCCCGCACTCGCGGACCCGCCGGATGATCACCAACGTCCGCGTCGAGGACTCCGGGAGCGGCTGGCTGGATGCGAAGGCCAACTTCGCGATCCACCGCTACCGGAACTGGACCCACGTGCTGTTCGTCGGCGAGTACTCCTACCGCCTGGTCCGCGCGGAAGGCGGCGGCCTGAAGATCTCCTACCGGCGCGCCACGCTGGACCTCGAGGCGCTCAACCCCGAGGGCAAGGTCAGCATCATCATCTGAACCATCGAGCAGGCGAAGGACATCCCCATGGCCCTGACTTGTGAAGGACTCATCGCGATCGAGGGCGGCCTGAGCCGCTACGTGCGGCTCAGCAGCGGCGCGCGCGCCCATTTCCACACCTTCGGCCGAGACGGGATCCCGGTGGTCATGATCCACGGCGGCATAGCCGGGTCCTCGGGCGCGGCCGGGTGGCGGTCCATCGCTCCGTACCTGGCCAGCCGCGGCTTTCAGGTCTTCTGCCCGGACATGCCCGGCTTCGGGCTGGCGGACACGCGCGAGGCGTTCTGGCCGCGCCGCGGGATGATCGACCACCTGAGGTTCCTCGAGGAGTTCGTCGACGCCGTCTGCCTGGACACCTTCCACCTGAGCGGGAACTCCCTGGGCTGCATCAACTCGGTCTTCTACACGGTCAACAACCCCGACCGCGTGCGCAGCCTGGCGATCATGGCCGGCGGGTTCGGCGACGCGGCGCCGATCACGCACCGCAACGCGAACCCGGGCAAGAACCCGGCCGACGGCTGGCAGGGCACCAAGGAGGACATGCGGCGCATGATGCGGCTGATCCTCAACCACGACGACGTCATCGGCGACGACGTCCTGGAGATGCGCACCCGGGCGGCGAACCTGCAGCTGGAGTCGTTCCGCGCGTTGTGGGACGCGCAGGAATCGCCGGAGACACCGAAGGATCCCCGCCTGATGAGCGTGTTCACCACCCAGGGCAGGCTGACCCGGCTGGGCATCCCGACGATCTACATCTTCGGCGCCGACGACCGCATCTACCCGATCCAGACCGGGCACGACCAGGAGGACCTGCTGCCTGACGTCCAGTTCTTCTACCCGGAGGACTGCGGGCACCAGGCGCAGACCGACCGGCCCGACGTGGTGAACCCGCTCATCGGCGACTTCTTCTCCCACGGCTGGGTCAGCGCGCAGGTGGCGAAGGCCGCTGGCGTGTCGACCCGC
>Ga0335081_10006664_pt1 | contig 18410 bp, 23 predicted proteins | sample Lox_Sample_35_FD_206713 | JGI IMG/M metagenome (GOLD analysis project Ga0335081, IMG submission 206713) | Soil microbial communities from Loxahatchee National Wildlife Refuge, Florida, United States - Lox_Sample_3.5 | ecosystem: Environmental > Terrestrial > Soil > Wetlands | place: USA...
GCCGGCCACGTCGCTCCCCGTCCGGCCGATCCGGATTGCTACTCCCGTGGCGGTGTCGACGAGGCCGGGGTTGCGGTGAAATAGCGTCAGCAGGTCCGTCTTGACCTCCGTCGACAGAAGGCGCTGAAGGAGGCTCTCGCTTTCAGAGCTCATCTCGCGACCACCTCGAGGTGCTTCTGCCGCTCCGAGAACAGCTCTCTCGCTCTTCGGACGCGCTCCTCGAAAGAACCTGGCTCGTTGGCGTGGACCGAGAACATGCCGATGTTGTTCCAAAGCTGCTTCATTATCGCGGCCTCTATCATGGGGCTCCCGGCGAGCAGGACCGCGCGCAGGTTCCTGGCAAACTCAGCGGGCTCGTTGGCGGACTCTGGGAACTTGAGATGGTAGAGAAGTGCTTTGGCGGGGTTCTCCCCGACGATGCCCTGAATCGTCTCCTGTATCGCTTCTCTGAATACGCCGGAAAAGCCGTCCTCCGCGACCTTGTTGGGCACCTGACGTCGCCCATGTGCCTAAGCGCGAGAAAGGCCGCACGCGCTGGTCGCGGCTCGGATGGCGAACGTCGGATGCATCGGTTTCATAAGAGATTTTTATAATTTCGGCAACAAATATTTAGGCATTATGAATCTCAGGGCGATGTCGAAGCAGCACGCCGCCGGGCAATCCTTAAAGCGCGTCGGGGCGAGCTGACTCCAGTTGGTCAAGATCCCCGAGGAAGCGCTGACTTTGATCCTAAAGAACGACAACGTCGTCCTTGTGGGTAGCGTTGACTCCAAAGGGATCCCGAACATCGCGCCGAGGTTCGTGCTGGCCGTGATAGAGGACGAGAGGCTCCTCTTCGCTGACGCCTTCAAGAACAAGACCTTCGACAACATAAAGGCGTGGAGGAAGGTCACGGTCTCCATCATGGACGAGGAGACGATGGGCGGGTTCCAGCTGAAGGGCGACGCCGAAGAGGTGGAGGACGAGGAGCTCGTGACGCAGGCCGCCGCGAAGCTCTACAAGTACGGGATACGGGTAAAACCGAAGAAGGCGTGGGTGCTCACCGTGAACGAGGTCTACTCCCTCAAGCCGGAGAGCAACTCGAAAGGTCCGATGATATCGGCCTACGGGTAGGCACGCGTCTTGGGAACCGCAGCGAGCGGGGTTTCGTCACGGACTGCGGCGAAGCAGAGGGGCGGCCAGATAAATTGACCGCCCAACCGGGGGGCTCCGCCGAGAGAATCCTGGCGGTCTGGCCCGAGAACGACATAAGCTGGGGGTTCGGCTTGAGAGCGCCCCGGAGGCTGGTGCCTGCCCGGGTCTTCTTCACGGACAGCAGGCTCTTGATGGTGAAGCTGGTCAGCATCCTGAGCCCGGGCTTCGTCGGCACCATGATGGCCGTCAGGGCCGCCGAATTGGAGCGCAAGAGGCAAAACGAAAGGATGCGCGACGCGAGCCCAGACGGTCTGCTCGCATCGGACACCGAGAACGTGCAAGTCAGCTACCGCCAGGTCAGCGAACTGACCTACGACAAGAAGTACCTGAGGGTCAAGTTCGACAGCTCGACGGCCCGGGTGCAGCCGGTCAAGGCCGGCGGGTTCCTCGCCTATGCCCACCCGGACGCGGTCGAGGACCCGAAGCGCATGATGGACCAGACCATCGAGATCCTGAAAGGGGTGCCGGAGATCTCGAGCAGGATCGTCGTAAGGCCGTAGGCCCGAGTCAGGGCACGAGGTGGGCTCGAGGGTGAGCGAGGAGTGCTAGTCCCTTCTTCGCCACACCAGCTTCAGCGTCAGGGGTTGTCCGGCGATCCTAGTTCGGCGTGCACGATCGAACTCAGAAGGTCGGACGCGCGTCTTTCATTGTCGCGCTCCATGTCGAAGTCGGCCGGGACTCCCAGCTCTAGCTTGATCTCCCTGATCAGCATGTGCTCGAACACCACGGTTCCAGCCTCCCCGAAGATCGCCTTCACTCCCTCGATGAACTGCGTCGGCTTGTCCATGATTTCGTCCCGTCCTATGTTTTGGGTCACGTACAGATTCCAGAATATCACCTCTTGCGTTTGAGAACCCATCCCGATCGCATAGAACGCCCGAGTTATGCAATTCATGATCCTGGCGGCGAGGGTGGCCTGTCGTTCGGAGTAGTCAAAGGCGGCCACCTGGTTGGCGTGGTAGAGCCCGCCCGCGCTCGGTCCTCGTTCCGTCAGAGCCTCTGTTACCGTTTCCTTGACCCGGAGGTGCATGACATCATGAATATGTGGGTGGACGCGTTATCGCCTTTTTTGCCGTTTTCCAAAATATCTGAACCAGAATCGCGATATCGGCACTCACGGGTCATCGCTAGAGGCCAAGACAGGATTCGCGGCCGGGGAACCTAAACCCTCTCGGACGTGCTTGTCCAGTCCTGCGCGATCGCCCTTGCTCCTCGCGACAAAAGCTAGGGCTCGAGACGCAGCTTTGACGTCAAAATCAGGGGCGGGTGCTTGCGCGTCGTCCCTAGGCCCAATTGCCATACGAGTCTTGAGAGTCATAGTGTCTTGCCGTCAGCACGACCACGACGAAGGCGACCACTAGGAGGGCCAGACCGATGGGTAGATACAACGCGGGGTCGTGCGGGAGGAGCGCGATTTGAAAGAGCTGAGAGATGTTCTGCATGGCGACCGACAATAGGTCAGACTAGGGGCATGCTCCGAACCTCGCCCGGGTTCAACCGCACCGCATAACGCGAATCTCGCTAAAAACTTATGACCTTGGTAGAAAAGCTGGCGCATTGGACCATCCATTCCCGGCGCTTCGCTTCCTTAGGGCGTGAGTCGCAGCTTGTCCCTCGGGTAGAGCGTGACCTCCCTGATGTTCTCCTCCCCCGCGATGACCATCGTGAGCCTCTCCATCCCCAGGCCGAACCCCGCGTGAGGGGGCATCCCGTAGTCGAAGACCTTCAGGTGGTGCTCGAACGCCTGAGGCTTGAGCTTCTGCTCCTTGAGCCTCTTCACGAGGAGGCTCTTGGAGCTCACTCTTGAGCCGCCGGAGGCGAGCTCGAGGGCGCCATACATGAGGTCGAAGGCCTCGCTCAGCTTCGGCTCGTCCTCCTTGGGCTTGATGTAGAATGGCTTCGTCTGGGTCGGCCAGTCGGTGATGAAGTAGAAAGACGGGTGCTCCTTCCCCAGCTTTTCGGTGGTCGGGCCTGTCAGGTCCTCCCCCCACGTCGCGTCCTCGCCTCCCTTCGCGAGATGCTCGACCACTTCGGTGTATCGAAGGCGCTCGAACCTGTCCGGGACGACCAGGGCGGCTCGCCCGAGCTTCTCGAGGTCCTTGGAGCAGTCCTCCTTGACCGAGGCGATGACGTGCTTGATGAGCGCCTCCAGAGTGTCCATCACGTCGTTGTAGTCTACGAACGCCTCTTCGATGTCTATCGACGTTATCTCGCTGAGGTGCCTCTGGGTCCTCGACTCCTCCGCCCTGAAGGCCGGGCCGATCTCATAGACCTTCTCGAAGGGCAGGACGAGCTCCTCCTTGTAGAGCTGTGGGCTCTGAGCCAGGAACGACGGGCGGTTGTAGTAGAGGACCGAAAAGAGGGACGCCCCTCCCTCGGTGGCGGTGGAGATGAGCTTCGGGGTCCTCACCTCGAGGTACCCCCTCCCGGAGAGGAACTCCCTGACCGACGAGAGGACCACCCGCTGAATCTTGAAGGTCGCCTGTGCCTTGTCCCTCCTGAGGTCGACCGCGCGTATGTCGAGCCTCTTGTCGAGGGAAGGGGTCTCGCCGCCGTACACGCTGAACGAAGGGGTCTCGGTGGCGGTGCTGAGGATCTTGAGGCGTTCGGGGATCACCTCCGCCCCGTTCGGCGCCTTGGCCATCGCCTTGACCACTCCCTGGACGGCCACGCTGCTGTGGGGCTTCAGCGCCTCGACCCTGGCGAGGGTCTCCTTGCTCGCCTTCCCCTTGTTGACCGTCACCTGCACGTTGCCGTCGCGGTCGGTGAGGACGACAAACACTATCCCGCCCTGGGTCCGGATGCTGCTCACCCAGCCGAAGAGGGTCACCCTCTCCCCGTCGAGCTTGGGCGTGATCTGGATGGAATAGTGCGTCCTCCTCCATCCGCCCAGGCCTTCTTCGAGTTTCGCCACGCGCTTCTTCCCTTGGTGCCGACCGCGAGCTGCAAATCCTATAAAACTCTTCGAGGCGCGATGAAACCCTTAAGAGCGCCTCGGCGCCTTTTTGTGCTGAAAGGGTTGGATTTTCGCGCGCAAATCCCCGACGGCCTGAGCTCGGTCCCCCCGGGCAGGCTCTCCGACTCCTTCGGCAGGGTGGCCAGCAAGCTGAGGGTCTCGGTCACCGACAGGTGCAACTTCAGGTGCGACTTTTGCATGCCGGACAAGCCAGCGTGGCTCGAGCACTCGGAGCTGCTGACCTTCGAGGAGGTGGCAAGGGTGACGGGGATCCTCGCGACGATGGGCGTCGAGAAGGTGAGGGTGAGCGGCGGCGAGCCGCTCGTGAGGAAGGACGTCGAGACCCTCGTGGGCATGCTGGCGAGAGTGCGCGGGATAAGGAGCGTGGCCATGACGACCAACGGCGCCCTGCTGAAGGAGAAGGCGGCGCTGCTGAAGGCCAACGGCCTCAAGGGGGTCACGGTCAGCCTGCACAGCCTGAGGCCGGAGCTCTACGACGAGATCACGGGCACCAAGGACATGTTCTCCAGGGTCATCGGCGGGATAGAGGAGGCGGAGAGGGTCGGGCTGGGCCCCGTCAAGATAAACTGCGTCGTGACGCGCGGCTGCAACGAAGGGGAGATCCTCGATTTCGCCGCGATGGCCCACGACGCCAACCGCACGGTGAGGTTCATCGAGTACATGCCCTTCGACGGGACCAAGTTCTGGGACACCGCGATGGTCGTCCCTGGGAGCGAGATCGTCGAGACAATCTCGAAGACCTACCCGCTCGAGGCGCTGAAGAGCGAGCACGGCTCGACCTCGACCAACTTCCGCTTCAGGGACGGCTCCTCGGGGGGGATAGGCACCATCACCTCGATGTCGAAGCCGTTCTGCGGAGACTGCGACCGGATCCGCCTGAAGGCGAACGGGAACCTGGTGCCCTGCCTCTTCAGCGTCGCGGAGTACGACCTCAAGCACCTGCTGCGAGGTGGCGCCGCCGACGAGGAGATAGAGGGGTCCATCCGGAAGGCCTTCTGGCAGAAGTTCGAGGGCGTGGGGAGCCTGATGGAGAACAAGGTGGAAGTGAGGCACGTCAGGCCCATGTACACGATAGGCGGTTGAGGTAGCCGATGTCGATCCGAGTCAGGGTGCTCTACTTCGGTCAGGCGAGGGAGGCCGCCGGCAAGAAGGAGGAGGAATTTTCGCTGCCCAGCGCGTCGTCGGTCAAGACCCTGCTCAGCCTCTCAGCGAAAGCGCACCAGGGCCTTCAGGGGATGCACGGCGGCATGCGAATCGCCGTGAACGAGGAGATCGCGGGGGAGAGCGACCGCCTCGCAGACGGGGACGTCGTCGCCTTCCTGCCTCCTGTGGCGGGTGGTTGATTGCCAGCGAGAAAGCAAGCGAGGCTGACCAGGGGCGTCATCGACCCCTCGGAGGTGCTGAGGTCTGTCGCCGATCCCGGGTCCGGAGCAGCGGTGCTCTTTTTGGGCACCGTAAGGGACAACAGCGAGGCCGGAAGCGTGGAGAGGATCGAGTACGAGGCCTACGAACCCATGGCGGAGAAGAGGCTCGCGGAGGCCGAGCGGGAGGTCAGGAAGAGATGGCCGAGGACGACCGGAGTGAAGATAGTGCACAGGGTGGGCGGCCTGGCGATCGGGGAGGTGAGCGTCGCGGTCGCGGTCTCCTCGCCTCACCGGGCGGAGGCGTTTGAGGCGTGCAGGCATGCTATCGAGATGATAAAGCGCGACGTGCCCATCTGGAAGCGCGAAAAGCTGAGCGATGGGAGCGAGGTCTGGGTCGAGGGCGTACCATTCGGGTCCAGAGGCGGAAAGACCAGAGGCGCGGGAAAGAAGCCACGCCCGCGCTGACCTCCGGAAGGGTCGTAGCCATAGCCCGAATCGCTTCAGAAGAGTGAAATGCCAGACAGGCCATCCGAAACGAAGGCGACAGACCAGTCCAATCCGTCGCTGAAGCAGAGTGTGGGTTCAGAAAGTCTTTAAGCGAGAAACCGCCTTTCAGAAGACCTGTTGCGCTGATGAGCCAAGCCGTGGACACGGCGGGAAGGTTCGACAAGACCGCGGACAGCTACGACCAAACCCGGGAACCGCTCCCCCAAGAGGCGCTCGACAAGGCCGCGAAGATCCTCTCCGACGACGGCTGCAGGCGGATACTCGAAGTCGGGATAGGGACCGGTCGCATCGCCAAACCTCTGCTCCAGCGAAACTTCGACCTCGTGGGGGTGGACTTCTCGAGAGGGATGCTCGCCAAGGCGCGGGAGAAGGGAATCAACGACCTCGTGATGGGCGAGGCGAACTGCCTCCCATTCGACGACAAGGTCTTCGACGCCGCCGTCATGGCGCACGTGCTGCACCTTCTCCACAGTCCGGCCGAGACGTTCGGGAAGCTCACGCGGGTCGCAAGAAACGAGATCGTCATCTTCATCCGGAAGCACGACCCCGAAGCGCCGTCCTCGACCGGCGACGAGCTGCTTCGCATGCGCCGTGCATTCAGCGAGATCGCGGAAGAGATGGGATACCCGCTCGCATCGCACCGAGGGGACTGGAGGGAGAGATTCAAGAACGAGAAAGAGTTCCTGTCCACCTTCCCTCCAGACGAGCTAGTCACCATCCAGGATGGGCTCGTCGTGACGACCCTGGGGGAGCGCATGTCTCACTTCCAAAAGGCCGGATACGGCGTCCCGGCGGGCATGCCAGACGAGCTCTTCGCGAGGGCGATGGAGAAGGTGAGGTCGTCGATAGACCCAGACAAGGAGATCCGCTATCGCAGGGTGGAGCAGATAGCGGTGTGGCGGCTCCCGCACTGACCGTCTCGCCCTACCCGGTCCTTTCCATCAACACATACGTCATTGCCGCGTCGACTCCCCCGCCGGGGAGGGCTTGCCCGTCTTTCACCCCCCAGCACTGCACGACTCGATAGCCATTCGCCGTCTTCGTCTCCAAGGCCTGCAGAAGGCTCTCGCACCTGCCGGACTCCGCCAGAATTACGAATCGCTTGCCGGGCGACTACGTCGTGAATCCTGCAATGTTTCCAATCCACGCAACGCGGGACCCCGGATGATAATATCCCATCTGAGTGTTTGCGGAACCGCCCAACTACTCTTTGTGGGCTGGTCCTATCCCAGCTGCAGCACGGCCTGAGCCAACTCGGCGGGTCTCGTGACCATGGGCCAGTGCCCTGACTCTATGACCTTGTAGGGGCCGTCGAGCTTTCCCCACTTTCCTTCCAGGATCTCGTCGACGGGGTCGCCGCCGCCGGTGCAGAAGACGTAGGCGCTCTTCACCGAATCGAAACTCTTCGAGAGGGTCACCGGCTCGCTCGAGTGTCTTACGGGCCAGCCCGTCGCCTTGGACAGCATCCACGTCCGGTCTGCGCCTTTGACGTCTTTGCCAACGTTGTCAAGGATTGCTTCGGTCAGGGGGACCGTCCACTCGCCCGGCTTGAGCGTCCCGAACTCGCTGGGATCGAATCCCCCCTGCGGCGTCCTGACGCTCTTCTGCGGTCGGAACGCGTCCAGGTACAGGACCAACTTCACCCTTTCCGGAACGCGGTCAGCCACCGCCGCCACGACCTTCCCTGCAAAGCTGTGGCCCACCAAAACGACGTCGTCGAGGTCTTCGTACTTGATGACGTTCAGGACGTCTTGAATCGCTGTCTCCACGCCGACGTCCCTGGAGGCGAGGTGGACCCTGTCTCCCATCCCTGTCAGGGTCACGGGGTGCGCTCGGTGCCCGTCCTGCTCGAGGAGCGGGACGACGCGCCGCCACGCCCAAGCCCCTAGCCAAGCGCCGGGGACCAGGACGAACGTCGCCTTGTTTGGCACGCGTCTTGTAGGCGCGGTGCGAATATAAGCGCCTCGCGGCCTGTTGGGCCAACGGGGCCGCGACCGCCGTCTTCGGCATAGGGATTTAGCCATGGGGCTGGGCGATTATGCCGCGAATTGCAAACCGAGTTCCGTTACACGCCGCTCGAAGATGCCCTGCTCACGCTCGCCCGGGGCCTCGGCCCGAGGTCGAAGGCTGAGAGCGTGGGCGTGAGGGAGGGATACGGAAGGATACTCGCGAAGGACGTCCTGGCGACGGAGGACTCGCCTCGAAGGGACGCTTCCCATTTCGACGGCTTCGCGGTGCGCTCGGCGGACACTCTCGGCGCGGGCGAAGGCTCCCTCGTCTCCCTCGCGCTGAGGCGGGGGGCTGGACGACCCGGGCTGCCCCCGAGGACGAGGCTCGGGCCAGGACAGGCCATGAAGGTGCTCACCGGCGGATTCCTCCCTTCCGGGGCGGACGCGGTCGTCCCCGTGGAAGACGCCTCCGTGGCCGAGGGGGAGATAAGAATCCGCCGGCCGGTACCGCCGGGAGAGCACGTATATCGCGCCGGCTCCGACGTCAAGAAGGGCGAGCGCATCCTCCAGGCGGGGAGGGCGCTGATGGCGCAGGACCTGGTGCTCCTGGCTTCCCTGCGCTTCGAAACCATCGCCGCCTTCAGGCGGCCTAGGGTGGCCATCATCCCCACGGGGTCGGAGCTGACCGCGGACATCGGCGACCGGAGGAACGGGAAGGTGGTGGAGTCGCACAGCCTGCTCCTCGAGCGCCTGGTCGGGGAGGCCGGGGGCACCGCGGCGACCCTCCCCATCGCCCCTGACGAGAGGCGCGCCCTCGCTCGCGCACTTGCGGGAGCGCTGAAGCGGAGCGACATCGTGTTCACCCTGGCGGGCTCGTCCGTGGGGGAGCCAGACCTCGTCGAGTCGACGATACTCGGGTTTGGGAAGGCCACCACCGCCCTGGTGCACGGCATCAGGGTCAACAGGGGAAGGGTGATGGGCCTCGCCATCGTCGGCGGGAAGCCGGTCGTCATCCTCCCCGGTCCCATCCAGGGAGCCCTGAACGCCTTCATAGTCCTGGGGTATCCGCTCATCAGGTACCACCTCGGCATGGGGTGGGAGCAGCCTCCAGCGGTCGCGGCGACCATGGGCGACGACTGGGACGCCACGGGGAAATTCAAGGACTTTCACCAGGTGGTGTATCTGCGCCTGGCCAAGGACCCGGAAGGAGGCGGCCTCCTGGCCTTTCCTTCGAGCGGAGAGACCGAGAAGATCAGCTTCCTGGTCTCCAAGAACGCGTACGCGCTCCTTCCGGGAGCCAACGCTCACCTGGCGAAGGGCGACAGGGTAGAGGCTCGCCTGCTGCCGGGCTTCTCACGGCTCGAGTAGCCCGCGGGCCGCTTCAAGGTCGTCCCGCGTGTCGACGTCCATGAGCGTCCGCCGCGACCTCACCTTGACCAGGGTGACGTCCCTCGCGTGCCTCTCTATCACCGCCCTCGCCCCCTGGTCTCCCTGGAGGTCACAGAGTTCAGCGAAGTACTTGCGCGAGAAGACCGCGGGCGGGGTCACCAAGTCTCCCTGGGAGGCCGCGACGATCCCTCTCGAGCCTCGCGCCTCGAACTCCCTCAGCATCCGTCGCAGCAGAGGGCGGGTGACGAAGGGCTGGTCGGCGAGAAGTATCATCGCGCCGTCGGCCTCGTCAGTTACCGCCAGCACGCCTGCTCTGATCGAGCCCCCCATCCCTGCGCGGTAGTCAGCGTTTTGGACGACAGTGACGCCTTTCCTTCCGCCTAGCGAGGCCGCGACGGCCTTGGCTTCGTACCCAAGCACGACGACGGTCTCCAGCACGCTCTCCGGGACGGCGTCGAGCGCCCTCTCGACGAGCGTCCTCCCCCCTATCTTGGCGAGCTGCTTCGGGCCGGAGAATCGGGACGACATCCCGGCCGCGAGGAGGACGGCAGATGGCCCACCCACGCTTGACCGCTTCGGGTGACCGGGGGCCTCAAGGGAAGCGACCACTCTCTTGTTCATCTGTCCGGCCTGAAGTGCACAATCGGGGAAATCACCGTTTAAGTATCTCTCCGTTTGGGGTGGTTGAGAACTCAAGAATGCCGCTCCAAATCCGGTCGAAGGAAGAGGCTGAGAACCTGATCGAAAAGGCGACCGAGATCAGGGTAGTCAAGGGGAAGGGCGACAGCGTGAAGCTCAAGATGAGGACCCCCAAGGCCCTGTACACCTTCGTCACGACGGCGGACGACGCGGCCGCGATGACCAAGGGCCTCAAGACGCCCATAATCGACTTTTAGCGGAAGTAGAAGGCCAGCAGCACCGCGACCCCCAGGCCCATCGGGATGGGCAGTCCTGGGAGCAGCTTGGCCTTGCTCAAGAGATACAGCGTCATCACCACCCCAGCGTCGACAGCCAAGATCGCGAGGAACGCCGAGCCGAACCCGAACTGATAGTAGCCCAGGGCGGGCACCATCGCATAGAAGACCGTGTCCCCGGTCCCGATGGAGAAGTCTCCGATCGTCGAAGCCATCGTGGTGAGCGACTCGTCGGGCAGCGTGTTGATCAGCGTCTTGAGTGGCCCCCTGAAGACCGTGTAGATGTCGTACAGAGAGAAGCCTAGGGGCAGCAGTATCGCCGTCAGGATTGGGATGGCCGAGGCGAAGTAGCTCCCCACCTCCGCCGAGAGCAGCCCCGTCAGGACCAGCGCCATCGATGCCGGGACCTTGCGGAGGGCGATGAGCGAGAGAAGCACGACCGTCGCGGTCGCGAGTGCGAGCGAGAGATAGAGGGACGAGTTCGCGTCCATGTAGTTCTCGGTCAAGCTCGTGGAGGCGAGCAGGGTGAGGAGGAACAGCGCGATGGCGGTGCCCCCGAAGATCATGCCCATGAACAACTTGACCCTCCGCTTCCGCGCGAGCCACACCGCGGTCAGGGTGGTCGCGAAGACGAAGACCACGAGAATTAGGACGTTGCCGATCGAGCCGCTCGAGGAGGTCCCCGCGGGCTCGTAGACGGGCCCGACCGCTTCGGTGATGGGCGCGTTGACCTTGGTTATCGCGAGCGCGAAGACCTGAATCGCCCCCACGAACGCGAGGGTCTTCAGGGTCGTCAAGGCCGCCGAGGACCGTCCCTTTGCGTGGCCGTCACCGGGCGGCTGAGGCGAGAGCCCCGGCGCGTTGCTTGCGGGCGCTCCATCTGGCAAGGGGGACACCCGTCACACGTCGTAGACTTCCCCGACGCGGGGAGCGAGCGCTTCGGCGCCTAGCTCGGTGTGGATGTCTTGGGCGAGCTGCAGGCAGCTCTCCTCCTCACCGTGGACCGCCATGAACTTCGGGGACCCCTTTATGGCCCTCAGGTCGCCGTGCAGCTCGGCCTTGCCGCTGTGCGAGGAGAAGTCGAACCGGCGGACCTCCGCCCTGACCTTGACGGGCTTTCCTGCTATCAGCGTCATGCCCTTGTCGATGAGGGTCCTTCCGGGGGTACCCGGCACCTGGAAGCTGACTATGGCGACCCCGTTCTTCTCGCCCATAGCCAGCCGCTCGTTGTAGAAGATCGAGGTGCCACCGACCAGCATGCCCGCCGGCGCGATTATCACGCCCGGGTTCTTGATGAAGTTCCTCCTCTGGTTCCAACCGGTGATGCGCTCGACGTGCTCGAGCGTCCTCCTGAACTCCGCCGGGTCTCGGAGGAACTCCTGGTTGCGGATGAGGACCTCGTTCACCTTGAGCGCCATCCCGTCCATCGCGACCGGGTGCTTGAAGCCGTGCTTGTGGAGCGTCATCGCCAGCTCCTGCGCGCGCCCCACGGAGAAGGCGGGCGCGAGCAGCACCCCTCCCCTCTCCACTATCATGTTGGCGTAGTCGAAGAAGTCCCTCTCCACCTGCACCCTCGCGGGGTGGTCTGCCGTGGCGTAGGTGCTCTCAGTGATGACCATGTTAGCCTCGCCCAGTTCCCTGGAAGACGAGTTCAGCAGGCCCGTCTCCGACCCGTTGATGTCGCCCGTGTAGAGCAGGCGCCTGTTCCCTGCCTCAACCGCGATGACGCAGGACCCAGGTATGTGCCCGGCGTCGTAGAACGTGACGGTGAAGTCCTTGACCTGGAACGACTCCTTGTAGCGATGGTTGACCGTGTGCCTGTTCATCGCCATGAGGTCGATGAACTCGAAGGGCAGGTAGGGGCCGGAGATCTTGATGAAGTCCTCGATCAGCATGTTGGAGAGCTCGGCCGTCACCGGGGTGCAGTGGAGCTTGACGTTGTCTCCCAAGAACATCACGGGGGTGGCGCCGGAGTGGTCGAGGTGAGCGTGGCTCAAGATCAGCCCGTCCACCGTCTTCGGCTGGACGTGCATGGGGAACCCCGGCTCTCTCGTGGTGAGCGCCCCGTAGTCGAGGATGATGTTGGAGCTTCCGTGCGAAACCAGAAACGCCGAGCGGCCCACTTGTCTGGCCGCGCCTAAGACCTTTACTTGCATGCGTTAAATCCGTCTGAGCTTTTCGGCCCGTGACTCCCTCTTTAAGGGTTTGGATGACGGACAGCGGGCCTTCCAAGCCGCCATAGCCTTAAGAGGGATTGCCGGGGCGAATGCCTGGGCTTGACGCGTTCCGAGAGGACGAAGGGGAAGTGACCATCTCGTGACACTCTCCGAAGGAGAACGCAACTCGGCGAAGGTGGAGGAGCTGGACAGGCTCATCGCCGAGCTTCAAAAGCGGAAGGCGGCGCTTCTCCAGACGGCGGAGGCTCGCAGAGAGCCGCCAGCCGCTCCGAAGGCAGAAGCCGCCGAGACCGGGCCGCCGGCCAAACCCGAGGCGCCCTCGCAGCCGGGGCCCAAGGCCTCCGGCGTCAGGTCGAAGAGCGAGCTCGAGAGGACGCTGGACGGGTTGCCGTGGAAGGCGTTCAAGAAGAAGGAGGGAGAGTGGGCATTCCTCAGGGACAGGGAGGGAAGGCTCATCGACGAGCTGCAGTCGGCCAAGGACTTCGTCGACGACGTTCGGAAGCACGGCGGCCTCGTCGTGGGGAAGTATCGCTATCAGGTCTCCGAGGACAAGTTCCTCAACCGATACTACGCCGGCGGAAAGGCGGCCTGAGCCGTCCACGGGCGCCTAGTTCAGCCCGATCTCCGGGAAGTGCGACTGGGGGAGCCCTAGCTGGCTCTGGAGGGTCCTTATCCTCTCGGCGTACTTCAGCATCCCCGGCGTGTCTCCCTGCACCTTCGCGATCTTGTAGGCCCTCCACGACTTCTTGAGCGCCGCCCAGCTCTGCCCAACGCTGTATGACATCCGGCTCGTCACCGCGAGTTGCGCGCCCATTTGCTTTTAGCCCTTTGGTAGCCATCGGTCAGGTTCGAGTCGCGCGTCACCCGGTGACGTCCGGGTCGAGCTCCATCCCGGACCCCTCGGAGGCGGCTTCGGCGTCTCCCGCGAGGGCGCATTTCTCCGATCCCTCTCTCTTGAACCAGGCGACCGGCTTGCCCTGGTCGGTGGCCACCGCGGTGAGCTTGTATCCAGCGTTCTCGATCCGCTTTATGAGGGTCCCGCTTATCTGGGTCCGGCTCGTCTCGATGCTCAGCATGTCGTCGAGCATCACCCCTATGGTGTAGACGGGCTCCACCTTCCACCTGAATGCCTTTAGCACCTTTGAGATCCTCTGCGCCTCCCTCCGGTTCCCGTTCCCTCCCTGGATGTACCAGGACTTCGAGACGAGCAGATATCCGTCGTCTTCTGCCGCTGCTAGGGCGGGAGCGTCTTCCTGGGCGGCGCTGGCCACCGCCCTCTTCTCCGAGACGGGGCGGGCAGGCTGCGTGGGGGCCGAGGGCTCGACGGGCGGGACGTCGCGCGGGCGCGAGGGGACCTCGAAGGACTCCTCAACGGCCCGAGAGCGAGGCGAGGGCTCGGAAGCGCTTTCGGGCTCGACCGGAACTGCCTCCTCACTGACTACGTCCATCACGGCCTCCGTCGCGCTCTCGACCGCGGCCTGGTCGATGACGCCGCTCTCCAAGGAGTCTGAATCGGGTGCCGCAGCGCCTGCATCCTTGCGGTCTTCTCCCAGCGTCTCGAGCTTCGCCTTGGCGTCGTCGATGTACTCGACGACGTCGGGCTCCCAGACGTAGAGCAGCCCGCTGGCATCGCGGTCGAGGTAGCTCCCGGTCTCGAACATCTCCTTGATCCTGGCGCCTTCCTCCAGGAGCAGCGTGGCGGTGAATGCCTCCTCGAGAGCGGCGTCGAAGCCGCGGATGCGGACCATCGGGCTGCCGAGGGACGCAAAGTTCAGCACGTCAACCATGACCTTCGCCATCTTGATTCCCGTCTCGCTCGCCGCGGGCTTCCTCTTCCTCGGGGCGGGCATCGCCTCAGCCTGCGCGGGAGTGGGAGCAGGCTCGTCGCGTCCGCTGACGACGTCGTGGCCGTTGTGCCTGAGCCTGAACTTGTCGACGCTCAGGTTGGAATAGAACGACTCCGACACGCCGCAGGTCCTGCACTCGACCGGGATCTTTTGGAGCCCGCTGCGCTGCGGCACTTCCATGCCGCTCATCGGGCTTCCAACTCCGCTTGCCGCGGGAGACTCGCCAGCGCGCCGCTGATGAGCTCGCTCGCAGACCCGCTGACGCTTAGGCGGCCTCCGTTCGTCTTGCTGTTTGCCGCCACGTAGTCTATGAGGCGGTTGTAGACCGACTCCTCCAGAGCGACTGTGATCTTCCTCATGTCCGAGAATCCGCTAGTCCGACCACGATATTAGCGGATTTGCCACTTTCCAGAAGCCCGAAGAGGGCATGCTGGATTCCGGCTCCCGGTGCCTTTCCCGAAACGACCCAACCTTTAAGGACTGCACCCCGATGAGCGGACGAATCGGGATGTCGTCTCCCCCCCAAACCTCGTCGATCCGCATCCTGCCCGAGGTGATCGGGCGCAGCAGGCTGGAAGCGAGGGCTTTGATCGCCGGCTTCCACGGCATCGGCGCGACGGGCTACTGGACCGTGAAGTTCCTGATCCAGGAGCTAAAGGCCAGGAGGGTCTGCTACATCGACTCCGAGTTCGCCCCCGCCGTCTCGTCCACGGTGAAGAACGAGATCTCGACGCCCTACGAGCTCTACGGCATCGGGGACCTCCTGCTTCTCAAGGCCGAGGTGCCCCCCCTGCGGGAGAACGAGACCAGGTTCTTCAGGGAACTGAGCCAGTGGATCATGGGGTCCGGAATCCAGGAGGTCACGCTGATTGGAGGCCTCGACGAGTCCCTCCGCTCGGATGACTCGAAGTACCGCGTCGTACTCACGGACGCCATGAAGACCGGAGAGCACGGGCGCGGCCTGGAGGCGGAGCCCATACTCGAGGAGGGCAGGATGATCGTGGGCCCCGTCGCCGTGATGCTCAACGCGTTCCAGATGCGCGGCTATCCGGCCGCAGCGATACTGTCCTACTCCAACACAGAGAGGATAGACCCTCGCGCCGCGGCGGCCGCGGTTGAGTTCGTCGCGAAGAGGTACGCTCTCGAGGTCAACATCGAGCCGCTCATCAAGGGCGCCGAGGAGCTGGAGCGGGAGCTCGTCGGGCTCGCCCAGAAGGAGAAGGACAAGGGCGGGCCTTCCGGCGCTATCTACTCCTAGAGGCGTCGCTTCGAGCCGCGGGATTTGGGCCCCGCCCCCTTTGCGGGGCCTGCCACGACCACCTTCGCGTATCCCATCTTCTTCAGCTTCTTGACGCAGGCTTCTGGCGAGGCCTCGGGCGCCACCCTGTCCGAGATGGTCTGCGCGAAGGGGAAGACGAACTCCAGCTCAGCGGGGTAGGGGCCTAGCTGCGGGTTTATCCTGTAGATGTCGGCCTTGTCCAGGTCCTTCACGTGACGAATCTTCCCCGAGCTCTTGGTCAGGGGGGGAGCCGCGGAGCTCGGGACGAGGACGGCGGTCTTTCGCCTCTCCGGCCTCTTCTTCGCCATCAGCCTCTCGAGGTGCCTCCTCGCGACCGCGAGCTCGGGCCTCTTGGTGTCCTCCTCGCTCCTGACCATGAGCCCTCTCAGCTTGAGCAGGGACGTCGGCTTGGCGAGCCACTCCGAGTGGTCACGGATGAGCGCCCGAAAGGCCACGGCCGAGCTGGTGTGCGTCATGGCCCGCTCCTCGACGAGGTCCCACAGCCGCCCCTCGTAGATGGCCTCCTTGCACCTCAGGACGTCTGCGCGCAGGACGTGAAGGTTGTGCAGGGCTATCTTCCTGACGCGCTCCTCCCGGGGTGAGGCCCTCAGGTCGTTCACCGTCGTGCCGTTGCAAACCGCGCAGCTGCAGGGGAGATAGGTCATCCTCTCCAACTGGAGCGTCCCCCTCTCTGTCATGTACCTCTCCTTCTTCGCGTACAGCATGTAGCTCGCCGAGTCGAAGGTGTCGCACCCCAGCGCCACGGAGAGCGGGAGGGTGAGGGGGTGACCCGCGCCGAAGAGGTGGAGGGGCGTCGAGTAGGGCATGCTCCTCCGGGCGTTGACTATCATCTCCACCAGGGGGGAGAAGAGGTATCCCTCCATGAGCTCCACGGGGCTGCCGAGCGCGAGCACCTGGAACCCCGCCTTGACGAGGCTCCGCGCAGAGTGCCTGACGAGGTCCCCGAACACGCCCCCCTGGATGGGCCCTACCCAGGTGGTGTCGGACTCTCCGAACCTGCTGATCGTGTCTTCTGCCGCCCGGAGGCTGGCTCCCATCGTCCCCCTCGCGTAGGACCGGGAGTTGGAATAGCCCGTCGGCTGGTCGAGCGTCACCGCGAGGTCGGAGCCTATCTCGGACTGGAACTTCGCGATCTCATCCGGCGTGAACTCCGTGTCCCCGTACTCGAGCACCTGATATCCTCCGGAGTCGGTCATCAGGACCCCGTCGAACCCTATGAGCTCGTGAAGGCCCTTCTCGAGCGCCTCGGAGCGCCTCCTCTTGTAGAGGATGTAGGAGTTCGTCATCAGGATGTCGAACCCCATGGCCTTGAACTGTGAGAGCGGGATGTCGCGCCAGACCGGGTGGATCACGGGCGTCAGGCAGGGGGTCTCGAACCTTCTCTTCCCGACCGTCATCACCCCCACCCTCCCCATCATGTCTGTCTCTCTGACCTCGAACGAGAAGGGCCTGGTCATCGCGGTGGCGACGGCCGGTGTCCTGTTCACATATCAGGGTTCCGAGGGTGGAAGGAGCGGCATGGCGACCAGGTCAGCGGCGAGGCTGGGCTTCAAGGCCCAGGTGGCCGTGGTCCTGGCCTTCTACGTGGGCCTCTTCTTCGTGGAGTACCCGCCGATCTTCCTTCTCGGGTACTGGTCTTGGGGCGCCCTCGTCCACAAGACCATCACCGGGGTCCTGCTCGCGGTCAACCTCGTGATCACGCAGTATGCGGCGAGACGCATGGGCATGTTCGGGAAGGCTGAGAGGTGAGCGGCCCTACGCGGTGCCGAAGGCCCTGCGGGCAAAGTGCTTGCCTCCCTGCCCCTTGGCCCCCTTGAAGCGCTCCTCCTCGTTGACGTCGCCGCGCTCGTGGTACCCGTACCCCTCCCAGTAGCCGTCCACGTACTCCGGGATGAACTCGATCTTCCCGAGCCACTTCGCGCTCTTCCACCCGTAGAGGTGGGGCATGAACGGCCTCGCCGGGAAGCCCTGCTCCGCGGTGAGCGGCCTCCCGTTCATCCTGACGGCCACTATCGAGTCCTCCATCAGGGCGTCCTCCACGGGGATGGGGGCCGTGTAGCCGTCGTAGCAGTGGAACATGACCCACGTAGCCTCTGGCTTCACCCCCGCTGCGTCGGCCAGGCTCTTGATGGAGACGCCCTCCCAGAACGGCTTCTCGATCGACCACGAGGTGACGCAGTGGAATGACTTTGAGTAGCTCTTGAGCGGGAGGGACAGGAACTCCTCGTAGCCGAAGACGAGCGGGGTGTTCACCAGCCCGGCCACCTCGAGCCTCCACTTTGCCGGGTCTACGTGCTGGACGCCCATCGCGGCGTAGATGACGAACTTCTTCCCCCACACCTGGCCTGGGGGCAGAGGCTCCCTCGCCGGTGGCGCCGTCGGCGCTGGCTGCGACAAGCGTCCAGAATCACGGTCGGCGAGCAATAAAATACTTTTTCCAATTCCGGCCCGAGTCGCTGACGGGCGCCGTAAATGATTCCGGAGCCGACGCGCACCCATGAAGAGACGAACGGAGACCGCGACAGTAGTCTGCGTGGACCTGTTTTTTTGCTTCGTCCCTCTTCTTCTTTCTCCTTCCGATCGCTCCGGGAATTACGCCGCCTTGGTGCGGTCGGTATTGGCGGGGCGAGGCTGAGTCGCTATCGTTCGAGCGACTTAGGAACGGTCTATCAGTATGGGCATCTTCTCTGGTTCTGGAGCCATCCCCCTGCGCCGACTCCCTGCCTGTGAATAGGCTCGTCACCCGCCGTGCAACGCGGCAAGTCACCCGGAGACGCAACAGCACCGGCCGC
>Ga0335081_10006665_pt1 | contig 18409 bp, 26 predicted proteins | sample Lox_Sample_35_FD_206713 | JGI IMG/M metagenome (GOLD analysis project Ga0335081, IMG submission 206713) | Soil microbial communities from Loxahatchee National Wildlife Refuge, Florida, United States - Lox_Sample_3.5 | ecosystem: Environmental > Terrestrial > Soil > Wetlands | place: USA...
CCTGATCGGCGGTCAGGACTGCGGCGGAGAGCCGGCGCGCGAGTGCGAGACAGGCGCGGTCGCCGAACGAGAGCCCTGCTGAGCGGGTCAACGGTCGCAGCCGGGCTGTCTCGATCGAGTCCGCCATGGAGAACTGCTCGACTGCGATCGCGCCGTCGAGTAGGCCTCGCGCAGTCAGTTGGGAGACGCTGACCGCCGGATCGGCGCCGCGGACCGCCAGCGTGCTGAGCGCCTCGGCGACGTTGACGGTCGAGATGACCACTCCGCCGGCGATCGCGTCCGCGACCGGCTGCGCGCCAGGCTCGCCACCGAGATACGCCAGCAGCGCCGAGGCGTCGAGCACCGGCTGGGCGCCCTGTGCTGGCACAACTACTCCTCCTCGTGCTGTGCTTCGGCGCGCCGTTCAGCGAGCAGCTCGTCGACGAGCGAGCCGCGCTCGCTCAGATCGGCAAACAGGCCTCGATTCTGGTCGGCCACGGCCCGGTAAGGACGCAGTCGCAGCGAGCCGTCCTCCTCGGTGCTCAGGAGCATGCGGGTGCCGGGCGTAAGCCCGAGCGCCGCGCGCACCGACGACGGCAGCACCAGCCGGCCGCGATCACCAACTGTAACCCGCTCGATGTGGGACATATTTGCAATGTACCACGTATTGATCTCATCCCACGTGCGTACGGCGATTAGCGCGTGGCTGCCCTGGACCGTTGGATGGCGGCGCGCGCGCAGCTCGGCCTGACCGGCCGTCAGCCGGTGTTCTGCTGTGTCGACGTCCGCACCCGAGGTCCGAGCTCTCCCGTTGTGGCGCGTCGGGGATTGGCTGGACTTCGCCGGTTGGGGGGGCGATCGTTGACGGCGGTCATAGGAATCGCCCCGGCGACGTCGACGCGCCGCCGGGGCCGCACAGAAGGAGGGTCCCTTCGATGCAAGCCGAACCTACTCTCGCGCCGGCGCGCGACCGCTCAGCCAGCCGGCACAACGCCGCAGTCCGTCCCCAAAGGCGCCCTACACGTGGCCGACGGCCTGTAGCCGGGCTTGCGCGGCCGGGGGAGGGCGAGTCAAGTGGGGTCGCCGGGGCGCTGAGCGAGCCGCAGGCGGCCAGGGCCCGCGCGGATGGGGTGATCGCAGCGGCCGCGGCGGCGGGAGCGCCGTTGCGCGATCCGCTGGGACGGCCGATGTCGCCGGTGACGTTGCCGGAGTACCGCCGGGGCCGTAAGCCCGACAACGCCGGGAAGCGCTATCCGGCGGAGCCGCTTGAGCCCGACGAGATCGCCGCGCTGCTGGACGCGCTACCGAAGGGCTGCGCCGGGGTGCGTGACGCGGCGCTGGTTGTGCTGCTGTGGCGTGCGGCGTTGCGAATCGCGGAGGCGCTGGCGCTCGCGCCGAAGGATCTCGTGCTGTCGAGCGGCGAGCTGCGGGTCTTGCACGGCAAGGGCGACCGGTGGCGGGCGCTCGAGCTTGCCCTGGCGCTCGAGCGCTGGCATCTCGCCGACCGCTACAGCGATCCGGCCGTCTCGTCCTGAGCGACGTCGTGGCGGTCGATCCGGGAGCGACGGCGTACGTGGAGCGGTGGCTTGCTGTGCGCGCGCAGCTCGGCGTCGATGCGGCCGCGCCGCTGTTCTGCACGACTCGCAATGACGGCGGCGGGGTCGGTCGGCCAATGCGCAGCTCGGCGGTACGCCAGACGCTCAAGCGCTATGCGCGCAAGGCCGGGATCGCCAAGCGCGTTCACCCGCACGGCTTGCGGCATACGCATGCCTACGAGCTGATGATGGAGGGCCAGCCGGTGGCGCTGATCCAGCAGCAGCTCGGGCACGTTGACCTCTCCATGACGCAGGGTACGTCAGCCACCTGGCGCCGGCGGCGCGGCTGCGGGCACTGCGGGCCCGCCAGTGGCCCGCGGAGCTGGTGGCGCCGGCGCCGGCGAGACCCGTGTCGGTGGTCTCGCAGGGGGAGCCGGTCTCGCCGTCGCCGAGCTGGATCACGTCGGCTGGGAGCGAGCTGACAGCGCCCCCGGTGGTTGCGCCGACGCGTCACGGCGCGAGTAGCGCCAGAGCGTTGCAGCGGTTCCTGGATGTGCTGGCGGCCGCCGGTGGCCGCTCGACGCAGGCGCGGCTGACGCGCGAGCTCGGCGTGACGACGGCGCGGACCGGCCAGCTGGCGGCCAAACTCGAGCGTGAACCCCCGGAGGAAGAAGCCGAACAGGAACGCTGGCGGTCAGAGGACGAGCAGGAGATGAAACGGCTCGACCGCGAGGACGCCCGCCGAGAGGCGCTCGTGGCACGCGAGTGCCTGCGCGAGATGGAGCGCATCGCCCCTCGCTCCCCCCAGCTGTCGCCTTGGAACGCCCGATCTCGACGGCCGCGGGCGCGCCAGCGGCGCGGCGCTCGCTACCGCCGCTCAGCGGCTCGTAGCCGCGCGCCAAACGGCGACTCCGAACCCGGCGAACCCGAGCCACCCGGCGGCCAAATCGTCGGGTGGCGGCACCACAGCGGCGACCTCGCCTCTGGGTTCAACTGGCGCCGTAACTCCACACGCCGGGCTGGGCAGACCCGAGACGGATACGCCGACGATCCTCGGGCTGCAGTCCTACCGCGCGACGGCTGGTTTGTCCTCACGATCCTCATCCTCGCCGGCACGGCCCGCGCCGCAGAGCCGGTAGCGCACGACTCCCGCTCGCTTGGTGACCTGCGTCGCGCGCCGATCTCGATTGATCTCCTTCGATGCCCGCCTGGACGTCCGCACGGTCTGACTCAACCGGCGGACCGATCACGCGCGCCACCGCTTCAAGGGCTTTGACCGCACCACGAGCCGCCCGTCCCCCGAGCCGTGGGGGACGGGCATGGACGTCCGGAAAGCCGTCCCGCCCAATCTCTACCCAACGCGGAGGAAAGATGAGTAGGACTACCTTCATCCTAGACGTGTGGCCGCGAGCTGACCAATGTCAGTGATCGTCGCCACAACGCTTGAGCGCGTCATCGCGGCGCTCGAGGATGCCGAGTGCCAGCCGCGACGCTGCTATGACGGCTGGCGAGCGCGCGCTTACCCCCCCTCCTATGTGCGACCGAACGGGGAAAACCGGGAGCGGACCCGTCAAAACACCTCGCATGCAGCCAATTCCGCTCTCCCGGTTCCATTTGCTGGCCGGGAAAACGGGGCTGCAAACTGGGCAGCGGACCGGGAGCGCGGGTCGGACGCGAAACCGTCACCTGAGGCGAGCGCGTGAGCGCCATCGATGCGACAAGGAACGCGGGTGCAAGCGAACCTGCGCAGCGTGTGCTCGCACGCCTCGACGGCGTCCGGCGCTCCGGGCAGGGCTGGGAGGCGCTCTGCCCTGCTCACGAGGATCGGAACCCGTCGCTATCGATCGCCCAGGGGGACGATGGGCGATGCCTGCTCTATTGCCAGGCAGGGTGCGGCTTAGCAGACGTCCTGGCAGCGTGCGGGCTCTCAGAGCGCGACCTGTTCCCCGAACAGAAGCATCGCCGCGGCGGGGCGACAGCACCCGAGGCGACCTATCGCTACGTCGATGAGGAAGGCGAGCTGCTCTACGAGGTCTGCCGCTTTCCTGGTAAGAGATTCCGCCAGCGCCGCCGAGACCCGGGAGCTCCTGGCGGGTATCGCTGGAGCCTCGGAGAGGTGCGGCGTGTGCTGTACCGCCTACCGCAAGTGCGCGCAGCGGTCGCCGCCCGCAAGCGTGTCTATGTGCCCGAGGCTGAGAAGGATGTCCACGCGATCGAGGCTGCCGGCGCGACCGCGACCTGCAACCCCGGCGGCGCGGGGAAATGGCGCGCAGAGTACGCGCAGATCCTCCGGGGGGCCGATGTTGTGGTCGTTGCCGACCGCGACGAACCGGGCCGCGCGCATGCGGCTACGGTGGCGGCTTCGCTGACCGGGATCGCGCGCACACTCAGTGTGGTGCAGGCGAGGGCCGGCAAGGACGCCACCGACCATCTCGCCGCCGGCCACGGACTCGAAGACTTCGATCCCGTGCAGGCACCCGCCACCGCGCAGAACAACGGCACGGGCCAGCCTTACAGCGAGACGCCGGACGGCCTGAAGTGGCACCGCCCCACGAAGACCGGTGGAGTCGAAGACGTCCTGCTCGCGAACTTCACCGCCCACATCGTCACCGACACGATCGTCGACGACGGTTCTGGCGAGACTAGCCACACCTTCACCATCAGAGCCCGACTGCATAGCGGCGCGACGCGCGAACTCGACGTGCCCGCGAGCGCGTTTGCGGGCATGGGCTGGGTCGTCGAGCTGGGCGCGGAGGCTGTGCTGTGGCCAGGGCAGGGGTCGCGCGATCGCACACGACATGCGATCCAGCTCCTCTCCGACCCGCGCGCACGCCGCGTCTACGCGCACACCGGCTGGATCAAGCTCGACGGTCGCGATGTATGGCTGCACGCCGGCGGCGGGATCGCGCCGAACGGACCGGTCGAGGACGTCGAGGTCAAGCTACCGCGACAGCTCGAGCTCCTTGCGCTGCCGGGCGCCCTGTCGGGGCCCGAGCTGCACCGCTCGATCCGCGCGAGCCTCGATCTACTCTCGCTCGGCCCCACGGAGGTAACCACGCCGGTGCTTGGCGCCGTCTACCGAGCGCCGTTGGGAAGCGCTGATCAGTCGGTTTACATCGAGGGCCCCACCGGCGCCTTCAAGACCGAGCTCGGCGCGCTCGCGCAGCAGCACTACGGCCCCGGCCTCGACTCACGGCACCTGCCGGGCTCCTGGTCATCGACCGGTAACTCACTCGAGTACCTCGCGTTCGTCGCAAAGGATGCCCTCCTGGTCGTGGATGACTTCGCGCCCGGCGGATCCAAGCAGGACGTCAACCGCCAGCACCGCGACGCCGACCGGGTGCTCCGCGCCCAAGGCAACAACTCATCGCGCGGCCGGATGAACGCGGACGGCACGATGCGCCCCGATCGACCGCCGCGCGCACTGATGCTCTCCACCGGCGAGGACATCCCCCGAGGCGAATCGCTGGGCGCGCGGCTGGTGGTGGTCGAGCTCCGACGAGGCGCGATCGACCCCGACGCCCTATCCATCGCCCAAGAACACGCCGCGGACGGCCTCTATGCGCAGGCGATGGCGGGGTACATTCAGTGGCTCGCTGGACTCGGCCTCGACGCGGTGCAGCGCCATCTGGCTGACCGGACGCGGGCCCTACGAGACAGCGCGATCGGCGACCACCGGCGCGGGCCCAGCAACATCGCGAGCCTCGCCGCTGGCCTTGAGATGTTCCTCTCATACGCGATCACAACCGGCGCCATCCCGGTCGAAGACGCCAGAGCGATCTGGGAGTCGAGCTGGCTTGCGTTGATGCGCGCCGCCGCCGTCCAGGCCCAGCAGCAGGCTGAGGCCGACCCGGCCCGCCACTTCCTGTCACTACTTGCCGGGGCGATCGTCGCCGGCCGCGCGTACCTCGCTGACTCGGACGGCCAACCGCCCGGCTCGGCAGAAACCTGGGGCTGGCGCCAGGGCCAGGCCGCAGCCTCCCAGCACCTGATCGGCTGGGTTGACGACGAACAGGTCTACCTTGATCCGCAGGCCGCGTACCTCGTCGCTCAGCGCGCCGCTGAAGACAGCGCCCAGCCGCTCAGCCTCAGCTCCCGTCCGCTCCAACGCCAGCTCAAGGACCGCGGCTTGATCCTGGTCGGGAACGAGCGCGAGAGCCGGTTCACGGTACGTCGCAGCCTCGGCGGAGTGTCGAATCGCCGGGTCCTTTACCTCACCCCTTTGGCGACCCGCGCGCTTCTCGGCGACGACTCAGACACCGGAACGCCTCCCCGCCCCGCAGGCGTGGCGCTCCCGGAAATACCCAGGTTCCTCCCGGTTCCCGGAGCCCACCGGGAGGCGCAAATGCCCAAGAGCCACGGAGGATTTCGATGAATCGTTCCCGGTTCTCCCGGTTCTCCCGGTTCTCAGAGAAAGAGCACCGCCTTGATGTGCCACCCGGCCCCAGCGGCGCAGACAGCGATCGGCCAACCGCCGAGGCCCACGCCCTCGCCGAGCTGCTCGTGAAGCACGGCGTGTTGAAGCCGGGCCCCGACGAGCGGCCCGTCGGCCCACGCGGTGGCCACCCACGCGGGCCCGTGTACGACGTCAACCGCGTGCAGCTCACGATCGACGGCCGTGAGGAGCTCATCGAGCCGACGGCGCCGCGGCACATGCCGTTGACCGCGGCGCAGTACGAGATCCTGTCGCTGCTCGCCGAGCACGAGGTCATCAGGTCGATCGAGGCGGGCCGGATCGTCCACGCTCATCGCACGCCGCCGTGTGAGCGCTGTCGGCACGGCCGCTGCGGGTTCACCGGCACAGACGGCAGTGAGGCTCTCCGGCGGCTCCAGGCGCGCGGCCTGGTGCGCAAGCTCGCCGCCGGCCTGTGGACGGCGACGCCATGACGCTCCCACGCAGTAGCTACATCGTCATCAGCACGTCCCTTGCGTTCGATCGCCCGCTGACACCCAAGTCGCCGGCTGAGTTCGACGTCGCGCTCGGATGCGAGGCCTCGGGCAATGGGTGAACTGCGAGAGCTTCGACCACTTCAAGGTGGTCCTTCCCGTACCGGAAAAGCGGTACGGGAAGGACCACCTAATCGCGATCCGGCGCGACCGAGAAGGGTGATTAGCCGGGGGACGGACGTGGGCGGGGTGCGGAAGGTGATTCCGTCCGGGCCGGGGGTGCAGGCGGAGGCGTTAGCCGAGGTGATGCGCGCGACTCTCGCGCTGTGGCGCGCGGAGGCGAGGCTCCGCCGCGCGGTCCTCAACGCGCTCCGCGCAGGCGTCGCCCTGAGGGAGACAGCCCGGGTGTCGCGCTTGAGTCGAGGAACGATCAGGAGGTGGCGCGATGGGCAATAACTGGGATACGAAAGAGGCTGAGCTGCTGGCGGGTCTGGACCGCATGGCGGCGAGGCTGATCGACCAGGCAGCGCGACCGACCGCCGCGATGGTGGTCGAACGGTTCCTCGAATCTGAGGATTCCTCGCTGCTGGAGGGTGCAGCGTTGTCGCTGGCACGGCGGGCGGCTCACAAGATGGCCACCGAGTCGCTCCGGCGTCGGGCACTGCCGCAGGAAGAGATCGGCGAGCAAATGTCGTTGATCCCCGAAGAAGCCCGGCCGTCCGCGCCGGTGGTCGCCGTGCCCGCGGCCGGGGAACCGAGGTACGCCCAGTGGCTCGATCTGACCCTCGACGAGGCAGACGCGGTTGTCGATGACCGGATGATGCGAGAGCGGCGCGCGACCGCGGCCAGAGTGCAGGCCGAGCGATTCCGCGCCTGGCTGGGCCGGAAGGTCGCGTGAGACCAGATGATGCGGCCGAGCAGCGGCGACAGCTCTCGCTCTTCGCGAGCGCGGCCGAAGAGCTTGAGCAACGGATCGCGAGCATCCATCTCGAGCGCCCGTGCCCGGAGTGCGGCGCCGAGGTCGGCGAGCGCTGTCGGCGGATGAGCCGGCGGGGCGGTCTCGTCAAGGGGCCGCCGAACAAGCATCCGCACCGCGCCCGATATCAGGACCTGATCCGATGACGCCGCCCTCGGACAAACAGCATCTGGCGACCGCCCAGCGGGATGAGAACCGCGAGCGTGTCTGGCTCGAGCTCGCCGAGCTCGACGCCGGCGAGTCCGGCTTTGCCGACCACGCGCACCGGCGCCTGGCCGCCGGCGAGGAGCTCTACGGCGATCGCTGGGCTCACATTGGCATCGAGCGTCTGATTGACGAGTTGCTCGCTGAGGCCGCGGACCTCGGGGCGTGGTCGTGCTTGGCGCTAGAAGCGCTTGAGCACGAGGCTGACCGTTGCGCCGCTGAGCGGGAGCTGATCGCAAGCGCGTTACGGGCCGTCCAGTTGTGGGGCGCCTATGCCCATCATGCGCTGGCGATCGCCCGTGCTCACGCGACAGGCCTAGCCGCGTGAGCGAGCTTGGCCGGGCACTCATCGAGCAGTTCGACCGCGACGACCTCGAGCTGCTCGAGGGCCGGCTGAGGGCGCTTTCAGCCGACGATGCAGACGGCGGATGGCTGGACACCAAGAAAGCCGCTGCCTACGCGGGTTGCACCGTCCCCGCACTGCACCACGCGAAGGCGAACGGCGATGTCGAATACGAGCAGCCCGGCGGTCCCGGCGGCAAGGTGTGGTTTCAGCGCTCGGCGCTCGATCGCTGGCGGCAATCGAGGGCCCGACTCACAGCCTGACTGACGTGAGTCCACGGACCTAATCGTGCGTGGCATAGGTTGCGGTACACTTACCAGTATGGTTGGCAGTACAGCAAAGGTCTACGAGAACCGACTGCGGCGGATGGCGAAACGGCAAGGCCTCGAGCTCCGCAAGTCCAAGCGCAAGGATCCCCGCGCTCTCGACTTTGGCCGATGGGCCATCTTCACGGAGGGCGGAGCACCGGTGGTTGGCCTTGAGCGCGATCGGTTCACTCTCGACCTGGCCGATGTAGAACGTCACTTGACCGGCAATGAGGAGAACGGATGAACCTCGAAGGCATAGCCGTGCGGACGCGGAGAGTCCGTGGTACGACCGCCGCGGCGTGGGTCGCCACTGAAATCGAGCACGATCTTGCCGCAACCCATGATCGACGTGCGCCGCGCGCGCTTCGGATCGGAGCTGGGTTCTGATGCAACCGTCACGTCGCCAGTTGGAGCCCGGCATCTACGAACGCGTCGGTGCCGATGGTCGGCGCCTGGGACTCGACATCGTCTACAAGGACGCCGCGGGCAAGACGCGGCGCCGATCGGTCAACGGCGATATTCGCGCCGCCCGCAATGAGCTGGCGCTCGCGCGCAGCCGTCGCGTTCGCCAGGAGCACGAGCCCGCGGACCCGCGGATGACGCTCGCCACCGTGATCAAGCGCTACGAGGCAGCGCACGCCGGCGACAGGCCGAGCACTCGCAGCGTCCGTCGCTCTGCGTTCAAACGGATCATCCCGGCACTCGGAGACAAGCGGATCGTCGCGATCACTCGCGCGGACGTCCGCAAGTTCGTCAGCGATGAGGTTGCCGAGGGCCTCAAGGCGAACACGATCCGGTCGCACTACAGCGTCCTACGCGCCGCGTTCAACTTCGCCGCGACCGACCTGGACATCCTCGTCCCGTTCCCGAGACTCAAGCCGGGCGACCTGCCCGACCCCGCCGAGGACCAGCGCGAGCATCGCGTCCTCTCCGATGAGGAGCTCTCGCGGGTCCTGAGCTCCTGCAGCGGCCGCTCGCGCCTGTTCTTCCGAACGCTCGCGGAGACCGGGTGCAGGTGCTCCGAGGCCCTCGGCCTGACGCCTGAGCGCGTCGGTGACGGAGTGATCAAGTTCGAACGCCAGATGGCCCGCGACGGGTCGCTACGACCGCTGAAGACACGGCAAAGCAAGCGGACGATCGAGATCGCCCTCCCGTTGAGCGCCGAGCTGCGGCTCGCCGGCGACAAGGTGCGCGTGTTCCCGCGACTGTCACATCGCGAGATCGAACGGCAGTGGGCAGCGGCGCTCCAGCACGCGGGACTCGAGGACCCCCAGCCGGTCCCGCACGATCTCCGCCATACGCACGCGTCGCGGCTGATCGCAGCCGGGTGGGATCCGGTTGAGATCGCCCAGCGTCTTGGCGACCGAGTCGAGACCCTCCACCGCGTCTACTTCCACGAGTTCGATGCCCGCCGGCGGTCTTCGGAGCGCAGGGCCGCGCTCGAGGCTATCTACGGGGCCGGGATGGCAACGGGGATGGCAACTCAGACACCGCAACAGACGGCGACAGAAGGCGCGAAAGTCCAGCGTCTACGTGCACTTGGGGACAAACCGTGATGGGTGCCCGCATGTTCTTGATGTTCCACCTCCAGCGCCCGGACGTGCTCCCCGTCGGCGACCTCGGAATCCGCCGCGCGGTGAAGATCCGCTACGAGCTAGACAAACTCCCTGCACCTGGCGAACTTACGGCGCTCGCCGAGCCGTGGCGACCGCACCGCACGCTCGCGTGCCGCTACCTGTGGCGCTCCCTGCAGGCAACACCGGTTTGACTCCCTGCAAGGCCGCCAAGAGGGCCGCCCAGTGGACGGTTGTCGGAGCGCGCCGGACTGTATTCAGGCCGCGAGCTCGAATTGCGAAACGAGCTGGTCGAGCTTGCCCCCGATTGCTTGAAAGCTCCTGCGAAGAGGCAGCGATCTGTTGCGCCGACGCCGATGTCGTGATACGGCGGGTCGAATCGATCCGGATATCGAAGACAGGCGATTAGATGAGGATCTAGACGGGTAGCGGACGGTGCCAACCAGATTTCGTGCCATCACTGGATCGAGGAGACTATCTGACCACCGCGGCGGCTCAACCTGATGTTCGTCCACTGGCTCGCGTCAACACAGACGCCGTTCTCGCGGTTGTCGCGGTCGCGCAGTTCATGGTGATCCTGGACGCGAGCATCGTGAATGTCGCGCTACCCACGATCAAGCGCGATGTCGGGTTCTCGGAGCAGAGCCTGTCGTGGGTCCTGAACTCGTACACGCTGATCTTCGGAGGCTTCCTGCTGCTCGGCGGGAGGCTTGCCGACCGCTTGGGCCGCCGACGGCTGTTCATCGCCGGTATCGTCCTGTTCTCGGGCGCATCACTACTGTGCGGACTCTCCCAGTCCGAGGGAGAGCTGCTCGTGGCTCGCGGTTTCCAGGGGCTCGGCGGAGCGATGGTGTCGCCGGCTGCGCTCTCGATCATTCTGACGACGTTCGCGGAGGGGCGAGAGCGCAATCGCGCGCTGTCGGTCTGGGGTGCGATCGCCGGCGCCGGAGGGGCCGTCGGCCTGCTGCTAGGCGGCGTGCTGGTGCAGCTCCTGAGCTGGCGTTGGGTGTTCTTCGTGAACGTGCCGATCGGCGCCATGGTGGTGGCGCTGGCGCCACGGATCGTTCCAGAGAGCCGGTCGGAGTCGGTCGCCAAGGCCGGGTACGACGTCGAGGGCGCGGTCGCGATCACGCTCGGCACGATGGCGCTCGTATTCACGCTGATCAAGGCCGACAGCTGGGGCTGGACGTCGGGGCGCACGATCGCGGGGTTCGTCGTCTCGGCCGTGCTGATCGCTGCTTTTGTCATGATCGAGCGCCGTCACGAGCACCCGCTGGTACCGCTGAGGATCTTCTCGAACCGCAGCCTTTCCGCGTCTGACGCGACGCTGCTCGTCGTGGCGGCCGCGCTGTTCGGGATGTTCTTTTTCCTCACGCTTTACCTGCAGCAGGTGCTCGGCTTCAGCGCGTTGAAGACGGGGGTTGCATACCTGCCGCTGAGCCTGACGATCATCGGCGCATCGGCCGTTGCATCGCGATTTGTCGACCGCTTCACACCGAAGCCTGTGCTCGTTGCAGGTCTGCTCATCTCGATCGCCGGATTCATCTTCCTCACCAGGGTGTCCGGTCACGGCGACTACGCAAGCCACGTGGCGCCGGCGATGGTCATCCTCGGCGCCGGTCTGGGGTTGTCGTTCGTGCCGGTCACGATCGCCGGGACAAGCGGCGTGGCACCCGGGGACTCGGGGCTAGCGTCGGGTCTGTTGAATACAACTCAGCAAGTCGGCGGCTCGCTCGGCCTGGCGATCCTGTCCTCGGTCGCCACGAGCCGCACGACGAGCGCGCTGCACTCGGGCTCGGCGCTGCCGGCGGCGCTGACGCACGGATTCAAGGGTGCGTTCATCGTCGCCGGGGTTCTGTGCGCGGTTGGCGCCGCCTTCGCAATCGCACTGCTACCGGGTCGGCGGCGCGAACGTGGCGAGGAGCACGTCGAGACCGTCGCGCTGTCCTTCGCGCGCTGTCCAGGCGCGCCGTACTGCGGCCATCTAGCGCGCGTTGTCGCCTTCGGCCGCCGGCTGCGCAGCAGCCTCGCGCACTCCTAGACTCAGACTCGGCCCAGGCTGCCGCTTTGCAGCTCGCCGAGCGTCGAGCAGACCGCCGAGACCCTTTGCTCTTCGGCTCAGACCGCCGTGACTTCTTCTTCTCCGGCTCAGACTGCCGAGACTTCTTCTTCCTCGGCGACCCGGAACGAGGAGCCGCAGCCACACGCTGCGATCACGTTCGGATTGTCGACCTTGAAGCCGGCGCCCTGGAGGCCGTCCACGAAGTCGATCGTCGAGCCCTGCACATAGGGCAGGCTGGATCGGTCGACCAGCAGCCGAATCCCCTTGTCCTCGAACACGCTGTCGCCGTCCCGCTGCTCGTCGAACGCAAGCGCGTACTGGAAGCCAGAGCAGCCGCCCCCGCGCACACCTACGCGCAGCCCGGCCGTGTCGGCCACCGCGGCTTGGGCGGAGAGAAAATCGCGGACCTTTTCGGCACCTTTATCTGTGAGAGTGATCATGCTTCACCAAGTATAGTGATCGTGCTTCACCAAGTATAGCGCCGCCCCACCGCTAATCTTGTGTCATGTCCCCCAGCAGCGCCGCCACACCGCAGGAACTGAAGACGCGAATCGAGGCCGCAATCCCCGGCGCGACCGCCACCGTGACGGGCGATGGGCATCACTTCAACGCAGTCGTGTCGGCGGCGGCGTTTCGCGGGCTGACACGGATCGCACAGCATCGACTCGTCTACGACGTGTTCGGTACCGAGATCGGCGACCGCATCCACGCCCTTTCAATCCAGACCCAATCGGGAGACCAAGCATGACCGACGAGAGCACGAACCCCATGCGCGAGGCGATCCAGAGCGCGATCGGCGAAAACCCCGTGATTCTGTTCATGAAGGGAAGCCCGGAGCGACCGATGTGTGGGTTCTCGGCACGCACTGTCGCGATCCTGCAATCGCTCGGACAGCCGTTCGCAGCCGTGGACGTGCTCCCGGACCCGCGCATCCGCCAGGAGCTCTCCGCGTTGTCGAGCTGGCCCACGATCCCGCAGCTGTTCGTCAACGGGGAGCTGGTCGGGGGCTGCGACATCGTGACCGAGATGTACGAGTCCGGTGAGCTTCAGGACGTGCTGGGGCTCGACGTCTCCACCGAGACCGAGGAGCCAACGGCCGCCGAGGCTCCGCCGCTGTCGATCGAGAACCGGCTGTAGCGGCGGATCCGATCATCCGGTCGTTCGCGGTCGCCAACGGCGCGGGCCGCGTATCGCGACGCTCACCGTGACTGGAGCCCCGGGCCCCGGTCTGCTGCGGGCAATCCGCTTTGCGGACGGCACGCTTTGGGCGCTTGACCAGACCCTGCTGCCGTTCGCCGAGCTCGAGCTTGCGCTGCACGGAGCGGCCGAGGTCGCCGACGCGATCCGGCGGCTCGCCATCCGCGGTGCGCCGCTGATCGGCGTCGCGGCGGCCTACGGCGTGGCGCTCGAGCTCGCCCGCAACCCCGGCGTCGATTCGCTCCAGCACGCCTGCCGGGTGTTGCGCGCTGCCCGCCCCACGGCTGTGAACCTGGCCTGGGCGCTGGAGCGCGTACGCGATGCCGCGCTCGCGGGCGATCCCGCTCTGCTGCCGACGACGGCGCTCGAAGAGGCACACGCGATCCACGCCGAGGAGGAGGCCGCCAGCGCGGCAATCGCGCGCAACGGAGCTGATCTGCTGGCGGGCGCGGGCCGCGTCATGACTCACTGCAACACCGGTGCCCTGGCGGCACCCGGGCGGGGCACGGCGCTTGCGGTGATCGCCGAGCTGGCGCAACGCGGCGGCCTGCAGGGGGTGATCGCGACGGAGTCCCGGCCGCTGCTGCAGGGCGCGCGGCTGACTGTCTACGAGCTCTCGCGGTTCGGGATCGCCCACGAGCTGATCGTCGACTCGGCCGCTTGCGGGCTGATCGCACGCGGCGCGGTCGACGCGGTGATCGTCGGCTGCGATCGTGTCGCCGTCAACGGCGACGTCGCCAACAAGGTGGGCACCTACGGGCTGGCACTCGCCGCGCGCGAGGCAGCGATTCCGTTCGTCGTCGCCGGCCCGACGTCGACGATCGACCCCGACTGTGCCGACGGCTCTCAGATCGAGATCGAGCAGCGCGACCCTGACGAGGTCCGCTGCGCCGGCGCTCAGCCGCTCACATTCTCGGGCACTCCCTGTCGCAACCCGGCCTTCGATCTCACCCCGGCCCGGCTCGTGACCGCCCTTGTGACGGAGCGCGGTGTCGCTCGCCCACCGACAATCCGCACGATCTCCCGCGTGCGCGGAGCGCTGCTGACGAGTCGGGCATAGGGGACGCTTCGGCGGGCGCGGTCGTCACACTGGGGGCGGCCGGGCAGGCGATCTCGGCGGCCGGACAGGCGCTCTCAACGCTCAATATCAGATCTTCTCGAACAGGCGTTCTTTAGAGGCGGCGCAGGACGTCACCGGCGAGGCGCAGCGCGAGCGGTTGGCGCGTCCCTGGCGGTGACACGTGTTCGCGGTCCCGCTCGCGGTACCACGCGATCGTGTCCTCGAGGCAATCCTCGTGTGGAGAGGTGACCCAACCCAGCTCGCGCTTTGCTTTCGTGCTGACAAACGCCCAGTTGAGGGATGAGGCGCGGATCTCATCTGGAGCCGGGACCGTCAGCCGCGGCAAGCGTCGGCCGGCGTTCGCCAGCGCCAGCGCGACAGAGACCGGCAGCTTGACCGCCGGCGGCTCGACCCCTGACAGCCGGCCGAGGTCGGTGAACAGCCGCTGCAAGGTGAAGTTTCGATTGCCGAGGATGTAGCGCTCGCCGATCCGCCCGCGCTCGTCGGCGAGGAGGTGACCGCGCGCCACATCCTCGACGCCGACGATATTGAGCGTCCCGTCGACGTACACCGGGATCTCGCGGCGCAGGAACCTACGCACGAGCGTCGTCGAGGACCGGCCGGGATCGCCGGCGCCGAGGACGTGCGCCGGGTTGACGATCACCAGCGGTAGGCCGCGCTCCATCAGCCGCATTGCCACGGCTTCAGCAGCGTGCTTGGAGTCCACGTAGGCAATCGCATACTTGGCGGCGTCCCAGACGCATGACTCGTCCGCGGTCGTGCCGGGGGGCGAAGGTCCGACCGCTGCCACCGACGACGTGTACACGAGGCGCTGCACTTCGGCGCGCAGCGCCTCCTCGAGCACGATCCTCGTTCCCTCGACGTTGAGCGCGAGCACCTGCTCGCGGGCAAGCACCAGACTCGTAGTGCCGGCGATGTGGAAGACCCGATCGACTCCTCTCATCGCGTGACGGATCGCTCGACGGTCGAGGACGTCGGCCTGCACGGTCTCAATGTCCAACCGCGCGAGCGCCTGCTCACCGCTGGTGGAGCGCAGTGTCGCGCGCACGTCATCACCCCGCTGGACGAGCAGGAGGGCAACGTGCGAGCCGATGAAACCGGTCGCGCCGGTGACGAGCGTGCGAGCCACTTGCGCGGCAGCAGTGTAGCCCGACGCTTGCAGGCGTCGACGTGACGCCGTCCGACCGCCCCCACCGACTCCCACCGCCTCCGGCGCCGCGCGAGCGTCGCCGCTGTGGGCCTGGGCGCCACTGGTAGGGTGCTCCGCATGCCTATCGCGATCGTCACCGACACATGCCATTACCTGCCGCCGGAGATGATCGCCGCGAACGGCATTCATCAGGTCAGCCTCTACATCCACTGCCAGGACAGGACCGTGCGCGAGTCGGAGATCGTCGATTACACGGCCTATTACGAGCGCCTGGGCACGGCCGACCAGCTCCCGACGACGTCACAACCGTCGATCGGCGACTTCTTGTCCGTGTACGAGCCGCTGCTCGACGCGGGTGAGGAGATCGTCTCGATCCATCTCGCCGGCGGAATCTCCGGCACGGTAGCTGCCGCCGAGCAGGCGCGCGAGCAGCTGGGCGACCGCGCGAGCTCCGTGCATGTGATCGATTCTGCGACGGCTTGCGGCGGTGAGGGACTCGTCGTGCTCGCGGCCGCGGCGGCTGCGCGCCAGGGCGGCGACGGCGATGCGGTCGCGGCCCGCGCGCTGAGGGCGCGTGCGGAGCTGAAGCTGTGGTTCGCGATCGACACGCTGGAATACCTTCACAGGGGCGGGCGCATCGGCGGGGCTCGGGCGTGGCTCGGTTCGGCTTTGAAGATCAAGCCGATCCTCACGATCGAGGCTGCGATCACACCCGTCGAGCGCGTCCGCACGTCGCGGCGGGCCTTCGAGCGGATGGTCGAGCTGCTCGAAACCTGTCGCGACGCGGGCGCCGACGGCTGGATGGTGCAGCACATCCAAGCGCTCGACGAGGCCGAGCAACTCGCCGCACAGGGCGCCGAGCTGTTCGGCCACCCACCTGTCTCGATCTGCGAGATCGGACCGGTGATCGGCACGCACGTCGGACCTGGCCTGCTCGGCGCGGGAGGCGTGCCGAGCTCGCTTCTGTAGCGAAACCGCGCGGTCGCTCAGCGCCTGGATGTGCGGCGCTTACCGCGACCGAACGTGAGCGCGCCGAGTGCTGCGACCCCTCCGCCGAGCACGAACCCGGCGACCGCGGCCCCGATCATCAGCTCCTGCTGGCGAGCGCGCAGCTGCGAGCGCCAGTCGGTCAGCTGCACGACCTCCGCGCGCAGCTTCACCAGCGAGGTTCCGAGCTGCTGACGGTTCTGCTCGATCGATGCACGGATCTCGTCGGGGGTTCGCGTCGGCACTAGCGGTCGCCCTCCACGGCTGCATCGCCCTCCACCTTTCCGGTCACGGTGGCGCGGATCTTCTTTGCCTCCTCGATCGCCATCTCGGGGGTCGGCGCGCCCACCCGGAGCTGGCGCCACGCGAACGTGAATGCCGCGCCGGTCAGGATCAGCAACAGCGCGAGCACGACGACGAACCCCTCCCAGAGGCTGCCGAAGGCCGAGTTGAGGCCCCAGGCGAGCGTGAACAGAGCGATCACGAGCGCGAACACGCCGAACACCGCACCGACGGCGACCAGGGCCGCGCCGCGTGCGATGGTCGCCACCTTGACCGCCATCTCGGCCTTAGCCAGCTCGATCTCCTCGCGTACCAGCAGCGAGGCGCGCTCGGAGACCTCCGTGATTGTCGCGGCGAAGCGCTCCGTGTTGCCGTTCTCAGCGGGCAAGGCGCCTCAGAATCATCGCGAGCAGGAACCCGCCGGCGAAAGCCGCGCCAATCGCGACCTCCGGGCGCTCGTCGGCGAGCGCCTGAGCACCCTCGGGCGAGTACCACGGCGGTGCAGGGGGCGGCGCTGCCCCATCTGAAGCGAAGGTCGACTGCTCCCCAGGTCGCCCCGCGTTCGACGCGAGCGTCGGCTGCGAGGCCGACCCCGGCGCGGCGCCCGACTCCTCGATCGGGATCTGATCGCTCACTCGGGTGGCTCTTCGCCGAAGACGCGCGTCCAGATCACGGCCGCGATCCGGGTCGATGCAAGGCTCGCCAGCGCCCCTACACCGGCGAGCAAGCCGGACCACATCAGTCGCTTCATCAATGGACTCTCGGTCATCGGCGGGGATTCAATCAGAGATAGCGGACCGAATCAGAGATCACGGACAGCGCGGACGCCGACTGCCTACCCGCGGAGCGGTCACTCAAACGGTCGGACGGCACTCCAAGCCATGGCAGATCGTTTCGACGATCAGCGTCTTCGCATGATCGAGCTCGTCGTCTGCGACCGACCGAGACTCGAGGATCCAGCCGCTCAGCACCTGTTCGAGCGAGCCGTAGAAGGCCATCGCCGCGAAATCGGGGGTGATCTCCGTGCGGAATACACCGTCTGCCTGGGCGCCCGCGACGATCGCCGCAATCTGCGCGTACGCGTCGCGGATCTTGTCGAGGTGGGTGCGCCCGAAGGTGTTGGCGGCACGCGTGACCTCGACGATGATCACCTTCATGACGTCGGGCTCGTGGCGGTAGGAGTCGATCACGAACGCGGCGATCGCATACAGCTTGTCCCGCGGCGAGCGTTGCGACGCGTCCGCCTCGGCGATCGCCGCGAGCATGACGTCCCAGCGTTCGATGAACAGCGTGTCGAGGATCTGCTCCTTGGATGAGAAGTAGTGATACACCAGGCCGTAAGCGACACCCGCCTCATCGGCGATGTCCGCGACCCGGCACGTGTGGAAGCCCTGGCGCGCGAACACCCTCACCGCCGCCTGGAGGATCGTGCGGCGCTTGTCGGCAGCTCCGCTCGGTGATCTCAACCTGCGCGAGCCAGCCAACTCTGGGGACTTCGATCACTGTGCGCAGCCCGCCGCCGGAGGCAGGGCGCAACACCGCTTCCCGGGGTTCGGGCTCGGATTCCCGAATCCACGTGATCCTTCCCAACCGCTGGGAAGCGCGGCCCGTGAGCCCTCAGGCAGTCCACCGGTACGCCTCCGGCCGGCGGTTGGCGAGCGATGGGAGCCTGCGCCGGATGTCGTGCAGCGACGCGAAGTCGAGTTCGGCGACGATCACGCTCTCTGTATCCGGCGCCCCCGCGAGCACCAGGCCCCACGGATCGACGATCAGCGATCTTCCGCCCGAGCGATGACCGGGCGGATGCGGGCCGATCTGGTTGGGAGCGATCACGAAGCACTGGT
>Ga0335081_10006668_pt1 | contig 18405 bp, 19 predicted proteins | sample Lox_Sample_35_FD_206713 | JGI IMG/M metagenome (GOLD analysis project Ga0335081, IMG submission 206713) | Soil microbial communities from Loxahatchee National Wildlife Refuge, Florida, United States - Lox_Sample_3.5 | ecosystem: Environmental > Terrestrial > Soil > Wetlands | place: USA...
CGGCGGGTGTGAGCGGCGTCTTCGTCGAGGTTCACGATCAGCCGGAAAAAGCGCTTTCCGACGGTCCCAACGCGCTGCGGCTGGATTTGCTGGGGCCCTTCTGGCGAAAGCTGGAAGCGATCGACAGAGTGGCGAAGAACGACTTCGCCTCCACGTCCGGGCCTTCGGCGTCGTCATAGAATAGAGGATAGTTATGTTCAACCGTAAGCTGCGCCGCGGTTTTTCGCTGATCGAGTTGCTGATCGTGATTTCGATCATCCTGATCATCATTACCATCGCCGTCCCGAAGTTTCAACGCGCCCAGATGACGGCACGGCAAACGGCCGCCATCCAGGCGATTCGCGCCATTCATACCGCCGAAGTGGAGTACCAGTCGCAATACGGCAGGTATGCGGCTTCGCTGACGGAACTGGGGCCGCCGGCCAGCGGCGCACCCAGCTCAGCGGCGGCCGACCTGATCGGCAACGACGTCACCAACGGCGAAAAACAGGGCTACAAATTCACCCTCACCGGCACGCAGGGCGGTTACGTAATCAGCGCGGTCCCCGTGTCCTATGGAACCAGCGGCAGCGTGACTTATTTCTCCGACCAGAGCATGACGGTGCACTACAACGAAGGCCCCGAACCGGCCACCGCGCAGAGCAAAGAACTCGGAATGAACAAGTAGAGTGTTCTCCTACTCGCACAACGACTTCTACTGCGAACAGGTTCCGCTGGCGGATGTGGCCGCGCACGTGGGAACGCCGGCCTATGTCTATTCGAGCGAAACCATCCTGGCGAATTATCGCGCTTACGACGAAGCCTTCGGCGAATTGCCGCACACCGTCTGTTACTCCGTGAAAGCGAATGGGTCGCTCGCCATCCTTTCCCTGCTGGCGAAGGCGGGAGCAGGTTTCGACATCGTTTCCGGGGGCGAGTTGTTTCGCGTGCTCCAGGCGGGCGGTGACCCGGCTAAGGTGGTTTTTTCCGGAGTCGGCAAGACCGCCAGCGAAGTGGAATACGCGCTGGAACAAGGCATCCACAGTTTCAATTGCGAATCCGAGGCGGAACTGGCGTTGATCGACGCGCTGGCGGCAAGGCGCGGCGTGCAGGCCGCTTTCTCGTTGCGCGTCAATCCGGACGTGGATGCGGTCACTCATCCTTATATTTCGACTGGACTGAGCCAGCATAAATTCGGAATTGCCATCGCCGAGGCGTCCGCGGTCTACGAACGCGCGCGCGCGTTAGCGCATCTGTCGGCGGAGGGCGTGAGCTGCCACATCGGTTCGCAGATTCTCGATCCGTCGCCGCTTTTCGAGGCGGTGGACAAAGTACTGGCGTTGGCCGTGGATCTGCGCGCGCGCGGTTTCGCAATCGGCCACCTGGACCTGGGCGGCGGATTGGGAGTGGCTTATCAGCGCGGTGAGGAAGCGCCGGCCATCCGGTCTTATATCGAGTGCCTGCACGGGCGGCTGCGGCGGGCCGGGTTGGCCGCGATGGTCGAGCCCGGGCGTTCGATTGTAGGACCGGCAGGTGTGCTGCTGACGCGCGTGCTCTATCGCAAGAAGAACGGACCCAAGGAATTCGTGGTGGTGGATGCGGCCATGAACGACCTCATTCGGCCCTCGTTGTATCGGGCTCATCACGAGATCGTGCCGGTACGCAAGACCTCGCTTCCGCCGTTGACCGCCGACGTGGTGGGGCCGGTGTGCGAAACCGGCGATTTCCTGGCCCGCGACCGGCAGCTCTCCGGCGCCATGCCGGGCGATTTTTTGGCTGTCTGCACCGCCGGCGCGTATGGGTTCGTATTGTCGTCCAATTACAACTCGCGGCCAAGGGCGCCGGAGGTGCTGGTGGAAGGCAGCACCTACCGCGTGATCCGCCAGCGGGAGAGGTATGAGGATTTGGTGCGGGGCGAGAGCGGGTGAGCGCGATTGAAATTGGATCGCTGGCGCTTTGGTAGACTGAGGGTGTCATGAGGTATCGCGTCTATTTGGAACAGGATGAGGACGGAGTTTACGTGGCCACCTGTCCCGCTTTGCCCGGCTGTGTTTCGCAGGGCCGGACGCGCGCCGAAGCGACCGAAAACATTCGGGAGGCGGTCGAGGGTTACCTCAAAAGCCTGAAGAAGCACGGCGATCCGGTACCCCCGAGCATCCTCGAAGAGGTCATTGAGGTTGCGGGCGGATGAAGTTGCCGGTAGTGTCCGGCAGTGACGCCGTCAAGGCTTTCCGAAAGTTTGGATACGAACTCGATGAGCAGCACGGAAGCCACATTATCCTCCGGCATTCCCGCCCGCCTCATCGCCGCCCCTCTGTCCCCAAATCACAAAGAACTGGCCAAAAGAACGCTCCGGGCACTGATTCGAGAGGCTGGGCTTACCGTGGAGGAGTTCGCGGGACTTCTATGAAGCCGGCGATCACTCCTGCCCGCTACACTTGCTACCGCGCCGCCGGACCCATCCATATCGACGGCAAGCTGGATGAGCCTTCCTGGCAGTTGGCGCCGAAATCCACGCCGTTCGTGGATATCGTCACGGGCGCGCCGGCATGGTTCGACACGCGCGTCGCATTGCTGTGGGACGAGCAATGCCTGTACTTCGGGTTCTGGGTGGAGGAAACCGACGTGTGGGGAACGCTGACCGAGCGCGACTCGAAGATCTGGGAGGAAAACGACGTCGAGGTGTTCATCGGCGGGCGCGACGCGTATTACGAATTCGAAATCAACGCTCTGAACACGGTCTACGAAGTTTTCTGGATCTGGAAGGATGTTCACCGGCCCGGCGGACCTTATTATGGGCGGCCGGAGTTCGACCCGGGCACCCAGCGGACCATGGTGCTCGACGGCGTGGGCGGACACGTGCACGAGCGCGGGGAGCGCTGGGGCTTCCTCGACTGGGATTTTCCCGGCATGACGAGCGCCGTCCACGTGGACGGGGCGGTCAACAGCCGCGCCAATACGGACCGCGGATGGACGGTGGAGCTTGCTTTTCCCTGGCAAGGGCTGTCCTTGCTGGCCGACGGGCGGCGGTTGCCGCCGCGGCCCGGCGACGTGTGGCGCATCGACTGCTCGCGGTTCGAGAAGATCGGCCGCGACCGCCAGGCGTTAGACCCGTGCGCCGGCTGGACCTGGAACCGGCACGGCCACTACGATTCCCACATTCCGGGAGCCTTTCCCTACGTGACGTTTTCGAACCAAACCCGTGGGTGAATAATCCAGGCTAATGGATATATAAATTAATATTATTCGACTCCCGCGCCGTGACGTTGTATCTTCACAACAACGTCCGCTCGCGTCCATGTTCGCTTGCGAGCAATTGGGTCCAATTCTCACGAGAGGGAATATGAATACAGTTCTAAGCAAAGACGTGCAACGCGAATTTTTGGAGCGCGGCTTTACGCGCCGGAGTCTCGGCCGGATAGCCGCAGTAATTACCGCCGGAGCGGCGCTGCCGTTCTACAATGAGCCGGCGATGGCGCAGCTTTCAGCCGTCCGCGGCATTCCACCCGACGCCGTAAAGATCGATGCCAACGAAAACCCGCTGGGACCCTGCAATGAAGCGGCGGAGGCCGTGCACTCCATGGTCTCGAAGGGCGGGCGATACATGTATGAAGAGACCTTCGCCATGGGCGAGCTGTTGGCCGAACAGGAAGGCGTGAAGGCGGATTATGTGAAGCCGTTCGCCGGGTCGAGCGCCCCGCTGCATCAGGCCGTGCTGGCGTTCACCTCACCCGACAGGCCGTTTGTCACCTGCGATCCCGGATATGAGGCGGGCGAGCGGGCAGCCGAGTTCATCGGCGCGAAGGTGATGCGGGTGCCGCTGCTGAAGAACAGGGCCTACGCTCACGACGTGAAAGGCATGGCGGCGGCGAGCCCGAAAGCCGGGCTGATCTACATCTGCAATCCGAACAACCCGTCGGGCACGCTCACGCCCAAGGAAGATATCGAGTGGCTGGTGGAGAACAAGCCCACGGGCGCGATCGTCATGATCGACGAGGCCTATATTCACATCGCCGGCGCTCCCATGATGTCGTACCTGGTCGCCCGGGACAAGGATGTCGTCATCCTGCGGACGTTCTCGAAAATCTATGGCATGGCCGGCCTGCGCGCGGGCGCCGCGATCGCGCGTCCGGACCTGCTGAGAAAGCTGAGCAACTACTCTTCCGGAGCTCTGCCCATTACCGCGATGGCGGCGGCCACGGCCAGCCTGAAGGCGAAGTCGGTGGTGCCCGAGCGGCGCAAAATCATGGGCGATACCCGCAATGACCTGATGGCATTTCTCGACAAGCACAATTTCAAATACGTTCCTTCGTCATCGAATTGCATCATGATCGAGGTGGGCCGACCGGGCGGGCAAGTCCAGGTGGCCATGCGGCAAGAGAAGGTTTACATCGGCCGCGTATGGAAAAGCTGGCCGACGCATGTCCGGGTAACCATCGGCACGCCGGAAGAGATGGCCAAGTTCAAGACGGCATTTCTTAAGGTGATGGCTTGACGGCAAGCGCCTGGCTGCCGCGCGCGGTCGCGCGCGGAACTCGATACGGCTGGGCGCAATTGCTGGGCGATCTTGCGGGCGGCGCGATTGCGGCACTGATTGCGCTGCCTTACGGCCTTGCAATGGCCTCGCTGATGGGCCTCCCGCCGGTGTTGGGAGTCTTTACTTCCATCCTGACGGCGCCGATTATCGCGTTGCTGGGCCGCAACCCCGTGCTGATTGGCGGCACCGCCAGCGCCACCGTGCCGTTCATCGCGGTAGCGGTGCGCAACCAGGGCATCGGCGGCGCGGCCAAAGTGTCCATCGTGGCGTCGGTAATCATGATGGGCTTCTGCGTGATGCGGCTGGGGCGGCACATCGCGCGCGTCCCGCACGCGGTAGTTTCGGGATTTTCCTGCGGCATCGGCGGCATGATGCTGGTATCGCAGCTCGACATCATCTGCGGCATCGCCACGCCGGTATCGCGCACCGCGGGATCGGCACTGGGCCAACTGGCCGAATTCTTCAATCATGCCGCCGCCACACGCGGAGTGCCGCTGCTACTGGGCCTGATTGTGGTGGTTACGGCTACGCTGGCGGCGCGCGTTTCGCCTCGCATCCCCGCACCGCTGGCGGGAGTTGCCCTGGCATTCCTGGTGGCGCGGATGTTCGGATTTCGGGAGCAGGAAGTGGGTGTGCTGCCCAACCACCTGCCGCCGTTCGTTGGCTTCGCGTGGGGCCCCACGGACATTTTCACCGTGCTGCCGGCCGGGTTTGCGCTGGCATTCGTTTCGTCGGTAAACATTCTCATCACTTCGCGCGTGGTGGAACATTTCCGCGGCCGGCACAAACGCATGAAGACTGCCGACGCCGACGCGGAACTGGGCGCGTACGGCATCGCCAACGTCTGCGCCGGCATGTTTGGAGCGCCCCTGAGCGTGGGCATTCCCGCGCGCAGCCTGGCGGTAGTGCGGTGCGGCGGCACGACGCGCGTCTCCAACCTGATGCATGCGGTCTGCCTGCTGGCCATTCTATCGATGGGGGCCGGGCTGGTATCGCATATCCCCATACCGGCGATTGCCGGCGTCACGGCGTGGATGGGCCTGTGCCTGCTCGATTGGAGCGCGTGGCGGCGCCTGCCGAAGATGAGCCGCGTGGATGCGGCCGCGTTTCTGGCGACGGCGGTGGCGGTGATGACGGTGAATGCCGTGCTGGCGGTGGCGGTCGGGTGCTCCTGCTACGCCTTGCGGGCGCTCTATAATCGGTACCGGGGCCCCGGACAACTCCCGGAGCCGGCGGTGAATGGATAACCGATTTCTGGAAGCGGCCATCCAACAAGCAGAGAAGAGCCTGGCGGAAGGCGGAATCCCCATCGGCGCGGTGCTGGTGCACGAAGGGCGCATTCTGGGACGCGGCCACAACTGCCGCGTGCAGACGGGCAGCCCCATCGATCACGGCGAAATGAACTGTCTCCGCAATGCCGGACGGCTGGCAGCGGCGGTCTATCGCAATTCCACCCTCTACACGACGCTTTCGCCTTGCCCCATGTGCAGCGGCGCCATCGTGCTCTACAAGATTCCGCGGGTGGTGATCGGGGAGAACCAGACGTTCCTGGGGGCGGAGGAATATCTGCGGGCCAATGGAGTGGACCTGCGGGTGGTGCAGGATGCGAATTGCATCCGGCTGATGACCGGCTTCATCGCCGCGCACCCGGAGCTGTGGCGGGAAGACATCGGGGTGTAAGGCAGGAGGCAGCAGACAGGCCTGTGACCGATTTGCATGCGCCGCAGCGGCGCGGAGAACCATAGTGGCCCGGCGGCGCTTCTTCGTGGACGCCATCCGCGGCGGCTCGGCTGAGCTGCGCGGCGACGACGCGCGGCATCTCACGCGCGTGCTGCGGGTGGAACCGGGCCAGCGCTTCGAGATCTCCGATCGGCGCGCAGCGTGGCTGGCGGAAGTGGCGGAGGCGCGGGGCGAGCACGTGCTCTTCCGCGTGCTCGAACCGGTGGAGACGGCGGAAATGCCTGTCCAGCTTGCTCTCTATGCGGCCCTCATCAAGTTCGACCGCTTCGAATGGCTGGTGGAAAAGGCCACCGAGCTTGGAGTGGAAAGGATCCAACCGCTGGAAACGGCGCGCAGCGAAAAGGGACTGCTGGAGGCGTCGCGCAAAAGGTTGGAGCGCTGGCAGCGGATCGCCCGCGAGGCCGGCCAGCAGTCGCGCCGCCTGCGTGCTCCCGAAATCGGGGCCGCCGCGCCTTGGCCGGCAGCCCTCGCCGCCGCGGCCAACCGCCGCTATTTCCTCGAGGAAGGCGCCGCGCCGCCGCTGCTGAAAACGCTGCCCGCCGTACGCACGCCCCAGGCCGAGGTAGCGCTCTTGACCGGTCCCGAGGGCGGCTGGACGGAAGGCGAACGGCAGGCAGCGGCTGCAGCCGGGTGGCAACCGGTCTCGTTGGGACCGCAGGTGCTGCGTGCGGAAACAGCCGCTCTGGCGGCAATCGCCCTGGTGATGAACGCCTGGCTCCCATAAACCAGCCTCTCGAGGGTCTTACAATATGGAGATGGACCGCGCCCCGTGCTGACAGTCTTCGATCTAGTCGTTTTCTTCTTCTTTGCCTTGGCCCAATGGCGGATTTCGCGTATCTGGCGGGAACGCGCCGACCGCTGGCCGGCGGATCGGCGTACCGCTGCGCGATGGGGCATCCGCATCTTCAACACGCTGCTGTTCGTCGGCTGCCTTTTCACCTTTTCCGACTGGATGGCGCGCCTCGGCTGGACCGGAACCGCGATTTCCGTCTCGGGCGCCGTGGCGCTGTTTTACTGCTTGACCGCGACCGGGGCTCTGATCATTCATGAAGTTTCCCGATGGCTCGCCAGGCAGGTAGGCGGCCACACCGATTCGGGGCGGCGCCGCCTGATCCATACGGCCGGCACGGCGCTCATGGCCGCGCCCTTCGCCGCCGTCGGCTACGGCATGTTCATCGAGCGCCTGGACCTGCGCGTGCGTGAGATCGACGTGCCGCTGGGCGGCCTTCCGCCCGACCTCCAGGGCCTCAGCATTCTGCAACTGAGCGACATTCACCTGAGCGCGTTTTTGAGCGAGGCCGAGCTGACGCGCGTGGTGGATGCCGCGCTGGAGTTCAAACCTAACCTGACCGTGATTACCGGCGATCTTATTTCCGGCAGCCACGACCCGCTGGACGCCTGCATCCGCCAGCTCGCCCGCCTCAAAGCCGATGCCGGCGTGTTCGGGTGCATGGGCAATCACGAGCGCTACGCGCGCGTTGAAAACTACACCGCCCAGGCCGCCCGCAGGGTGGGAATCGAGTTCCTGCGCCACCGGTCGCGGCCGCTTCGCTTCGGGCAATCGGCGCTCAATCTGGTGGGCGTGGATTACCAGTCGCTGGCCGGCAAACAGCAGTATTTGCGGGGCGCGGACCGCCTGGTGGTTCCCGGCGCGCTCAACGTGCTGCTGTCGCATAATCCCGATGTCTTCCCGGTAGCCGTCCGACAAGGCTATAATTTCGTGATTGCGGGCCATACGCATGGCGGACAGGTCACAGTCGAAATTCTCGATCGATCCATCAATGCCGCCCGGTTCTTCACTCCTTATGTTTACGGAATCTACCGGCAGGGCGGCGCGGCGGCGTACGTCACGCGCGGCATCGGCACCATCGTGGTTCCCGCGCGGTTCGGGGCTCCTCCCGAAATCACGCTGCTGCGGCTCCAAAAAGCATAGTCTGGCGGCTTCGTGCGCTATCTAATCCTGAGCGATCTTCACGCCAACTGGCAGGCCCTGGAAGCTGTGCTTCAACAGACCGCCGGCCAGCACGACCAGGCGCTCTGCCTGGGCGACCTGGTGGGCTACGGCGGGGATCCGAACCGCGTGGTGGATTGGGTGCGCGCCCATTGCGCGGCGGTAGTGCGCGGCAATCACGACAAAGCCTCCAGCGGCATAGACCAGGAAGAACTCGAATGGTTCAACCCGGTGGCGCGCCAGGCGGCGCTATGGACCTACGACTCGCTCACCCCGGAAAACGCCGACTATGTCAGCGGGCTTCCCAAAGGTCCGCTGGAAGTGGATGGCTTCGAGCTGGTTCACGGCTCGCCCTTCGACGAAGATGAGTACGTGCTGAACCCGGACGAAGCCGGCCAGGCGTTCAGCTATCTGGAAAAGCGCATCGCCTTTTTCGGCCACACCCATGTGCAGGGCGGTTTCATCTGGAATCATTCGCGTGTGGAAGTGATTCCGCGCACGCCGCTGCGCAGCGACCGCCAGGAGATAGAGATCGATCCGGGGTGCGCCTACCTTGTGAACCCCGGCTCCGTAGGCCAGCCGCGCGATGGCGACCCGCGCGCCGCCTATGTCATCTTCGATTCCGAAGCACACCTGGTCACCTTCTTCCGGCTGCCCTACAACGTGGCCGGCGCGCAGGAAAAGATCCGCGAGGCGGGCCTTCCGCCCATCCTCGCGGACCGTTTAGCAGTGGGCCGGTAGCGCCGGCGGTCTTGCCGCCGGCGTCGAAGCCGGAGGCGCGGAGGAGCGGAGAAAAACAAGAAGGTGTTTCTCCGCGTCCTCCGCTCCTTCGCGTCTCCGCGATGAAAAGGGCTCCCCGCCACCTGTTAAAATCGCTGCATGTCCGGCCGCGTCTCGCTGTTCGTCACGTGCATTGTCGATCAGCTCTTTCCGGAAATTGGCCTCTCGATGGCGGCTGTGCTGGAGCGGCTCGGGTATAAAGTCGATTTTCCCGAACGCCAGACATGCTGCGGCCAGCCGGCTTTCAACAACGGCTACTGGGCCGAAGCGCGCGCCGTGGCGCGTTACTTTCTGGACACGTTCGAAGGCTGCGAAACGATTGTGGCGCCGTCCGGCTCCTGCACGGCCATGGTGGTGAACCATTTCGCCGAACTGTTCCGCAAGGAGCCGGCCACGCTGGCGCGCGTGGAGGCGCTGCGGCGGCGCGTATGGGAATTCTCCGCCTTCCTCACCGAGTGCGCCGGCGTGGAAGATGTGGGCGCGCGCTTCCCGGGGGTGGTTACCTTCCATGACGGCTGCCACGCCTTGCGCGAGCTGGGCATCCGCGGCGGGCCGCGGCGCCTGCTGGCCCACGTGCGCGGTCTCGAGCTGCGCGAGCTCGAACCGGCCGGCGAGTGCTGCGGTTTCGGCGGCACTTTCGCGATCAAATTCGACGAGCTCTCCCGCGACATGGCCGCGGCCAAAGTGGACGCCATCGTGCGCACCGGAGCCGATGCCGTGGTTTCGCTCGACCCGAGCTGCCTGATGCAGATTCGCGGGGCGCTGGCCCGCGCCGGCGCGCCGGTGCGCGCTTTGCACCTGGCGGAAGTGCTGGCAAGCGCCTGATCATGTCGCTCGAATTCGATCGCAAAATCCACGCGGCGCTGACCAACCGCAAACAGCAGTTGGCCATCTTCTCCGCCACCGGCAAGATGAAAGAGGGCCGCGAGGCCGCCACCGCGGCCTCTGTCCTGCCGGATTACCAGGAGTTGCGTACGCAAGCCAACGCTCTCAAGAAGCACACCATCGATCACCTCGATTTTTACCTGGAGGAGTTCGAGCGCAACGTCGAAGCCGCCGGCGGCAAAGTGATTTGGGCCAAAGACGCGACCGAAGTGGCCGATTTCGTGCTCTCGCTGGCGCGCGAGCGGGATGCCCGGCTGATCGTGAAATCCAAGTCCATGACTTCGGAGGAGGTGGATCTCAACGAGCGCCTGGAACACCACGGGCTGGAGGCGGTGGAGACGGACCTGGGCGAGTACATCATACAGCTTGCCGGCGAGCGGCCGTTCCACATCGTGGGTCCGGCGCTGCACAAGGATCGCTACGACGTGGCGGACATTTTCGAAAAGCGCCTGGGAATCGGCCGCGAAACCGTTATCGAGAATCAGGCCGCCATCGCCCGCGCCCGCCTGCGCCAGAAGTTTCTGGCGGCCGATATCGGTATGAGCGGCGCCAACTTCCTGGTGGCCGATTCAGGCGCGGTGGTGATCGTGGAGAACGAGGGCAACGCGCGCCTGGCCACCACCGCGCCCAGGATTCACGTGACTGTCGCCGGAATCGAAAAGGTGATTCCGCGGGCACAGGACCTGGCGGTGTTCCTCAAGCTGCTGGCCCGCAGCGCCACCGGCCAGGCGTTCTCCGTCTACACTTCTTTTCTGAATGGCCCGCGCCGGCCGGGTGAAATCGACGGGCCGGAGGAGTTTTACGTGGTGCTGCTGGACAACGGGCGCACGCGGCTGCTGCCCGACCGCGGCAAGCGCCAATCGCTCTATTGCATCCGCTGCGGCGCCTGCCTCAATACCTGCCCGGTGTACCGGCGCATCGGCGGCCACAGTTATCCGTGGGTGTATGCCGGTCCCATCGGCGCCATCCTCACGCCGCAATTCCTCGGCACGGCGCATGAGCCGGCGCTGCCTTTCGCTTCCAGCCTGTGTGGGGCCTGCGCGGAGGTCTGCCCGGTGAAGATCGATATTCCGCGGATCCTGCTGGAGCTTCGCTCGGAGGTGCGCAAGAGCGAAGCGCGGGAGAAGCGCGGTGCCCTGCGCACGCGGGCGGAGAAGCTTGCTTTTCGCGCTTTTGCCTGGATGGCCACGCATCCCCGCGTATACGCGCTGGCGGCGCCTATCGGGGTGGCTCTCATGCCCGGCTGGCTGCGCGAGCGGTTCGGGTTGAGCGAGCCACCCGCGCGCACTTTCCGCCAGTTATGGAGCCGCCGCTGATGTCGCGCGAGAGCATTCTGCATCGGGTGCGCACGGCGCTCGGCCGCCTTGAAGGCGAGGCCATTGCGGATCCGCCCGATGTGCGCCTTTCGGTGCCGGCGATGGAGCGCGAGGCCCGCATTGCCGGCGTGCGCCGCGCGGTGGAAGCGCTGGCGGGCAAGACGCATCGCGCCGCCAACGCGGAAAAGGCCCGCACCCTGGTGTCCGACATGCTGGCCGGCCGGAGCGCGGTGGCTTCCAATGCGCCCTTCCTGGCCGAGTGCGGAATTCCAAATCTGCCGGGAGTAGCCGGCGGCTTTCCGGATGGCGCCGTTTTGCGCGAGGCGTGCGCTTCCGCCGCCGTGGGCATTACCAGCGCCGATTACGCCCTGGCCGATACCGGAACCCTGGTGCTGCTTTCCAGCCGCGAAGAAGCACGCATGATTTCGCTGTTGCCGCCCGCGCATATCGCGGTAGTGCCCGCCGGCCGGATCCTCACCGGCCTGGACGAGCTGTTTACCGTGCTGCCGCTTCCGGCCCGGTCCACGAGTTCCATGGTGATGATCACCGGCCCCAGCCGCACCGGCGACATCGAAATGACACTGGTTCGCGGCGTCCACGGGCCCGGGGAATTGACGGTGATCGTGGTCGGATGAGGGGCGGGAGACTACTCCGCGTCCCCGATCAGCTCGATCTGGCCGATTCCGCCCTTGACGTCCACCCGCACCTTCACCTTGGCGGTATCGTAAGCCTCGTTGACCCAGTGGTCGCCCGTTTTGCGCATGCCCCGCACGCGAATTTCGCCGATGCCACCGGAGGCGGTCGCGTAGACGCCTGCTTTCACCGGCAGCCACACCTTGGCTTCGCCCACGCCTCCCTGGATGTGAACGGCGTAATCGTGGGACGGGTCGCCGCGCAAATCCATTTGCATCTGGCCAACTCCCATCTCCACCTCGACACTGCGCAAGTCGAGGGAACCCAGATCGAGTTGCCCCTCCCCGGCGCCGAAATGCACCCGCAAATCGAGCGGGATTTGCCTACCCAAGCGGAGATCCCACTCGTACTTAACATTACCGATATGCGAGTGTGAATTTCCCGGCTGGCGGATGGTCAGGTCTCCGGGGCTGTATTCCACGATCGGCTTCCATGCCGGAACGTTGTAGGTGAAGTAGGCTTGCGCCAGCTTGCTAGTACCAGTTCCAACTTTAAGATCACCCGCGCCCATCTTCAGATTCACCGTAACCTGGGCGGAATTGTCACGCTCAATTGCCCGCGAATCGTATTGCATAGGACCGATCGGCGTTCGTTCCATAAGGCAGCCGGTCAACAGGAGCGCTCCGCCTAGGGTCGGCAAGTACTTGAAATTCATCGGGTTCTCCTAGACAGAAGATACGTTGGGAGGCTTTCCCATGTTCCCCCTGTAATGTTAGGTACCGTTGGTCCCAATACACAGTACTGGGGACAATGTATCCATTTCGAGGAAACTGTTGCAACTCAACGGCCTGAGTGATAGACTTGGTCATGGCTGATCTAGTACTTGGGTGAACGAGGGCACATGGTAGCAAGTATTCTGATAATTGGGTTCTCGCTAGTCCTGTTAGTCTACTGGTTTCGCTATAGCTGTGTTTTGCTGCTGCGCAACAGCGCTGTGGAATCCGAAGCCTTCGATCAAAGGTTCGGTTTCGCCAGCGTGAAGCGTCAGTTACAGACAGGCGCCAAAGTAGATGTTTTGCACAAAATGCTGGAACAGGATTATCAGCTCCTTACCTACCTTTTTGAGCATGCCGCCGGTTTGAATCTGCCTTCCCTGGAAGACCGCCTGCTGAAAATCGACTACAAAGTGATGCAGTGGTACTACCGCCTCGTAAAGACAGCCGCGCCCGAGCAGGCCCGCCGCGCTCTCGGCGAAATGGCTTCGGTGGTCGGTGTACTGGTTCAGCACATGAGCGAACAGGCCGGCGTCCAGGTAAACGGGTAACGAAACGGCACCGTCCTCGAATGAGGACATACCGTTTGAATTTCTCTGCATCTCCCTCCGTTCTTTCAGCGTCTCTCTGGTAGCACAGCATGCCTATGCTGCCGATACCTTTGAGCGGGCTGGCCCTAGCGGTAAATCGGCCGCCGGTACTTTTGCGCGCCGCCCGGCACGGGCGTGGCTTTTTGCTTGCACTACAATAGAATGCGATGGGAAGCGAAGCGACATTGCAGTCCGCGGTGGAGCGGTTAAACGCTGTCCGGCGGGAAATTGCCAAAATCATAGTCGGCCAGGACGACGTGGTGGAAGGAGTACTGATCTGCCTGCTGGCGGGCGGTCACGTGCTTCTGGAAGGCGTGCCCGGCTTGGGGAAGACCACTCTGCTTCGCACACTCGCGCGCGCGCTGCAATTGCGCTACTCGCGTATTCAGTTCACGCCCGACCTGATGCCCGCCGACATCGTTGGCAGCATGATCATCGATGCCTACGAAACCGGCGGCAAAACGCTGCGTTTTCAGCCCGGGCCCATTTTCGCCAACCTGGTGCTGGCCGATGAGATCAATCGCGCGACTCCAAAAACGCAGTCCGCCCTGCTCGAAGCCATGCAGGAGCGAACCGTCACCAGCGGCACCACTACGCACGAGCTGGAACGCCCGTTCCTGGTAATGGCCACGCAGAACCCCATCGAGATGGAAGGCACCTATCCCTTGCCGGAGGCGCAACTCGACCGCTTCCTTATGAAAATCCTGGTGACCTATCCTACGCGTGACGAACTGAACAGAATCGTGGAGCGCACCATCCAGCGCGAGGAGCAGGTTCCCGTGCCGGTGATGGACCGGGAAGCCATCCTGGAGGTGCGTGACGTCTGCCGGCAAGTGCTGGTGGCCCCGCACGTACAGGAATATGCCATTCAGCTGGTTATGGCGACGCAGCCGGAGCAAAAGGAAGCTCATGACCTGGCCCGGAAGTACGTCCGTTACGGCAGTTCGCCGCGCGGCGCGCAGGCGCTGGTGGAGTGCGGCCGCGTGCTGGCGCTCATCCGCGGGCGCTTTCACCTTGCGATGGAAGACATCGAGCACGTGGCGCCGGCGGTGCTGCGCCATCGCATTATTCTGAATTTCGACGCCCATGCCGACGGGCAGACACCTGAAACCATTCTGAACACGGTTATTAAGGGCGTAACGGCACGCGCTTCCGCCGCGTAAGTCAAACCGTATGGCCTCCGCCCCGCTGCTAGACCGGGAGTTTCTTGAGAAGCTGGAACGTCTGACCATCCACTGGCAGAAGTCGTTCCCCGGCCTGGTGGGCGGCCACAACCAATCGCGCTTTGCCGGCTCCGGGCAGGAATTTCTCGATCATCGTAATTTTCACCATGGCGACGACCTGCGCGCCGTCAATTGGCGCGCCTATCTGCGTCTGGAAAAGCTCTTTCTGAAGATGTTCCAGGTGGAACCGCGGGTTCCCGTCCGCCTGCTGCTGGATGTGAGCGCTTCCATGGCAGCCCATGCCGGCGGCAAGTTCGACTACGCCCGCAAGCTGGCTGGAGCGCTCTGTTATGTAGGCCTGGTGCGGCTGGACAGCATCGAAATCCACGGGTTCTCCAATCGGCTGGGCCAGCGTATTTTTTCCAGCGGCGGCCGCCACCGGTTTCCCGCGGTTATGGATGGCCTGGGCTCGCTTGAAGCGGGCGGTCCCACCGACTACCTTCAGGTGGTCCGGGAGTTCATCGGCAGCTATTCGCAACGGGGCCTGGTGATCGTAATTTCGGATTTTCTGGATGACAAGGGTTGCGAAAAAGCTCTCGAATACCTTTGTGACTTCGGTCACGAGCTGACGCTCTTGCAGGTTTGGGCGGATGAAGACCGCAACCCGCCGTGGTCGGGTGAACTGGAACTGCACGATGCCGAGACTGGCGCCATGCTCAAGCTCGATTTTGACGATGCCGCCCGCCAGCGTTACATCCATGCCTTCGATGAATACGCCGCGGCCATCGAAACCCGCGCCCTGCGCAGCGGCGGCCGGTATGTGGGGATCTCGATCGCCCAGCCGCTGGAGAGCGTGATATTTGGGGACCTGGTGAAGGCGAGGGGCATCGCATGAGAGGAGACAAAGAAGGGGGTAGGGGGTGGGGAGCAGGGAGTAGGGAGAGGAAGCTCGCTTCGCTCGCGGCAATTTCAAGAATGATGCGCGCGCAGCGCGCCACCTTCCCCCACCCCCCATCCCCCACCCCCCACCCCCTGGTTTTTCTATGTACTTCCTAAACCTCTCCCTCCCGCAATTCCTCGCTCTCTTCGGCGCTGTTTCAGCCATCGCTGTGACGCTCTATCTGCTCGACCGTTCGCGCCGGCGGCTGGTGGTTTCTACCTTGCGGTTCTGGGGAGCGGCCGAATTGCCGGTCGCGGTGGCAAGGCGCCGTCATATCCAACAGCCGTGGTCGTTGATTCTCCAGCTCGTCACCATGGCCTTGCTGTTGCTCGCCATCGCTCAATTGCGGCTGGGAACACCGGTGGCGGCAGGCCGCGATCACGTCATCATTCTGGATACCTCGGCGTGGATGGAAGCGCGCTCGGGCAAAACCACCCTGATGGATGTCGCCCGCCAGCGTGCCCGCCAGTATGTGCGGGCGCTGCCGGCCCCGGACCGGGCCATGCTGGTGCGGGCCGACGCCCTGGTGACGCCGGCCACCGCCTTCGAGCCGGACCATAGAAAACTGGAAGCCGCCATTCAGGCTTCGCAGCCGGGCGCTACGGCCCTTAACCTGGACCAAGCCATGGCATTCGCCCACCACATCCAGATGCAGGATGGCCGCCGTGCCGGCGAGATCGCCTACATCGGCCCCGGCCGCGTTTCGGCCAGCGAAGCCACCGTCGCTCCGCCCCGCAACCTGCGTGTCGTTTCCGTCAAAGATTCCGCGGAAAACTGCGGCCTGCGGAAAATTGGCGTGCGCCGCTCCACATCCGATCCGTACGTGTGGGAGATCTACATTTCCGCCCACAATTACGGGACGGCGCCGCACACCTTGACCCTGGCTCTCGATTTCGGACCGGTGCGCGGTTCGGCACGCATGCCGGTGGGTTCCGAAACTCTTCCGATTGCCGCCGGCGCCGACGCCGAGGCCACGTTCGCATATCGCAGCGCCGCCGCCGGCATCCTCGGCGTGACCCTGCTGCCGCACGATTCGTTCCCGCGCGACGATCACGCGGAACTGGAGCTGCCCGGCGCGGCTACCCTGCCGGTGGCTGTCTATTCCAACCAGCCCGGCCTGTTGCAGCCTATCCTGGCGGCCATGCCCCACGTTTCGGCCGTGTATCGCAAACCGGAGGAGTACACTACCGGCGACCGCGGCCTGGTGATTCTGGATCGCTTCATACCGCCGCAGCGGCCCGCCGCGGATTCCATCTGGATCGATCCACCCGCCACCGGGTCGCCCATCCCCGTGCGCGACACCGTGGCGGACGTGCCCTTTCAGAATTGGGCTGCCACCGCATCCGTGGCCGAGGGTTTGCGCGCCAAGGATTTCAAGCTGGAGAATGCGTCCGTGTTCGAAGCCGCGCCCGACGACATGCTCATCGGCGAAGTGGCAGCGGGGCCGGTGATTGTGGCCCGCGCGACCTTCGGACAACCGAAAACCGTGGTGTTCGGGTTTCACCCGTCGCTTTCCGGCATGCGTTACGAGCTGGTCACGCCGCTACTCTTCGCCAACCTCATGCGCTGGATGGCGCCCGACGTCTTTCACCGCTCGGAAATCAGCGGCGGCAGCGTGGGAACTGTAAAGCTGGTTCTGGACCAGGAGATCGCGCCTGACGCAATCAAGGTGACCGCGGAAAACGGCGCGCCGCTGCCCTTCACCCTGCGCGACCGCACGCTGAATTTTTTCGCCGGCTCGCCCGGAGCGGTGCGTGTGCTCGCCTCTGACCACGAATATCTCTACTCGCTCACTTTGCCGCAGCTCTGGGACACGAAATGGACGGCGCCGGCCGATGCGCGCCAGGGCATTCCGCGTTTCGCCCGCATCTTCGATAACTCCAGCGACCTGTGGCCGTGGCTGGCTTTGGCCGGCGGCGCCGGTCTGGCGGCCGAGTGGCTGCTGTTCGGCGGCAGCCGGCGAACCCGGAGGCCCGGCCGGCGCGGCAAAACTTCCCGCTTGTTCCTGTTGCGCCGGCGCGCGAGCGCGGAGGTCCGGCGATGACTTTCGAACATCCCTCGTTTCTTTTGCTGCTGCTGCTGCCGGCTGCCTGGGTGGTCTGGGAATGGAAAAATTCCACCCGCCATGCGGCCCTGGTGCTGAAAGCCGCGGCGCTGGCTGCCATTCTGGCCGCCCTCGCCATGCCGCGCCTGGTGGTGTATCAGAGCAAGGTAGCGGTGGCGCTGCTGGCCGACACGTCCGCCAGCGTGACGGCGGCGGACCTCGGTGCGGAATCGGCTTTCGCGGACCGGGCGGAGCGGGCGCGCGGCCGGCATTGGTTCAAGGTGATCCCCTTCGCCCGCACCACCCGCAACGCCGCGCCGGAAGAGCGGCCGAACGGCAAATGGCAACTGCGGCATACCGCGGCTGCCGCCGGCCACGCCACCGATTTGGAAGCGGCCATTCGCGAAGGCGCCGCTTCGCTGCCCGCCGGCATGGTGCCGCGCCTGCTGCTGGTCTCCGACGGCAACGAAACCCTGGGGAGCGTTACGCGCGCCATCTGGCAGGCACAGCAACTCAGCATTCCGGTGGATACGGTTGCCCTGGAGGGCCATCCCAAGCCCGGCCTGCTGCTGGAATCCGTCGGCATTCCCGGCCAGGTGTTCAGCGGCGAACGCTTTCCGGTGGAGGTCACGCTGGAAGCGCCGCGGGCCACCGAAGCCACGGTGGAAATGACCGCCGAAAACAAGCCCATCGGCGGCAGCCGCGTCCAGTTGGAGGCCGGCGTGAACCATCTTCGGCTCCAGGCCAGTGTGAACGCCGCCGGCGCCATCGCGCTGGCCGGAAAAGTTTCGGCGCCGGGACTGGGCGAGGCGCGCTTTGAAGATGCCGTCACTCTGCGCAGTCCCCGCGTGCTGCTGGTCTCGCGCGACCCGGCGGCCAGCGAAGAGCACCTGGTGCGCGTTCTCCAGGCCAACCAGTTCGCCGTCGATCGCTCGCCCGGCGGAATTCCCGCTTCGCTGGACGAGTATCAGCTGGTCATCATCAACAATTGGGAAATGGAATCCATTCCGCCGGCGCGCAAGGCCGCGGTGGAAGAATTTGTTAAGAACGGCGGTGGCCTGGTCTGGATCGGCG
>Ga0335081_10006672_pt1 | contig 18393 bp, 17 predicted proteins | sample Lox_Sample_35_FD_206713 | JGI IMG/M metagenome (GOLD analysis project Ga0335081, IMG submission 206713) | Soil microbial communities from Loxahatchee National Wildlife Refuge, Florida, United States - Lox_Sample_3.5 | ecosystem: Environmental > Terrestrial > Soil > Wetlands | place: USA...
TCGGAACCGCCGAGCGCCGCCTGCTCGAGCCCTACGCGCTCGAGGCGGGCAAGCTCGAGCGCGTGTTCGGCGCGCTCGGCGCGCACCGCATCGACTACGCCGACCTGTACTTCCAGTATGCGCGCTCCGAGAGCTGGAGCCTGGAGGAGGGCATCGTCAAGTCGGGCAGCTTCAACATCGAGCAGGGCGTCGGCGTGCGCGCGATCGCGGGCGAGAAGACCGCCTTCGCCTACTCGGACGAGATAAGCTTCGACGCCCTCGAGGACGCCGCGCGCGCGACGCGGGCGATCGCCGCCGCGGGCCAGAACCGGCGCACCAAGGTCGCGCGCCGGGGCCAGCCGGTGCGGCGCTACGAGCCGGTCGACCCGCTCGCCACGCTCGCCTCGGAGGCCAAGGTGGCGCTGCTCGAGAAGCTCGAGCGCATGTGCCGCGCGCTCGACCCGCGCGTGACGCAGGTGATGGCGAGCCTGGGCGGCGAGTACGAGGTGATCCTGGTGGCGCGCGCCGACGGCGTGCTCTCGGCCGACGTGCGCCCGCTGGTGCGCATGTCGGTGCAGGTGATCGCGGAGCAGGACGGCCGGCGCGAGAGCGGCCAGGCGGGCGGCGGCGGGCGCACCGGCTACTCCCACTTCAGCGACGAGGTGCTCAAGGACTACGCGGCCAAGGCGGTCGCGCAGGCGCTCACCAACCTCGAGGCGCGCCCGGCGCCGGCGGGCAGCATGACCGTGGTGCTGGGGCCGGGCTGGCCCGGCATCCTGCTGCACGAGGCGATCGGGCACGGCCTGGAGGGCGACTTCAACCGCAAGGGCAGCTCGGCCTTCTCCGGCCGCATCGGCGAGCGCGTCGGCGCGCGCGGCGTCACGGTGGTGGACGACGGCACGCTGCCCGGGCGGCGCGGCTCGCTCACGGTCGACGACGAGGGCAACCCGAGCACGCGCACGGTGCTGATCGAGGACGGCGTGCTGCGCGGCTACATCCAGGACAGCCTCAACGCGCGCCTGATGAAGATGCCGCTCACCGGCAACGGCCGGCGCGAGTCCTTCGCGCACCTGGTGCTGCCGCGCATGACCAACACCTACATGCTCGCCGGGCCGCACGACCCGCGCGAGATCGTCGCCGGGGTCGAGCGCGGCGTGTACGCGGTCAACTTCGGCGGCGGGCAGGTCGACATCACCAACGGCAAGTTCGTGTTCTCGGCCGCCGAGGCCTACATGATCGAGCACGGCAAGGTGACGCACCCGATCAAGGGCGCGACCCTGATCGGCAACGGCCCCGACGCGCTTACCCGGGTCAAGATGATCGGCAACGACCTGCAGCTCGACAGCGGCATCGGCACCTGCGGCAAGGAAGGCCAGAGCGTACCGGTCGGCGTCGGCCAGCCGACGCTGCGCATCGACGGCCTGACGGTGGGAGGCACGGGATGAAGGACGCGGACGCGATCGCTGCGGCGATCGCCGACGGGTCTTCGATCGGGCTGCCGCCCGACTATTCGCTGGTTGCGATGGCGGTGGTGCGCGCGCTGGTGCGGCGCGGGGCGAAGGACCTGAAGCTCATCGGCGTGCCCACGCTGGGCCTGTGCGCCGACATGCTCATCGGCGCGGGCTGCGTGCGCGAGGTCGAGACCAGCGCCGTGACCCTGGGCGAGGCGGGCCTGGCGCCGCGCTTTACCGAGGCGGCGCAGAACAAGGCGCTGAAGGTCATCGACGCCACCTGCCCCATGATCCATACCGGGTTGCAGGCCTGCGAGAAGGGCGTGCCGTTCATGCCGCTGCGGGGAGTGCTGGGGTCGGACCTGGTGCGCGACCACCCGGACTGGCTGAGCATCGACAATCCCTACGCCAAAGGCGACCCGATCCTGCTGGCGAAGGCGATCGCGCCCGAGGTCGCGCTGTTTCACGCGCGCTGGGCGGACGAGGCGGGCAACGTCTGGGTCGGGCGGCGCAGGGAGCTCGCAACCATCGCGCATGCCTCGAAGGCCTGCTACGTCACTTACGAAGAGCTCAGATCCGGCGACATGCTCGAGGACGAGCTGCTCGCGCCCGGCTGCATCGGCTCGGTGTACGTAAGCGCCGCGGCGCCGGCGCCGCGCGGGGCCTGGCCGCTCGGCGTGCCGGGGATGTACGGCATCGACGACGCGCACCTGCAGCACTACGCGCGGCTGGCGAAGACGGCGCGCGGGTTCCGCCAGTACCTCGAGGAGTTCGTTTGCAAGCCTACGCCCGCGAAGAGCTCCTCGCCTGCGCCGTCGCACGCCTGATCGGGGACGCGCGCCACGTCGCGGTGGGGGCGGCGTCGCCGATTCCGGCCACGGGCGCCTTCCTGCTCAAGCAGAGCAATCCGTCGTTGCGCATCTCCCTGCTGCAGAAGCGAAGCGGCAACCCGTTCACCGAGGGCTCGCGCGAGCTGTTCGACCTGGCGGGCCAGGGCCGGATCGACGTCTTCTTCCTCGGCGGGGCGCAGATCGACGGCGAGGCGAACATCAACCTGGTCGAGGCCGAAGGCAAGCGCTTCCCGGGCTCCTTCGGTTCCGCGTTCATGTATTTCGCGGCGCGCAGGACGATCCTGTTCCGCGAGGAGCATTCGCCGCGCGTGCTGGTGCGCAAGGTGGCTTACGTGTCGGCGCCGGGGTGGAGCCCGCCGGGGGTCGAGCGCCGCGGCGGGCCGCAGGCGCTGCTCACCGCCAAGGCGCTGTTCGCCTGGCAGCCGCAGGCGAGGCGCTTCCGGCTCGAGAGCGTGCACCCGGGCGCGAGCCTGCAAGAGGTGCGCGACGCGACCGGGTTCGCGTTCGACTGCGCGGCGCAGGTCCCCTGCACGGCGCCGCCCTCGCCCGAGGAGCTCGAGCGCCTGCGCGGCCCGGTGGCCGCCGAGATCGTCGCGAACTACCCTGCCTTCGGGCGCCGGGTCTGGGGCGCCGTCCCGGCCCACTCGAGATCGTAGGGCCGCATCAGATTCCGGTCGCTTGCCTCATGAGCTCGCGCCAGCGGCCGTAGCGCGCCGCGAGCGCCGCGTCGCGCACCGGCTCGAAGCGGTCTTCGTGCGCGGCGCTGCTCCAGTGCGCGGGACGCCCGGCCGCCAGGTAGCCGATGCCGCGCGCGCTCGCTTCCGGGTCGTCGCGCCTTAGCACCGGCAGGCCGCTGACCGAGGCGAGCCGCCGGCACAGGCCGTCCAGGCGCGACACGCCGCCGCTCACCCGCACCCGCCGCGCGGGCGGCACCCAGGCCGCCATGTAGTCGATATTCGCCTGCAGCAGGAAGGCGATGCTCTCGACCACCGCGACCGCCTGCTGCGCCGGCGTGCCCGTGCCGACGAAGCGCGAAGCGAACTCGGCCTGCCAGAAGGGCCCGCCCAGGCCCGCGATGCCGTTCAGGAACAGCGGCGGCTCGCCGGGTGCGTCCAGCCAGGCGGGCAGGCGCGCGAGCGCGTCTTCGATCCCGAGCCCGGTGCGCAGCCACTCCAGCGCGGTGCCGGCGCCGTTGACGTTGCCTTCGACCGTCCAGACCGTGCTGCGCCCGTCGTCCAGGATGATGCCGCTGAGCTGGCGCGGCACGTGGCCGGGCGCGCGCTCGAGCGCGCGCTGCACGAAGGCGCTGGTGCCGATGTTGACGTAGGCCGAGTCCGGCTCGGGCCAGCCGAAGGCGAACACCGCCGCCGACTGGTCGCCGTTTACCGCCGCGAGCGGCAGCGCCGGGCCGGGCAGCTCGAGCGTTCCCCAGGCGCCGCAGGTCGGCACGCTGCGCGGCAAAAAGCCCTGCGGCAGGCCGAACAGCGCGAGCAGCTCCGGGTCCCAGTCGCGCGCGGCGAGGCTCCACAACTGCGTGCGCGCGGCGCACTGCGGATCGGCCGCAAGCGGCCGCTCCTTCAGCAGGCGGAACACGAGGAAGCTCGCCAGCGGCCCCCAGGCCAGAGTGCCGGCCTTTGCCGCCGCGGCGACGCGCGGCAGATGGTCGAGCGCCCAGCGCAGCTTGCTCGCGCCGTAATGCGGCGAAAGGTAGAGCCCGGTCTTGCGGTGCACCGCGTCGCCGTGCGCGGGCTCGAGCGACGAGATCCAGGCGTGCGCGCGCCGGTCCTGCCAGCTGAACACGGGCGAAAGCGGCCGCCCGTCGCGCCGGTCCCAGCACACGCAGCTCGCGCGCTGGCTCGACAGGCCGGCGAGCGCCAGCTCGGCGCGGCGGGCGCCGACGGCCCGCTCGACCGCGGCGAACACGGAAGCCACGATCTCCTCGCCGTCCTGCTCGGCCCAGTCGGGCTGCGGGCGAGCCAGACCGATCTCCTGTTCGCCGCTGGCGAGAATGCTCCCGCGCCGGTCGAGCACCAGCGCGCGGCTGGCGTGGGTGCCCTGGTCGATCGCGAGGACGAGCGAGCCCGGGCTCACAGCCAGGCCAGCGGCGCGAGGCCGAGCGCGGCGAGCGCGAGCAGCAGCACGAGGCTCGCCAGCCCGGCCGCGCGCGAGCCGAGCGCATAGGCGTACACGCCCTTGACCGCGTTGTTGGCCGCGGCGGCGATCAGGATCGCGGCCGCGGCGAGCGCGAGCGGAGTCGTCGCCGGCGCGGCCTGGGTCATGCCCATGACGAACGGGTCGACGTCGCTTACCCCCATCGCGGCGGCGAGCAGGTAGACCCCGCCGCGGCCGAAGCTCTCGAGCGCGAGGCGGGTGGCGACCAGCATCGCGACGAACAGCAGCGCGAACAGGAACGCGGTGCCCAGCTCGAGCGGGTTCTTCGGCGCCTGGTGCTGCTCGACCTCGGCCGCGCGCGCGGCGGCGCGTCCGCTCCAGACCCAGCCGGCGCCGATCGCGAGCGCGGCGAGCGCGGCGAACGAGGGCGCCAGCGCGAGCATCAGCGCGCGGTTGAAGATCCCGAGCAGCACGATCAGGCGCAGGTACATGACCCCGGAGGCGATCACGATGCTGCCGGCGAACAGGTGCGGGTCCGCATCCTGCTCGCCGCGCGAGCGCCGCGCGAGCGCGACCGTGGTCGCGGTCGAGGAGTACATCCCGCCCAGCACCCCCGAGAGCACCAGTCCGCCGCGGCCCCGCATCAGCCGCTGCAGCACGTAGCTGCCGTAGGACACCGCGCTCACCGCCGCCACCACCAGCCAGGTCTTGTGCGGGTTGATCTCGAAGCGCGTGAAGGCTTCGTCCGGCAGCACCGGCAGGATCACCGCGGTCACCAGCAGGAACTTGGCGAAAGTGAGGATATCGTCCGAGGCGATGCGCCGCGCGAGGCCCTCGAGCCCGACTTTCAGCTCGAGCAGCAGCAGGCTCGCCACGCTCACCGCGGTCGCGATCCAGAACTGCTCGCGGTAGACCAGCGCGCCGACCAGGTAGGTCGCCAGCCCGGTCATCTCGGAGGTGATGCCGGCATTGGCCGAAGTGGTGAGCTTGTGCCAGTAGGACAGCATCAGGAAGCCCGCCACGGTGGCGAAGCCGATCACGAGCGGCAGCAGCTCCTCGCCGGAAAAGAACGCGATCAGGTAGCCGATCAGGCCGATGAGCGGAAAGGTGCGCACCCCGCCGAAGGCGTAGCGCCCTTCCTCGGCCACCTTGCGCTCCTCGCGCTGCAGGCCGATCAGGAACGACAGGAACAGCACCAGCAGGAGCTTGAACACCTCCGGGTTCAGCCACTGGGGCAGGCTCACGGCGTTCTCCCTTTCAGTCCTGCTCGGCCCAGCGCAGCGAGCGGTGCACCGCCGCGCGCCAGCGCGCGCGCAGGTCCTCGGCCGCCGCCGGGTCCATCTGCGGCTCGAAGCGGCGCTCCTCGGCCCAGTGCGAGGCGATCTGCGCGGGCGAAGCCCACAGGCCGATCGTCAGCCCGGCGAGGTAGGCGGCGCCGAGCGCGGTGGTCTCGAGCACGCGCGGTCGCACCACCGGCACGCCCAGCATGTCGGCCTGGAACTGCATCAGCAGGTTGTTCGCGCTGGCGCCGCCGTCGACGCGCAGCTCGGTGAGGCTCTCGCCCGCGTCCTGCTGCATCGCCTGGAGCAGGTCGGCGACCTGGTACGCGATCGACTCGAGCGCGGCGCGCGCCAGGTGCGCGCGCGAGGAGCCGCGCGTGAGGCCGACGATCGCGCCGCGCGCGAAAGGGTCCCAGTGCGGCGCGCCCAGGCCGGTGAACGCGGGCACCAGGAACACGCCGCCGTTGTCGGGCACGGAGGCGGCCATGGCCTCGATCTCGTCCGCGCTGCGGAAGAACTGCAGCTCGTCGCGCAGCCACTGCACCACCGAGCCGGCGACGAACACGCTGCCCTCGAGCGCGTAGCCGCGCGGCGTCGCCTTCGCGGCGCTGGGCTGCGCCGCCGGGGTGGTCAGCAGGCCGCTCGCCGAGCGCACCGCGGTCTCGCCGGTGTGCAGCAGCATGAAGCTGCCGGTGCCGTAGGTCGCCTTGGCCATGCCGCGGCGGTGGCAGCCCTGGCCGAACAGGGCCGCCTGCTGGTCGCCGGCGATGCCGGCGATCGGGATCGCGGCGCCGAGCTCCTCGGGCGCGGCCATGCCGAACACGCTCGCCGAGGGCTGCACGTCGGGCAGCAGCGCGCGCGGCACGCGCAGCAACGACAACAGCTCCTGGTCCCAGTCGCCGCGGTGGATGTCGTACAGCAGGGTGCGCGAGGCGTTGGTCTCGTCGCTGACGTGGGTGCGGCTGTGCGACAGGCGCCACACCAGCCAGGTGTCGACCGTGCCGAAGGCGAGCTCGCCGCGCTCGGCGCGCGCGCGCGCGCCGGGAACGTTGTCCAGCAGCCAGGCCAGCTTGGTGCCGCTGAAGTACGGATCGACGATCAGCCCGGTCTTGGCCTTGATCGTCTCCTCGGCGCCCGCCGCGCGCAGCTCGGCGCACTGCGCGGTGGTGCGGCGGTCCTGCCACACGATCGCGTTGTGCAGCGGCTCGCCCGACTGGCGGTCCCACAGCAGCGTGGTCTCGCGCTGGTTGGCGATGCCGATGGCGCGGATCTCGGTCGGGTCGAGGCCGGCCATGGCGATCGCCTCGCGCGCGGTGTCGCGCTGCGAGACGTAGATCTCGTGCGGGTCGTGCTCGACCCAGCCCGGCTGCGGGTAGATCTGGCGGATCTCGCGCTGCGCGCTCGCGCGCGGCTTGCCGTGCTCGTCGAACACGATCGCACGCGAGCTGGTGGTGCCCTGGTCGAGCGCGAGGATGTATCTCATGGTGTCTTGATGCGCGGGCCTGGGGGAATTCTAGCAGCGGGCCGGGTGCTAGAATTCGCGGCGCCATGCCGCTGCCCCTCCAGGACGTCGAGCGCGAGCTCACCCACACCCGGCGCGTGCGCTTCGAGGGCTACAAGCGCGCCGACGGCCTGTGGGACATCGAAGCCCACCTGACCGACATCAAGAACCACGACTACCCGCTGCAGACCGGCGTTCGCCGCGCCGGGCAGCCGATCCACGAGATGTGGCTGCGCATCACCATCGACCGCGGGCTGAACGTGATCGACGCGGTCGCCGTGTCGGACGCGGTGCCCTACCCGGGCGGCTGCGAGACCGCGGCGCCCGGCTACGGCAAGCTGGTCGGGCTCAACCTGCGCCGCGGCTTCCGCAAGAAGGTGCACGAGCTGCTGGGCGGCGTGCAGGGCTGCACCCACATCACCGAGATGCTGGCCGGGCTGCCGACCGCGGCGATCCAGACCTTCGCCGGCGAGGCGAAGGAGGACCGCGGCGACGGCGTCAAGCCGTTCCAGCTCGACCAGTGCATCGCGCTCGAGACCGGCTCGGAGACCGTGCGCAAGTGGTACCCGGCGTGGTACCGCGGACCCATGGGAGGAGGCAAGGCGGCATGAAGATCCACGAGTACCAGGGCAAGGAGCTGATGCGCAAGTACGGCGTCGCCACGCCGCGCGGCGTGCCGTGCTTCTCGGTCGACGAAGCGCTCGCGGCGGCCAGGTCGCTCGGCGGCAAGGTCTGGGTGGTGAAGGCCCAGATCCACGCCGGCGGCCGCGGCAAGGGCGGCGGGGTGAAGGTGGCGAAATCGCTCGAGGAGGTCCGCAGATTCGCCTCTTCCATATTGGGAATGCAATTGAAAACCCACCAAACGGGTCCGGACGGCCAGAAGGTGCGGCGGCTGCTGGTCGAGGAAGGCGCCGACATCAGGAAGGAGCTCTACGTCGGCCTGGTGGTCGATCGCGGCACCCAGCGCGTGTGCCTGATGGCCTCCTCCGAGGGCGGGATGGACATCGAGGAGGTCGCGGCCAGGACGCCGAAGAAGATCCGCAAGGTATTCATCGATCCCGCCACCGGGCTGACGAACGGCGAAGCCGAGGAGGTCGCGCGCCAGATCGGCGTTCCCGCGGCTTCGATCGGCCAGGCGCGCGAGCTGCTCCAGGGGCTGTACAAGTGCTTCTGGGAGACCGACGCTTCGCTGGCCGAGATCAACCCGCTGATCTACACCGGCGAGGGCAGGGTGATCGCGCTCGACGCGAAGATGAACTTCGACGACAACGCGATGTTCCGCCACCCCGACATCGCCGCCATGCGCGACCTGGACGAGGAGGACCCGCTCGAGATCGAGGCCTCGAAGTACGATCTGTCGTACATCTCGCTCGAGGGCGAGATCGGCTGCATGGTGAACGGCGCGGGCCTGGCGATGGCCACCATGGACACGATCAAGCTGTTCGGCGGCGAGCCGGCCAACTTCCTCGACGTCGGCGGCGGCGCGACCGCGCAGAAGGTCACCGCGGCGTTCAAGATCATGCTCTCCAACCCCAAGGTGAAGGCGATCCTGGTCAACATCTTCGGCGGCATCATGAAGTGCGACACCATCGCCGAAGGCGTGGTCGCGGCCGCGCGCGAGGTGCACCTCGCGGTGCCGCTGGTGGTGCGCATGAAGGGCACCAACGAGGAGCTCGGCCGCAAGATCCTCAAGGACTCCGGCCTGCCGATCATCTCCGCCGACAACATGGCCGACGCGGCGAAGAAGGTGGTCGCGGCGGTGAAGGCGAAGAAGAAAAAGCCGGTGAAGAAGAAAAAGCCGGTGAAGAAGAAAAAGCCCTTGAAGAAAGCGAAAGGGAAGAAGAAATGAGCATCCTGATCAACAAGCACTCGCGCGTCATCACCCAGGGAATTACCGGCAAGACCGGGCAGTTCCACACCCGCACCAGCCGCGAGTACGCCAACGGGCGCGCCTGCTACGTGGCCGGGGTCAATCCGAAGAAGGCGGGCGAGGATTTCGAGGGCATCCCGATTTTCGGCACGGTGGCCGAGGCGAAGCGCGCCACCGGCGCCAACGTGTCGGTGATCTACGTCCCGCCGCCGTTCGCCGCCGCGGCGATCTGGGAGGCGGTCGAGGCCGACGTCGAGCTGGTGATCTGCATCACCGAGGGCATCCCGGTGCGCGACATGATCGAGGTGCGCGACCGCATGCGAAAGCAAAAGCGCAGGAGCGTGCTGGTGGGCCCGAACTGCCCCGGCGTGATCACCCCGGGCGAGCTCAAGATCGGCATCATGCCGGGCCACATCCACAGGAAGGGGCGCGTCGGCGTGGTGTCGCGCTCGGGCACGCTCACCTACGAGGCGGTCGGCCAGCTCACCGAGCTCGGCATCGGCCAGTCCTCGGCGGTCGGCATCGGCGGCGACCCGGTAAACGGCGTGAAGCACGTCGACGTGATGCAGCTGTTCAACGACGACCCGAACACCGACGCGGTGGTGATGATCGGCGAGATCGGCGGCTCGGACGAGGAGGCGGCGGCCGAGTGGGTGAAGAAGAACATGCAAAAGCCCGTGGTCGGCTTCATCGCCGGGGTCACCGCGCCGCCGGGCAAGCGCATGGGCCACGCCGGCGCGATCATCTCCGGCGGCAAGGGCACCGCGCAGGAAAAGCTCGCGGTGATGGAAGCCTGCGGCATCAAGGTGACGCGCAACCCCGCCGAGATGGGCAAGACGCTCAAGTCGGTCCTCAAGTAGCCTGCCGCCGTGGCGCGCGCGTTCGGCGTGCTGCGTCATGGCGCCCTGCGCTGGTACCTGCTCGCGCGCACGCTCGCCACGCTCGCGGTGCAGATGCAGACCGTCGCGGTCGGCTGGCAGGTCTACGAGGCCACGCACGACCCGCTCGACCTCGGCCTGATCGGGCTGTCGCAGTTCCTGCCGTTCATCGTGCTCATCCTGCCCGCCGGGCACGTCGCCGACCGCTACGACCGGCGGCGCGTGGTCGCGGCCTGCTTCGCGCTGCTGGCGGCGGCCGCGGCGCTGATGCTCGCCTACACGCGCGCCGGGGTGGCCGCGGTGTGGCCGGTGTTCGCGATCATGGGGCTGTTCGGCGTCGCGCGCGCGTTCTGGATGCCGGCCGCACAGGCGCTGCTGCCGAACCTGGTGCCGCCCGAGGACTACGGCCGCGCGCTGCCGCTCGGCTCCTCGGCCAACCAGGTCGCGCGCATCACCGGGCCGGCGCTCGGCGGGCTGCTGTACTTCGCCGGCGCCGAGGTGGTGTATGCCGTGGTCGCGCTGCTGCTCGCGGCGGCGTTCGCCTTCATGCTCGGCGCGCGCGCGCTGCAAGCCGCGCCCGCGCCGCGGGTGCCGCTGTCGTGGGCCAACCTGCTCTCGGGCCTTGCCTTCGTGCGCTCGCGCCCGGCGGTGCTGGGCGCGATCTCGATGGACCTGTTCGCGGTCCTGTTCGGCGGCGCGACCGCGCTGCTGCCGGCCTACGCGGGCGACATCCTGCACGCGGGGCCGGTCGGGCTGGGGTTCCTGCGCACCGCCTCGGGCGTCGGCGCGGCGATCTGCGGCCTCGCGCTCGCGCTGCGCCCGATCCAGCGCCAGGTCGGGCGCTGGATGTTCGGCGGCGTGGCCGCCTTCGGCCTGGCGACCGTGGTGTTCGGCGTCTCGCGCAGCCTCTTGCTCTCGCTCGCCGCGCTCACCGTGCTCGGCGCGGCCGACATGGTGAGCGTGTACGTGCGCCAGATGCTGGTCCAGCTCGCCACCCCGGACGAGATCCGCGGCCGGGTGAGCGCGGTCAACTCGGTCTTCATCGGCGCCTCGAACGAGGTGGGCGAGTTCGAGTCCGGCCTCACCGCCGCGTGGTGGGGCGTGGTGCCCGCGGTGGTGGTCGGCGGCGCGGCGACGATGCTGATCGCCTGGGCCTGGACGCGCCTGTTCCCGCCCCTGTGGCGCATGAACCGCTTCCCGGGGCCGGAATAAGCCGCCGCGCGGGGTGTTCACCCCGATATCACGAGAGGAGGCACCCCATGGACAAGCGCCAATTCATCCGTTTCGGCCTCGCCGGCAGCGCGGCCGGCATCTTCGTTCCCAAGGCGGCGCTCGCCGCCGGCATGGACAAGGTGATTCACTCCAAATTCGCCGGCGGGCTGTACTACACCGAGCACGCGTTCGGGCGCTGGAACAAGGGCCTGGCCGACCACCACCTGCCGCAGCTCGACAAGGAGATGTCAGGCGGGGCGGCCAGCCTGCACGTCGCCACGGCGCACCCGATGGGCGCCTACGGCCACTACATCATCAAGCACCAGCTGCACGACCACAACCTGAAGTTCATGCAGGAGCACCTGTACAACCCGACCACCGACGCCAAGCCCGAGACGACCTTCGACCTCGGCGCGCACCGCGGCCTGGTGTACGTGCTCACGATCTGCAACGTGCACGACACCTGGATCAACCTGATCGAGGTCTAGCGCGGCGGCGGCCGCTCAGCCGCCCCGGTGCACCAGCCGGCCGCTGGCGTCGGTGACCCTGACCTTGACCGCGATGCCCTTGCGGATGCTCTCGGTCACGATGCAGAAGTCCTCGAACTGCTCGGCGCAGCGGTCGAGGTGCTGGATCGCGCCGGCGTCGTCGGACAGCGCGATCGCGACCTCGAGCTCCTCGATGCGGTAGCGGCCGCGCTCGTTGCGCTCCAGGTGCCCGGTGACCTGGGCCTTGATCGGCCCCGGCTTCTGCTTGAACTTGCCCTGCAGGCAGAACACCAGGCTGGCCGAGAGGCAGTTCGCGACCGCCGCGGCGACCAGCCGCGCGGCGTTCGGGCCGCGCTTGTGGCCGAGCGGATCGGGCTCGTCCAGCAGCAGCTCGGGCACGCCGGGCCAGTCGAACTTGACCCGGAACTCGTAGTCGCGCTCCTGCTCGAGCCTAAGCGTGAAATCCATGCTTGCCTTCCCTTGCCTTGCGGACGGCAACCAGCCTAGCGCCGCGCGCCGGCGGCGCCTTTGCGCTGGATCAAGCGCGCGGCCTCAGCGCGTCGCGGCGATCACCTCGAGGATCTCGGCCAGCGTGTCGGGCGCGGTGACGTTGGGGCTGTGGCTGGCGTCGAGGTCGAAGCACTGCCAGCCTTCCCGGCGGGCGCGCTCGCGGAACTGGCGGAAGACGTCGCCCGGGCGCGAGCGGGTGCAGTAGATGTAGCTGCGCGGGAGCTTGTCCGCCGCGCCGCTGAGCTTGGCCGGCTGCTCGAAGGCCTTGAGCGCGAGCGGCACGCGGCGCGGGCCGATCCAGGCCAGGTCCTCGGCGCCGGTGTCGGGCGGCGGCGGGTTCGGCGCCATGCGCCAGCCCTCGCCCTCGGCCTTGGCGAGCGCGACGCGCCGCGCGCGCTCCTCGGGCGCGACCAGGTCGAGCAGCGCCTGGCCGTCGCGCGGCGCGAAGGCGTCGAGGTAGGCCAGGCGCCGGATGCGCTGCGGCGCGCGGTCGGCGACGACGGTGGCGACCATGCCGCCGTAGCTGTGCCCGAGCAGCACGACGTCCGAGAGGTCCTCGTACTCGAGCACGCCGAGCACGTCCTGGACGTGCGTCTCGAGCCCGAGCTCGGGGCGCGCGAGATGCGCGCGCTCGCCCAGCCCGGTGTAGGTCGGCGTGAACACCTCGTGGCCGCGCGCGCCGAGGCGCTGCCGGATCTTCTTCCACGCCCAGCCGCCCGACCAGGCCCCGTGCGCGATCACGAATGTCGTCATCGATTGATCCTCCGGGCGCAATGATGCCCGAAGCGCGCCCGCGCGCCGCCGAGTCTGACATCGCGCTCAGGAAGCTTGCGTCGCGCGCAAGCTTTGCAACAGCGGCTCTCTCTTGACCAAAGTCATGTACGGTCTGGCTGCAGGAGAGGAAAAGTGCGGTACCACGGTTCGCGGGTGGACAACGCAAAGAAAAGGTCCGCGACGACATTCGGAACGACAACGGAGAGGAGCCATGAAGGACACCGTCGCGCCCAATCGCTGGCTGCAACTCGTCATCGGCATCGTGTGCATGGTGATGATCGCCAACCTGCAGTACGGCTGGACGCTGTTCGTGCACCCGATGAGCGCCGCCCACGGCTGGACCGTGGCGAGCATCCAGGTCGCGTTCAGCATTTTCGTCTCGCTCGAGACCTGGCTCACGCCGTTCGAGGGCTGGCTGGCCGACCGTCTCGGCCCGACGCGCGGCCCGCGGCTGGTGGTCGCCGTGGGCGGCGTCCTGGTGGCCCTCGGCTGGATCATCAATTCGCAGGCCGACACCCTTGGCATGCTCTACTTCGGCGCCGTCGTTTCCGGCACCGGCGCGGGCGCGGTGTACGCCAACTGCGTCGGCAACGCGGTGAAATGGTTTCCCGACCGGCGCGGGCTCGCGGTGGGACTGACCGCCGCGGGGTTCGGCGCCGGAGCGGCGCTCACCGTGGTGCCGATCCGCGCGGTCATCGCCGCGAGCGGCTACCAGGCCGCGTTCTTCTGGTTCGGGCTGGTGCAGGGCGCGATCGTCTTCATCCTCGCCTGGATGATGCGCGGTCCGCTCGAGGGCGAAGTGCCGAGCGCGAAGGAGGTCAAGGTCAACCTCACCACGCGCAGCTACTCCCCCGGCCAGATGCTCAGGACGCCTACCTTCTGGGTCCTGTACCTCATGTTCCTGATGGTGTCCGCGAGCGGATTGATGGCCACCGCGCAGATCGCGGTGGTGGCGCGCGATTTCAACGTCTTCAACGTGCCGCTGTTCGCCGGCGCCACGGTGCTCACGCTCGCCCTGATCGTGGACAACCTGGCCAACGGCGCGGCCCGTCCGCTGTTCGGCTGGATCTCGGACCACCTCGGGCGCGAGAACACCATGGCGATCGCCTTCGGCCTCGGCGGCGTGAGCTACTGGCTGCTCGGGCTGCTGGGACACGCGCCCTGGGCGTTCGTCCTCTTCGCCGCGCTGATCTTCCTCACCTGGGGCGAGATCTTCAGCCTGTTCCCGTCCACCTGCACCGATACCTTCGGCACCAAGTACGGCACCGCCAACCTGAGCTTCCTCTACACCGCGAAGGGCGCATCCGCCTTCCTGGTGCCGCTGGCGAACGTGCTCAAGCACGCGACCGGGAGCTGGCATGCGGTATTCGTGGTCGCGGCGATCATGAATTTCATCGTCGTCGTGCTTGCCCTGTTGGTGCTCAAGCCGATGCGCACCAGGCAGATCGCCGGCGAGAGCAAGGGGTTCGCCCCGGCACCGGGCTGACCGGGCCTCGCTGCGCTGTTGAGCGCGTCAGCCCGCGTCGGACCAGCTAAGCGCGTCGTCCGTCTCCCACACGGCGAGATATTCCTTCAGCGTCTCGAGCTCTTGCGGGCGCGGCGCGATGACGAGCGTGCGCCGCTCGCGGTCCTGCTCGATGGTGGCGCCGAAGGTCTTGATCAGGTCGCTCGCGACTTCCACCTCCGCCGGCGTGAGCCAGCCCGCGAACGTGATGCGCAGGCGCGTGGTCATTGCGCCAGCTTACCTGCGGAACGGCGGCGCTGCGTTATCCGCGCGTCCGGTCGAGATCGAAAGGCTGCGGCGTCGCGCCGTAGATCCGGTCCAGGATCCGCATTTCGCGCGTCTGGACGGTGTCGAGGAAATGCTGCGGGTCCTTCATCTTCCTGAAGGCGCGAAAGCCGCGCTCCAGGAAGTCCTGCAGCTCGCCGCATCCGGCCGCCTTGGCCGGCCCGCGCATGGCGCGCAGCATGGCGTACACCATCGATTTGCGCACCAGCTGCACCAGGTCCTCGCCGACTTCCCTGATCAGCCCGATCTGGTGCTCGCGCTGCGCGCGGTTGTCGCAGCGGCGATAGGCCTCGGCATAGGCGTCCTCGCTCAGCTGCTCGCGCACGCCGAGCTCGTTCACCAGGAATTCGAGCAGCCGCGCGTCCAGCTCCTCGCTTAGCGCGTCGAGCTCCACCGCCAGGCCGATTCCGTGCAGCGCCGCATCGGGCAGCGTCTTCGACATGAGCGGGAACACGCGCTCCAGGCCGGCATCGCGCGCGGCGGTGTCCTTCAGGCCGTAGAGATCGCTCAGGAAGAACTCGGCCGCGGGACGGTAGTTCGCGTCCTGCAGCAGATCCCGGTAGGTGCGCGCCAGGCGCGCCGCCTGCCAGCGCCGCAGCCACAGGCGCTGCGCCGCGCGCTCGGGGCTCGCTTCGTGCGCCAGGCGCAGCGTCCTGGCCCGGTCGATCTGCTCGCGCAGGAACTGCGCGATATCGCTCATGCCCCGCCGGCAGACCGCGCCGGGGCGGGCGCGGTCTCCTGCTCCCTGATCTCGCGCCGCAGGATCTTGCCGACGTTGGTCTTGGGCAGCGGCTGGTCGCGGAACACCACGTCCTTCGGCACCTTGTAGCCGCCGAGGTGCTTGCGGCAGTGCTCGATCAGCTTCTCGGCGGTGAGCTGCGGGGACTTGCGCACCACGACCAGGCGCACGCGCTCGCCGGAGCGCTCGTCGGGCATGCCGATCGCGGCCGCCTCGAGCACGTGCGGGTGGGCCATGGCCACGTCTTCGACCTCGTTCGGATAGACGTTGAACCCGGACACCAGGATCATGTCCTTCTTGCGGTCCACCAGCTTGACGTAGCCCCTGTGGTCGATGAAGCCCATGTCGCCGGTGCGCAGCCAGCCGTCCGCGGTGAACACCTTGGCGGTCTCGTCGGGCCGGTTCCAGTAGCCTTTCATCACCTGCGGCCCGCGCACGCAGATCTCGCCCGTTTCGCCCGTCGGCAGCTCCTTGCCGTCGTTGTCGCGGATGCTCACGTCGGTGGACGGCAGCGGCATGCCGATCGTTCCCGAAAACTCCGCCACATCGAGCGGATTGGCGCACACGATGGGCGAGGTCTCGGTCAGGCCGTAGCCCTCGATCAGCGGGACGCCGAACAGCTTCTGCCAGCGCTCGGCCACCGCGCGCTGCACCGCCATGCCGCCGCCCACCGCGAGCTTCAGGGCGCCGGCGTTGATCTGCCCGATTCCCGGCGCATTGAGCAGCGCGTTGAACAGGGTGTTCACGCCGGTGATCGCGGTGAACGGAATCTTCTTCAGCTCCTTGACGAAGCCCGGGATATCGCGCGGATTCGTGATCAGCACGTTGTGCGCGCCGAGCTTGAGGAAGGTCAGCAGGTTGGCGGTAAGCGAGAACACGTGGTAGAGCGGCAACGCGGTGACGATCGTCTCGGCGCCTTCCTGCAGGTTGCGGCTGATCCAGGCCGCGGTCTGCTCCAGGTTCGCGACCATGTTGCCGTGCGTCAGGATGGCCCCTTTGGGGACGCCGGTCGTGCCGCCGGTGTACTGCAGAAAGGCGATGTCGTCGGCGGTGACCGAGACCTCGGCGAGCGGCCGCCGGCCGAGCGCGAGCGCGCGCTGCAGGTCGATCGCCTGCGGGATCTTCCAGTCCGGCACCATGCGCTTGAGGTACTTCACCGCGAGGTTCGCCGCCAGGCCCATGGGGAAGGACAGCAGGTCGCCGATGCGCGTCACCACCACGTGCGGCACCCTGGTGCGCTCGAGCACCTCCTGCACGGTATGCGCGAAGTTCTCCAGCACCACGATCACCTTGGCGCCCGAGTCCTCCAGCTGGTGCTGCAGCTCGCGCGGGGTGTAGAGCGGGTTGACGTTCACCACCGTCATGCCGGCGCGCAAGGCGCCGAACATCGTCACCGGGTACTGCAGCAGGTTGGGCATCATGAGCGCCACCCGGTCGCCCTTGGACAGGCCATGCGCCTGCTGCAGGTAGGCGCCGAACGCGCGGCTCATCGCGTCGAGCTGCGCGTAGGTGATCGTGGTGCCCATGTTGCTGAACGCGGGCAGGTCGCGGTAGCGCGCGCAGCTCTGCTCCAGGATGTCCTTGAGCGAGGCGTAGGCCCGGACGTCGATCTCGGCCGGGACCCCGTGCGGATAGTTCTTCAGCCAGATCCTGTCCATGCCGCCATGTATACATCGCGAGTCGCGCCTTTGTTTGACGAATATCAAGCGCGGGCACCCCGCAAGCTGGCACATTGTGCTTGCCTTCCGAGCTGGGAAGGAAACATCCAAATTTTTCGATTTCGCTGATGGAGACCGAGATGGCACAGAAGCTCAAGGGAACAGGGCAGGACGGCAAGTTCGGGCAAGTGGTCATGAATTCCGCGCACCAGATCTGGCTTGCCGGACTGGGAGCGTTCGCCCGGGCGCAGGCCGAAGGCAGCAAGATGTTCGACTCGCTGGTGAAGGAGGGCGAGGCGGTGCAGTCGCGCGCCGGGAAAGTGGCCAGCGCGCAGATGGAGCGCCTGAGCAAGAACGCGGCCGGCAGCTGGGACAAGCTCGAGCAGGTGTTCGAGGAGCGCGTGTCCAAGTCGCTCAACAAGCTTGGCGTGCCGAGCTACGGCGACATCCAGGCGCTGTCCAAGCACGTGAACGAGCTGAACACGAACGTGCGCATGCTGGTCAAGCAGAGCAAGGGCGGCGCGGGCAAGCGCGGCGGCAAGGCCGCCTCCAAGCCGGGCAAAGAAGCCTCGCCGTCGGCATAGCGCAAGCCGATGCTCAGGGCGCACGCCGGCGGTCGCAGCAAGCGCCGGCGCGGGGGCTCGCGCGTCGGTCTCGCGCTGGCGGGCGGCGGCCCGCTGGGCGGGATCTACGAGATCGGGGCGCTGCTCGCGCTGGACGACGCGCTCGAGGGCGTGGACCTCAACGCGCTCGAGGTCTACGTCGGGGTCAGCTCGGGCAGCCTGATCGCCTCGGGGCTGGCCAACGGCTTGAGTCCGGCGGAGCTGTACCGCATCTACATCGAGAACGGCTCGGACGAGCACCCGATCAGCCCGGCCGTGTTCCAGCGCCCGGCGCTGGGCGAGTACCTCGGGCGCGCCGCCGGGGTGCCGGCGCTGCTGCTCGATGCGCTCGCGCGCTACCTGCAGAACCCGCTCGAGCGCGGCCTGCTCGCGTCGCTGCAGGCGCTCGGGCGCGCGATCCCGACCGGGGTGTTCGACAGCGCGCCGGTCGGGCGATTCCTCGCCAGGCTGTACGGCAGCGGCGGCAGGACCGACGACTTCCGCCGGCTCAAGCGCCCGCTGTACGTGGTCGCGACCGACCTCGACAGCGGCGAATCGGTCGCCTTCGGCGCCAGGGGCTGGGACCACGTGCCGATCTCGACCGCGGTGCAGGCGAGCACCGCGCTGCCCGGGCTGTTCCTGCCCACCCGCATCGACGGCCGCTACTTCGTCGACGGCGCGCTGCGCAAGACGCTGCAC
>Ga0335081_10006674_pt1 | contig 18391 bp, 17 predicted proteins | sample Lox_Sample_35_FD_206713 | JGI IMG/M metagenome (GOLD analysis project Ga0335081, IMG submission 206713) | Soil microbial communities from Loxahatchee National Wildlife Refuge, Florida, United States - Lox_Sample_3.5 | ecosystem: Environmental > Terrestrial > Soil > Wetlands | place: USA...
CGCCCACGGCGAGCACGAGAAGCGCATCGGCGCGGCCGACGCGAACTGGCCCGACTGGTACGCCCGGTACATGGTGGCCGAGCAGGCCGGGACGGAGCTGCCGGTATGAGCGACTATGACGTGATCGTTCTCGGGGGCGGGGCGCCGGGCGAGCACTGCGCGGCGGCGCTGGCCGTGCGCGGGCTGCGCGTCGCCGTGGTCGAGCGCGAGCTGGTCGGCGGCGAGTGCTCCTACTGGGCGTGCATCCCGTCGAAGTCGCTGCTGCGCCCGGGCGAGGCCGTCGAGGGCGCCCGCGAGGCCGCCGCGACCGCGCAGGTCGACGTGGCGGCCGCGCTGGCCTGGCGGGACTTCATGGTGTCGGACTATTCCGACGCCGGGCAGGAGCGCTGGCTGGCGGGCCAGGGCATCGGACTGCTGCGCGGCGCGGGCAAGCTGGCGGGCACTGGCGTGGTCGAGGTCGCGGGCGTCCGCTACACCGCGGAGCACGTCGTCGTGGCGACCGGCGCGGATCCGATCGTGCCTCCGGTCCCGGGACTGCGTGAGCTCGAGGGGGTCTGGGGCACCCGCGAGGCGACGAGCATGAAGGCGGTCCCGCGCCGCCTGCTGATCCTGGGCGGCGGGTCGGCAGGGGTCGAGATCGCGCAGATCGTGCGGCGTCTCGGCGGCGAAGTGGTGCTCGTCGAGGGCGCCGACCGCGTGATTCCCCGCGAGCCCGCGCCGCTGGGCCAGGCGCTCGCCGAGGCGCTGCGCCGGGACGGGATCGAGCTGGTGCTCGGGATGCACGCCACCGCCGCGCGGCGGGAAGGTGACGAGTACGTCCTGGGCTTTGACGGCGGCCCGGACCTGCGGGGCGACCGGCTGCTCGTCGCCACCGGCCGGCGCCCGCGCGTCGAGGGGATCGGCCTCGAGACCGTCGGCGTGGAGGCTAACCCCCGCGGGATCCGGGTTGATGACCACCTGCGCGCGGGCGAGCGCCTGTGGGCGATCGGCGACGTCAACGGCATCTGGCCGCTTACCCACGTCGGCGAGTACGAAGGCGACGTGGTCGCGGCGAACATCGCCGGCGACCCGCGTCCGGCGAACTACGAAGCCGTCCCGCGGGTCACCTACACCGACCCGCAGGCCGCGGCGGTAGGCGCGGCCGATGCGCAGTACAGCGCCACCGCGCCGTTGTCGGAGGTGCCGAAGACCGCCACCTACACGCACGCCTACGCCCAGTCCAACGGGTTCCTGACGCTGCTGTCCGACGGCCAGCGGCTGACCGGGGCCTACGCGCTCGGGCCCGAAGCCGGCGAGTGGATGCAGCAGGCGACGCTGGCCATCCGCGCCCACGTCCCGCTCGAGGTGCTGAGCGACACGATCCAGCCCTTCCCCAGCTTCTCGGGCATCTACAACGCGGCCGTGATGGCGCTCCGCATGGCGATCGCGGACATGCCGCGGCCGTCCCGGCCGATGAACGCGCAGATGGCGAACCTGGCGAAGTGAGGAAGACCGGACGCTGATGATGGCGACGATGGCCGCCACCTCGCCCAGCCAGGACGTGGCCCGGCGGCTGACGGACGACGGCTATGTCGTGGTGACCGGCATGATGACCCCGGACGTCGCGCAGCACGCCCGCGCCGACCTGGACCGGGTGCTGCGGTCCACCCGGACCGGGCGGAACGCGTTCGAGGGGTTCGACACCCAGCGGATCTACGCGCTGTTCGCCAAGACCCGCGCGTTCGACGCGCTCGCCACCGGCCCGCTGCTGCTCGGCGTCCTGGACCAGGTACTGGGCCACTACCAGCTCAGCGCCCCCGTCGGCATCTGCATCGGGCCGGGCGAGCAGGCCCAGACCCTGCACCGGGATGACGCCGTCTACCCGGTGCCCGAGCCGCATCCGCCGCTGGTGGTCAACACCATGTGGCCGCTCGATGAGTTCACCGGGCAGAACGGGGCCACCAGGTTCATACCCGGCAGCCACCGGTGGGAGCCGGGCCGGCAGCCCGGCCCGGACGATCCGGTGGAGACGGCCGTGATATCACCCGGATCGGCCCTGTTCTACCTGGGCAGCCTGTGGCACGGAGGCGGCGCGAACCAGACCCGGCGGCCGCGGCTCGGCGTGATCCTGGAGTACGCGGCCGGCTGGCTGCGGCCGCAGGAGAACCACTGCCTGGCCGTTCCCCGTGACATCGTCCGTGAGCTGCCGGAACGGCTGCAGGAACTGCTCGGCTACAACATCTACCCGCCGTTCGTGGGGTACGTCGACGGCAGGCACCCGCGCCGGGTGCTGCGGGCCGATTCCTAGCGGTGAGCACGGACCGGATCGCCCTGGTCACCGGCGCCGGGAGCGGCATCGGCCGGGCGGCGGCCATCCGGCTCAGCCAGTCCGGGCTGCGGGTCGTGCTCGCCTCCCGCGGCGCCGGGGCCCTGGCCGCTACGGCGGCGGCGTGCCCGGGCCCGACGCTGGCCATCCCGGCCGACGTCACGGACCCGCTGGCGGTGGACCGGCTGTTCAGCCAGGCGGAGCAGGACTGGGGCGCCGTCGAGGTCCTGGTCGCCGCCGCTGGCGCCGGGTACTCGGCGCGGATCGAGCGGACCAGCGACGCCGACTGGTACCGCATGCTCGAGCTCAACCTGACCGCGCCGTTCCGGTGCCTGCGCCGGGCCGGGCCGGCCATGCGCGCCCGCGGGTACGGCCGCATCGTGGTGATCGCGTCGACCGCGTCGCGGATCGGCGAGCCGTACCTGGCGGCGTACGCGGCCAGCAAGCACGGGGTCCTGGGGCTGGTCCGGGCGGCCGCGGCCGAACTGGCCGGCACCGGGGTGACGGTGAACGCGGTATGCCCGGGCTTCGTCGATACCCCGATGACGGCCGCCACCATCGGCAACATCGCGGAGAAGACCGGCCGCACCACCGGGCAGGCCCGCTCGGCGCTGGAGGCCAGGCAGCCGATCGGCCGGCTGATCACGCCCGGGGAGGTGGCCGACGCCGTGTGGTTCTGCGTGGCCAGCGAGGCCATCACCGGGCAGGCGCTCAACGTCGACGGGGGCACGGTCCAGTCCTGACGGGCAGGACCACCCGTAATCTCCCGGTAATAACTGATGATGACGGAGAGGAATTCTTAAACTACTTTTCGTTCGGCAAGGTCGCTCGCCGGGCCGGGCTGGCCCGGGTCGGGCCAGGTCACAGGCCGATCCCGGCCCGGTAAATGCCCCGTAACCTGCGACGTAAGAACTTCGCAAGGAATTGCCGGGAATCCGGCCTCGCCAGGCGTTCAAAAGCGGCCAGAAAACGACTTCGGTCAAGTCCCTGACCTGGGCATTGTCGCTGGTCTACGGTTAGCGCCCGGGAGCGTCAGCGGGGCGCCTCCAGCGGAGGTGGAGTCAATGCTTGTCACCGGTCAGCCGGCCCCGGCCGTACGTCGCCGTCGCGGCAGGAACCATCGCGCGGCGCGGATCGCGGTCCCGGTCACCGCGGTGGTGGCGCTGGGCCTGGGCGCCGGGATCTTCGCCGCCGCCTCGGGCGGCGGCCCGGCCAAGGTCCGCCCGGCCGCGGCCTCCTCCTCGCAGGGCGTCTCGTCCACGGCCGTCAACACCGACTGCGACATCGTGGTCCCGGCTCATCCGCTGACCGCGAAGGGGCTGGCCACGCCCTACCAGCTCACCGGGCCCGCCGGCACGTCCCCCGCGGCCTCCGGCTGCCAGATGATCAACTCGCTCAACCTGGGAGCGTTCGTCCAGGCCACCATCCTGGACCCGGCCACCGGGGCGCTGTCGGTGTACAACCCGCTGGTCGTCACCCAGGGGACCAGGCCGGCCGTCGCGCCGGTGGTGCCGAAGCTGCCCAGGCACGCGATCGTCACCATCGACATCGGGTTCAACGGCACGGTGCTGCGCCAGGTCGGCGCGACGCCGGGCGCGCTCGGGCAGGGCAACTGCACCGACGGCGAGCCGGGATCGCCCTTCGGCCAGGTGTCGTTCTGCAACGGCCCCGCCTTCTTCCGGGCGGCGGTCCGGCTGGAGCGCGCCGGGCGGCTGGTCATCCGCCCGGCCGGGACCTCCCGGAAGATGGTGCCGACCGCGGGCGCGCAGGGGACCGGCCGCCAGTGCCCGACGGTGCGTAACTTCGACATGGTCGACCAGGACCCGAGCGACAACGTGACCACGGCCTACCTGCTCAACCCGGCGACCGGCCAGACCGCGCAGGACGACGCGGTCAACCGGGCGCGCATGGCGGGCGCCAAGACGCTGGTCAACGGCAGCGACAACGCCCTCATCGACGACTTCCTGGACCCGGCGCTCGGCTGCACCCCGCTGGAAGCGCCCGACCTGGGGAACCACGGCGCGCTGGCCACCTCCCAGGCGCTCGACGAGCTGCTCGCCGCCCGGAGCCAGCCGGCCGACGCGGCCCTGGTGCCGGAGAACGACGAGATGGTGGTGGACAACGGCGGCCAGATCGACCAGGCCAAGACCGACCTCTACCGGTCCGAGATCGGGCAGCCGCTGGTCAGCGGCCAGACCGAGGCGAGCAGCAGCCCGCAGATGTTCTGCCAGAACCTGGTCAACATCCAGACGCCGTTCATCGCGGCCAACGAGAGCCTGCTCGCCGCCGCTCCCTCGCCGGTGCCCACCGTGGGCGACAACCTGTACACCTTCCTGGCGAACCGGCTGGCGGGATCCTTCGACAACCTCAACTGCAAGAACTTCGGCCTAGCCCAGCCCGTCGCCGTCGTCACCGACGGGTCCGGCGCGGCCATCCAGGCCACCCTCAACACCTCCCCGCAGACCGCCGGGTTCTGACCGTGATGCCGCATCCGTTCGGGATCAGGATTTTTACCGAACGGATGCGGTGCGTGCCCCGGCCAGCTGGCTACGGTTCCCGGCGCGGGCGGTAACGGCCCGGGTAGCGGCGGTCTGCGTGCGCCCCCGTGAAAGGGGGCGCACGCACCGCAGATGATCCGCCGGACCGCTCAGACCGGACCCTGCAGGCCCAGGGAGAAGTGGGCCTGGCCGTCCCCGTCGACTTGCGCGTCAAGCACCTTGTCCTCGAGGTAGGCAGCGGCCCGCGACTCGAGGTAGACGTGCGCTCCGGCGGACTCGATGACCTGGTCGTTCTGGTCAGGTCCGGCCGCGGCCGAGACCTGCAGTCCGCCCGGGTCTCCCGGTTCCCCGGCGGAGGATGCGATCCGCAGGCCTGATCCGTCGGAGCCCTGCGGGGTAAGCGCCTTGACGGCCTCGGCGGCCGCTTCGGTCAGCACCAGCATGGGTGTCACCTCTCGTTTCCTGTCCGGGAGAAGATCCCGGAGTTGGCTGACGGCGTTATGGCACCACCGCCAGTGACCTTGGGCGCCTACCTGCTCAGCGAGCAGCTAAACCCGGAACATGCGCCTGAAGGCGACGAGCCTGCCCGCCCGGATCCCCCTCGGCTTCCACGGCAGCTGGATCCCCGGCCGGTAAAACCTTTATCCCGCGGACCGTGCGCGCACGAGAGGCATGACCGCCGGAAATCATCCGGATCGTGCGATGGCCGCTCATCCTGACGGCCTCCACGCCCGCAGGAGAGCTCGCCGAAGCAGGAGGGACCGGTGACCAGGTGACCAGCAGGCCGCAGCAGTACGAGATCTGCGTGCACGGCCGCCTGGGCGAGACGATGCGCTCCGCGTTCCCCGCCCTGCAGGCTCAGCTCCGCGGAGACGATGACGGCGTGGGTACTGGTCCCGGTGCTGCGCAGCTGGCGGCGCCGGTTCCCCGACGTGGAGCTGGACCTGAAGGAATACACCAGCGCGGACCGGATGCTGGACGTCCTGCTGGCCGGGGGGACGGACATCACCGTGGGGCCGCGGCCGACGCGGACCGATGAGCGCACTGAGGTGCTCGGCCGCGAGGAGATCGTGGTGGTCGCTTCCCCGGAGCACCGGTTCGCCGGCCTCGACTCCGTGCCGCTGGCCGAGCTGACCGCCGAGCCGCTCGTGCACTACAACCCGGACAACGGGTTCGCCGTGTGGATGGACCAGTTCGCGGCGCAGCGCGGTGTCGTGTTGCCGCCGCCGGCGTTGCGCACGGGCTTCCCGCGCACGGCCGCGCAGCTGGCCGCGGCCGGCATGGGGGTGGCGGTCGTCCCCTTCTCGGCTCTTACCCCGCTGCCGGGCGCGACGATCAGGTCCCTGGACCCGCCGGAGTTGCGCGACGTGATCGTCATCGCCGCGGCGCCGCACGATGACCTGCTGCGGCGTTTCGCCGGTGACCTGAAGCAGCGCGGTCTGCCGGACTCGCGCGTGCCGCACCTCGGCTGGCGCCCGCCAGCCTCAGCCGCCGCCCGCGCGCCGGTGATGCCGGGCGACGCGTACCCGGTTGCCGCACAGGCCGGGTGCGCACCATGACCGCCGGGCGTTGACCGCGATGAAGATCATTGAACAGGCCGGATTCGCGCACCGGCGCAGCCGGCTTACCTGCGACGGGTCGGACAGGAACACCGCAGCCTGCGTGGCGATGAACGCCAGCAGCGGATTCCCGCCGTTCTCGCTGTGCCACCGCGTCTGCACGCGCAGCCCCGTCCCGGTCAGCTGCAATCGCGCGCTGGCCGGCGCCGACTGCATGAAGAAGTTGAGGTCGGACACTGCCGCCTGCGGGACCGGCCGGTCGTCCGCCAGCGCCTCGGTCATGTCCCGCAAGGCCGAGCGCAGCCGGCGCAAGGCCGACAGGTCCGGAAGGTCTCCGTCCGGCACGCGCGCTGCCTCGATCCGCCACCAGGCCTGCGCGCCGCGATCCGTCGCCAGGAGATCGTCCGCCGCCGGCGATCCGGGCGCCGCGGCGGTGTTGATGAGATCCACGGCGACCACGGGCTCGCCGATAACGGCGAACCGGCTGCGGCCGGCAGCCATATCAGAATTATAGACATTAGGGATTTCGATGAGCGCCATTAATTCTTCGAAACCTTCGACCTCTTGCCGCGCACATAAGTAATGTGTCAGGCTCATTCCTGTCCATTAGAAGTAGCTGCCGTCCGCATGGCCTCGGTCCCGACGAGCTTAACAGCCACCACGATTACCGTAAAGACCGAGACATCAATTCACTAAATCAGGACGCCCGTCAGGAAGCTCGCGAAACGCCGTGTAAAACACGAGATGACCTGACGGAGGCTTAATCGGTGCTGCCAGAGAAGAGAAACAGATGCCTTCCCTGAAAGACAAAACCGTGCTGATCATCGGTCGCGGCAGCGGGATCGCCCGGTCCATCGCCCTGGCGGTCGGCGAAGACGGCGGCCGGGTTATCGCCGCCGGGCGTCACCCGGACGACCTGGCCGTCTCGTATCGCGGCATGGATATCGGCATCGAGCATGCCGACGTCACGGACGAGTCCTCTATCGCCGCGCTGGCGGGCCGGATCGCCCGGCTCGACCACGTGGTATCCACCGCTTCCGCCCGCGCCCGAGGCGGCTACGGCGACCTGACCGCCAGCCTGGTGAACGCGTCGTTCAGCGCCAAGGTGACCGGGCCCCTGCTGCTGGCCAAGCACCTCGCAGGAAAGCTCCCGCCAGACGGGTCGTTCCTGTTCATGTCGGGAGCCACCGCGCTGAAGCCGGCCCCCGGCATGCTCGCCGTCGCCGCCACCAACGCCGCCGTGGACGCCATTACCGCCGGACTGGCGGTGGAACTGGCCCCGGTCAGGGTCAATGCGATCGCCCCCGGAACCATCAACACCGGAGCGTACGACGCTCTCGGGGACGAACGGAAGGCGGCGCTGTTCAAAGCCCGGTCCGCGGCCAATCCCGCCCGGCGCATCGGCACGGCCGACGACATCGCGGCCGCGGCGCTGGTCGCCCTGACCAACGGGTTCCTGACCGGGGTCTCCATCCCGGTCGACGGCGGCGAGCACCTCGTCTGAGAAAGGGTCACCATGCCTGCCATTGCGGACGGACAGGAGGTGATGTTGGCGGTGAGTCGGGCCGGCCGGGAAGCCGTGCGCGGCCGTGAGGCGGAACAGAAGATGGTCCGTGACCTGCTGCGGCGCACTCACCAGGGGATGGGCGGCGTGATCCTGGTGGACGGGGAGCCGGGAATCGGCAAGTCCCTGCTGCTCCGTGACGCCATCGACGAGGCTGCGGAGCAGGGTTTTTCCCTGGCCGCGGGGGCCGCGGACCAGCTCGGCCAGGCGATCCCGTTCTTCGCGCTGCGCGCGGCCCTGCGTGAGCCGTTCGCCGGGCTCACCGCCGATTATCCCGGTCGTGACCTGCCGGATGCCACGGCGTGGTGGATGACCCGGATACGGGCGCACCTCGAGCAGCGAGCCGCGGCGGCTCCGGTCCTGGTCTGCCTGGATGACCTGCACTGGGCCAGCCCGGCCACGCTGGCCGTGCTGCGGGCGCTGCCCAGGGACCTGAAACGGTATCCGGTCGCGTGGCTGCTGGCCCGGTCGGGCATTCCCCAGCGGGCCGCGGATCACATGTTCGGCTTGCTGGAGCAGGACGGCGCCGGCCGGGTCACCTTGTCCCCGCTGGATGCCGATGCGGTGGCAGCGATGCTCACCGACGCGTTCGGCGCACCGCCGGACCAGGCCCTGGCCCACCTGGCCCGCGGCGCCGCCGGGAACCCTTCGCTCGTGGCCGAGCTGATCGGCGGCCTGCGCGATGACCACGCCGTACAGGTCACCGGCGGACGCGCCGCGCTGGCGTCGGCCCGGCTGCCGCGGCGGATTCACCGCCTCGCGCAGCGGCGGCTCGATGGCCTCAGCCAGGGGGCCCGCCACCTGCTGGTGACCGCGTCGGTGCTGGGCCCGGCGTTCCGGCTGGAAGACGCCGCCGAGATGCTCGGCGAGACCCCGGCCATGCTGCTGCCCTCGGTGCAGGAGGCGATGGACGCCGCAATCGTGACCGTAGCGGAACACGCGTTCGCCTTCCGCCATCAGCTGCTGCGCCGTGCGGTCGGCGAGATGATCCCGCAACCTGCCCGCAACGCGTTGCACCGCCAGTATGGCGAGATCTTGCTCACCCGGGGCGAATCAGCGGCCCGGGCCGCCGGCCATCTGCTGCAGGCCGCGCATCCGGGTGACCCCGCGTCGCTGGCCGGGCTGGACACCGCGGCGGCGCAGACGCTGCGCTCAGCGCCGCAGACCGCGGTCGGCCTGGCCCTGCGCGCACTGGAGCTGACCTCCCCGGCCGATCCGGCCGCGCTGGCCCGTGCGGTGACCGCCGCCGAAACCCTGGCCGCGGCCGGGCGGGTGGCCCAGGCGGCCCGGATCGCCCGCGCCACGCTGGCCCAGCCGCTGCCGTCGCCGGACGAGGACCGGCTTCGGTGCGTCCTGTCCTCGGCCTTGTGCGCCGGCGGCCAGGCCCGGGCGGCTGCTGACCAGGCCCAGCTGGTCTTGGCCCGAGTGCCGCTGCCCGGTGACCTGCGAGATGCGGCGCTGACCGCGTACCTGCAGGCCCTGACCGGGCTGCGCGACGAGCACGCCGGCCCGGTCGCCGACCCCATCCTGGCCGGCGTCGGCCAGCACGACAGCCAGGCCGCCGCCGCGGCCTGCCTCACCCGCGCGGTCATCAGCTGGGACAGCGGCCAGGTCAGCGACGGCCTGGAGCTGTTGCGTGATGCGGCGCGGCACGGCACGGGAATTTCCCCGGATGCCCGCCATGTCCAGCCGCTGCTCGCGCTCGCCGCTGCCCTGGTCGACCTGCGCCAGCTTGGCGAGGCGGAGGATATCCTGCGCGCCGCCGACCACCCGGCGCTGCGGAACATGCCGGCTGCCGCGGCGCTGTTCCTGCTCCGCGGCCGTATCCACCTGGCCGCCGGCCGGCTGCCCGACGCCGCGGCCGCCGGGCTGGCGGCCGTGGAGGCCGCCGAGGCCCTGGGTGCGCACGGGTACGCCGCGACCGCGCACAGCGTGCTGAGCGTGATCGAGCTGCGCCGCGGCGACATCGCCGCCGCGGCCCAGCACCTCGCCTGCCGTCCCGCGGCAAGCCCGCAGTTCGCTGACATCTACGCGCGCCCCGAAACCACCATGGCCGAGGCGCAGATCACCGAAGCGCGCGACGGACCCGCCGCCGCCCTGAGCCACCTCCGCCAGCTCGGCGCCGATCTGCAGGCCCGGCCCGGGCTCCTTCTCGGCGACCCCGCGCTGCCGGCCTGGCTGGCCCGCGCCGCGCTGGCCGCCGGCGCCCGCGCGCTGGCCGCCCGCGCCGCCCGTACCGCCCAGGACCTCGCCCGTGCCCACCCGGAGTTCCCGGCCCTGGCCGCCGCCGCGGCCCACAGCCAGGGCGTCACCAGCCGCGACCCGGCGCTGCTGGCCCAGGCCGCCGCCCGGTATCCCGACCCGTGGGCCCGGGCCTCCGCCGCCGAAGACCTCGGCGTCCTAGACGGCGGGCAAGGCCACCGGGAGCAGGCCATCGGTCATCTGAAGGAGGCGCTCGGCGGATACCGCCAGGTCGGCGCCGACCGCGACCAGGCGCGCATCCGGCGCCGGCTACGCCAGCTCGGCATCCGCCGCCGCCACTGGGCCACTCCCGCCACCCGGCCCGTCACCGGCTGGGACAGCCTGACCGGCACCGAGCAAGCCGTCGCCAGCCTGGTCGCCGAGGGGCTGAACAACGGCCAGGTCGCCGCCCGCATGTACATCAGCACCCACACCGTGGCCCACCACCTGCGCCAGGCCTTTCGCAAGCTCAGCATCGCCTCGCGCGTCGAACTCGCCCGCATCGTCATCGAGCAGGCGGAGACGGCTCATTAGTCCTCGCCGCAAGCGTGGTCCCGGTTTAGTCCTCGGTCTTGACGATGTGCCGCCGACCAGGCCGAACGCGCCGGGCACCGGATCCGCGTGGTCGACGTCGACCCCGGCCAGGCGGTACCCGGGGCCGGCCTGTACGCCGACGGCTACGCCGGCCGCGGCCGCATGGTCGTCGACGAAGACCACGGCTACCTGCTCGGCGTCACCTTCGTGGGGCCCGGCGTGGAAGAACTGATCCACCCGGCCACCATCGCCGTGGCTGGCCAGGTGCCCGTCGGCCGCCTCTGGCACGCCGCCCCCTCCATCAGCGAAGTCTGGCTCCGCCTGCTCGAGGCGTACCAGGCCTGAGCCGGGGTCCGTCGCCCCGCTGGCCTCGTGAACCTCATCGGCACCATGATTCACCTACCGGCGCGGTGGCCCTGAATTTAGCGTGGAGGATCAGGGTTATGCGGAGGATCCGGTACTCCCTTGGGTACCAAACACTCCGCTGAGGCCAAATCCTCCACGCTATTTCCGCGGCCGGGCACACCACGGTGCTCACGGGCACCAGCACGCTCACGGACACCAGCGCGGGCGAACAGGCTGCCTGACGGCTCAGGCGGCCCGGGCCCGCGGTGGAGCGGGCTCGGGCGGGATAGCCGATCTGACGATGTGCGTCCGGGGCGCGGCGGCCAGGCTGGCCGTGAGCAAGCACCCAGCCGAAAGGAACATCGGAATGACCATGAACTGGCTCGAGGGCATGGACCATGGCACCCAGGAGGCCGGTCGGCCGATGGCTAGGCCCGTCTTCGCGGGGCAGAAGCTGGTGGTCGTCGGCGGCAGCAGCGGGATGGGGCGCCAGACCGCCGCCGATGTCGTGGCGGCCGGCGGTACCGCCGTCATCATCGCCGAGGACGCCAGCAAGGTCGACGACACCGTCCAGACCCTGGCCAAGGAGGGTTCCGCCTACGGCATCACCGCCGACCTGACCGACCGGGACCAGGCGGCCCGGGTCTGCCGGCAGCTGGCCGGCGAGCACGCCGACGCCACCTTGCTGGTCAACGCGGCCGGGATCTTCCTGCCCAAGCCCTTCCTCGACTACGACGGCGCCTCCTACGACTCCTACGCTGAGCTGAACCGGGCCATCTTCTTCATCACCCAGACCGTGGTGCGCGGCATGGTCCAGGCAGGCCGCGGCGGGTCCATCGTGAACATCGGCAGCATGTGGGCCCATCAGGCCATCGGCGCCACCCCGTCGTCGGGCTACTCGGCGGCCAAGGGCGGGCTGCACGCGCTCACCCATAACCTGGCCCTTGAGCTCGCCCCGCACCAGATCCGGGTCAACACGGTCGCTCCGGCCGTCGTCGCCACTCCGATCTACGAGAAGTTCGTTCCCAAGGACAAGCTCGAGGAGACCCTGCACAGCTTCGACAGCTTCCACCCGCTCGGCCGGACCGGCACCGTCCGCGATATGGCCAACACCATCACCTTCCTGCTCTCCCCGGCCACCAGCTGGGTCACCGGCGCCATCTGGAACGTCGACGGCGGTGTCATGGCCGGACGCAACTGACTATCTCGGCCCGCCCGTGCGCCCGGCGCTGGCCGCCGGCGCACGGGCTGCGCCGCGTCCGCAACGATCCTGGGAGGACCAAAATGACCGTGATATGGGACTGCGTGACCCGCACCGAGGTGCTGAGCGCGATAAAGGAGTACGACCGGCTGGGGCCGCAGGGATTCTTCTCGGCGCATGGTTTCGGCCCGACCACGACGTACGACCTGGTCTGGGACGAACGCCGTTACCCGCCCAAAGCCATCCTGGGCACCGCTTATGAGCTTGCCACGGGCCAGCGCCTGGCCTCCGGTGATTTCGAGGGCGGCAAGGCCGGCGCCGTCAAGGTGCTCGGCCAGCTGGGATTCACCATCCAGCCGCGAGAGCCACGGGCCTGACTACACGGCCGGAGCTCGGTCATCACGCGGGAGGCAGGGCCCGGCCCGCTCAGGTCAATGCCCTGGCTGGCTCATGTCCGCCGCGACCGGGTACCGCTCGATCAGCTGGTCGGCTACCGCATCCAGGTCCTTCCCGATGTAGTCCGGCTGCGGGCCGACGTCGAGCGGGGCGCTGCCCTCGCGAAGGATTAGCGCGGCCTGCCAGCCGGCCGCGCCAGCCCCGATCGTGTCCCAGACATGGCTCGCGATCAGGCAGACGCCGCCCGGGTCGACCTCGAGCGCGGTGGCGACCGAATGGTAGGCCTCCGGCGCCGGCTTGTGGCGCCGCACGGTCTCGTCGACGCTGAACCGGCGCTCGAACAGATCGATCACGCCCGCCCGCTCCAGCTGCCGCCCGGAGATCTCCAGCGTGTTGTCGGTCAGCGTGAACAGCCGGAAGCCATGGTCGCGGAGCCGGCGCAGGGCCGCGGGGACCTCCGGATGGGGCGGCATGGTGGCGAACCGGTCGGTGAGCTCGGCGCTGTCGGCGTCGCTGATCGTGATGTCGCGGGTGGCGGCGAGCATCCGGAGCACGGCGCCGCCGATGTCGGTGAACGGAACGTAGACGCCGGCCAGCGTGAGCGCCTCAGAGTAGGTGATCAGTCCGGCGAACCACAGGCGCATGGCGGCCGGGTCGCGGAAAATCCGGTCGAAGACGGGGCGGATCGCATCCAGGTCGAGCAGGGTCTCGTTGACGTCGAAGACGATGATCGGTCGCTCGGGCACGGGGGGACCTTTCGTTCGCGGGTGGGCAGAACACGCGGACCGCGCGTAAGGGACATGCCTGCTGCTAGCCCACCGGCAAGCCTGGCCGCCGCGGCCCGGCCGCACATCGTCAGATCAGCTATCCGTGACGATCCCGCGCTCTGGGGATCCGGACCTGTGGAGGGCCGGACTTACTGGAGCCCGGCGCGGACGGAGGTGATGCGCTGCGTGTTGAAGCCGAGCCAGTGCATCCGGCCCACGTAGCGCGCGTGCTCGACCTTGATGCAGCGGTCCATGATCACGGTCACGCCGCCGTCCTCGGCGATCCGCGCCCCTTCCTCATTGATCACGCCGAACTGGCACCACAGGGTCCCGGCGCCGATCGCGACGGTGTCCCGCGCGATCGACGGCAGCGCATCCGGCGTGCGGAAGACGTTCACCACGTCCACCGGCTCGGGTACGTCCAGCAGGCTCGGGTAGCACTTGTACCCGAGGATCTCCGTCTCGCGGGGATTCACCGGGATCACGCGGTAGCCGTGCCGCCTGAGGTAGTAGCCGACGAAGTAGCTGGCTCGCAGCTCGTTGGCCGACAGGCCCACGATGGCGATCGTCCTGGCCGTGTGCAGCACGCGCTGGATCGTCAGCGGGTCCTGGTACCGCGCGAGATCGAGATCGCTCATGCTCTGTCTCCCGCTCATGGCGTCGCCACCTTCTTCCCCGCCGTGGCCGCGACGAGCGCGAAACCCTGCTGCAGATCCCAGATCAGGTCGTCGACGGATTCGGTGCCGACCGACAGCCGGACCGTCCCCGGCCCGACGCCGGCCGCCTGGAGCTCGTCGTCGCTCAGCTGGCGGTGCGTCGTGCTGGCGGGGTGGATGATCAGGCTCTTCGCGTCGCCGACGTTCGCCAGGTGAGACCAGAGCGACACGCCGCGGATGAGGTCCTGCCCGCCGTCCCGGCCGCCGGCGCAGTCGAACGAGAACACCGCGCCCGCCCCGCGCGGCAGGTACTTCTCCACCAGCAGCCGGTACCTGCTCGAAGGCAGGCCGGGGTAGGTCACGTTCGACGCCAGTTCGTGGGACTCGAGGAACGCCGCGACCGCCAGCGCGTTGCCGACGTGGCGTTCCATCCGCAGGGACAGCGTCTCAAGCCCCTGCAGGAACAGGAAGGCGCTGAACGGCGACAGCGCCGCGCCCAGGTCGCGCAGGGTCTCGGCCCGCAGCTTCATCAGGTAGCCGTACGTCCCGAACGTCTCATGGAACTGCAGGCCGTGGTACGCCGGCGACGGATCCGCGACCACTCCGAACCGCCCGTTGGACCAGTTGAACGTGCCCGCCTCGACGACGACCCCGCCGATGGTCGTGCCGTGGCCGCCGATGAACTTGGTCGCCGAGTGGATCACGATGTCGGCGCCCCACTCGATCGGGCGGCACAGGTACGGCGTCGCGAACGTGTTGTCCACGATGAGCGGCAGGTCATATTCATGCGCGATGGCCGCCACGGTCTCGATGTCCAGCACGTTCCCGCCCGGGTTGCCGATCGTCTCGCCGAAGAACGCCTTGGTATTGGGGCGGACCGCCTGCCGCCACGCGTCCGGATCGTCGGGATCGACCCAGGTCAGCTCGACGTTCATCTTGCGCAGCCAGTGCTTGAACTGGTTCACCGTCCCGCCGTACAGCGCCGCGGACGAGACGACGTGGTCGCCGGGCTGCAGCAGCGTGAACAGCGCGCCGGCCTGCGCGGCGATCCCGCTGGCGAACGCCACCGCGCCCGCGCCGCCCTCCAGGTTCGCCACCCGCTCCTCGAACACCGCCACGGTCGGGTTCATGATCCGCGAGTACGTGTTCCCGTACTCCTGCAGGTTGAAGTACGCCGCCGCCGACTCCGGGTCCTCGAACACGTAGCTGGTCGTGGCGAAGATCGGCACCGCCCGCGCGCCCGTGTTCGGGTCGGGCCGCTGCCCGGCGTGCAGTTGCCGCGTCTCGAATCCGAACGCCCGGTCTTCCTCGACCCGGGCAGGATTGTCGGTCACCAGGAACCCTTTCTCGAGGTCACTCTGAGCCTAGGAAACGGCGGATCATGGGCGTCTGCCGCGCTTCCTCGAGCAGGAAGCAGTCGTGGCCGTACGGCGCCTCGATCACCCCGAACTCGACCGGCTTGCCGAGGGCGCGAAGCGCGCCGGCGATCTCCTCCGACGCGGCCGGCGGGTACAGCCAGTCGGAACTGAACGCGATCAGCAGGGTCCGCGCGCGAACGCCTTCGAGGGCCCGCGCGAGCGATCCGCCGCCGTACTGCCGGGCCAGATCGAAATACGTCAGCGCGCGCGACATGTACAGGTAGGTGTTGGCGTCGAAGCGCTTGACGAACGAGTCGGCCTGGTGACGCAGGTAGCTCTCGACCTCGAACTCCGGGTCGGTGATCGTGTAACGGATGTCGTCGGCGAACTGCAGCCGCCGGCCGAACTTGTAGTTCAGCGCCAGCCCGGACAGGTACGTGACGTGGCCGACCATCCGCGCCACCCCCATGCCGGCGTCCGGCGCGCGGCCCGTGCCGTAGTAGCGCCCGCCCTGCCAGGCCGGATCGCCCAGGATCGAGTTGCGCGCGATCGCGTTCCAGGCCACGCCCTGCGGGTGGAGGGCGTGCGTGCTGGCGATCGCCACGACGGCATCGACCTGGCCGGGATACAGGATCGCCCACTCGAACGCCTGCATCCCGCCGAGCGAGCCTCCGGCCACCGCCGCGAGCCGCTCGACGCCCAGCTCGTCCAGGAAGGCCCGTTCGGTCCGTACCATGTCCGCCACGGTGATCACGGGGAAGTCCGGCCCGTACGGCCGGCCCGTCGCCGGGTCGGCCGACGACGGCCCCGTCGTCCCGCGGCAGCCGCCGAGCAGGTTCGTGGAGACGACGTAGAAGCGGTCGGTGTCGAACGCCTTGCCCGGGCCGATCATCCCGTCCCACCAGCCCAGTCCCTTGCCGGCGGTGCCGTCGCGATCGGTGGCCGCGAACCCGTCGCGCGTGCTCTGTTCGGGCGGCGTCTTCGCGAAGCCCGCCGCATGGGCGTCGCCGCTGAGCGCATGGCACACCAGGATGACGTTGTCGCGCCGGGGTGAGAGGGTGCCGTAGGTCTCGTACGCCACGCGGACCGGGTGCAGGTCCCGCCCGCAGTCGAGCCGTACCGGCTCCGGCAGGTCGAGGTACTGGGTCTCGACCGTGCCGACCGAGCCGGCCGCGAGCTGAGCTGGCTCTGCCATGGGGGCTATCTTAGCTGGTCGAAGGCAGTATATTGTCATGCATCCCCATCGAGAATATGGCCAAGGGGAGCGAGAGGGGTTAACGCGAGATGACCACGGTTACCAACGGTGTCAACGTGCAGGCGCTGCTTGACGCGCGCGAAGTGCTGAAGGGTGCGCCCGAGGCCGCCCAGTTCACCTGGCGCGCGTCCGCCAAGTGGCAGAACGGCGTCCACAGCCAGATCAAGGTCGAGAGCTTCTTCGGCCTCGGAGAGGAGCAGACCCACCAGACGGAGTCGGTGTTCGAGGCCGACCACCCCGAGGTCTTCGCGGCCACCGACAACGGCATCACGCCGATCGAGTACCTCCTCGTCGGGCTGGCGAGCTGCCTGACGGCGGGCGTGGCGTCCGTCGCGGAGAACCGCGGCATCCAGCTGCGCTCGGTCGAGTCGACCGTCGAGGGCGCGCACGACATCCGCGGGATCCTCGGCGCCGACAGTGACGTCCGCAACGGCTACAACGACATCAAGGTGACCTTCACCATCGACGCGGACGCGTCGAAGGAGGACATCGAGGCGCTGGTGGCCCAGTCCCAGAAGCGCTCCGCCGTGTTCGACGCCCTGACGAACCCGACCAACGTCACCGTCGAAGTTGCCTGAGCGGCCGCGCGGCGGCTTGCCCGACGCGCGCGCTCCGGCCAGCCCTGAGCGGCCGCGCGGCGGCTTGCCCGACGCGCGCGCTCCGGCCAGCAGAGAGGCAGCGTCATCGAGCGCGTAACCACGGTCGTCATCGGCGCGGGCCACGCGGGCCTCGCCGCGAGCCGTTTCCTGACCGACCGGTCGATCGACCACGTCGTGCTCGAGCGCGGCGAGGTGGCGAACTCGTGGCGGACCGAACGCTGGGACTCGCTGCGGCTGCTCACTCCCAACTGGCAGAGCCGGCTTCCGGGCCTTCACTATGACGGCCCGGACCCCGACGGCTACATGACGGTGGGAGAAGTCACCGCGTTCATCGACCGCTTCGCCGCGCTGTCGCGCGCTCCGGTCCGGACCGGCACGACCGTTACCTCGGTGCGGCGCACCGACGGCGGATACCAGGTGACGACGACGGGCGGCGAGCTTGCCTGCCGGGCCGTGGTCGTCGCCAGCGGCGCCTGCAACCGGCCGTCGGTGCCCCGGTTGACCGATGCGGCGCCGGCCTCCGTCGAGCAGCTGACGCCGTTCGACTACCGCGCCCCCGGCAAGCTGCCCGACGGCGGCGTGCTCGTCGTGGGGGCGTCGGCGACCGGCGTGCAGCTGGCCGCGGAGCTGCAGCGGTCGGGCCGGCCGGTGACCCTGGCGGTGGGGGAGCACGTCCGGCTGCCGCGCACCTACCGCGGCCGCGACGTGCTGTGGTGGATGGACGCGTCGGGCGTGTGGGACCAGCGGTACGACGAGGTCGAGGATCTCACCCGGGCCAGGCGGCTGCCGTCGCCCCAGCTCGTCGGGACGCCGGAGCGGACCACGCTCGATCTGAACGCGCTCACCTCCCTCGGCGTCGAGCTGGTGGGCCGCTGGGCGGCGGTCCGCGACGGCCGCGCGCTGTTCTCCGGCGGCCTGCGCAACGTGTTCTCGCTCGCGGACCTCAAGATGAGGCGCCTGCTGGACACGTTCGACGAGTGGGCCCTGACGAGCGGGCGCGACGCGGAGTTCGGCCCGCCGGAGCGCTTCGCGCCGACCAACGTGCCCGACTCGGCGCGGCTGCAGCTTGACCTGGGCCGCGGCGAGATCCGCTCGATCGTGTGGGCGACGGGT
>Ga0335081_10006675_pt1 | contig 18390 bp, 22 predicted proteins | sample Lox_Sample_35_FD_206713 | JGI IMG/M metagenome (GOLD analysis project Ga0335081, IMG submission 206713) | Soil microbial communities from Loxahatchee National Wildlife Refuge, Florida, United States - Lox_Sample_3.5 | ecosystem: Environmental > Terrestrial > Soil > Wetlands | place: USA...
GACGCCGGGCGCTACCAGCCGACCATCGATCCGGCGACGCTCGCCTACGCGCTCGTGCGACTCCGTCACGCCTTCCTGTACCACGACACCGTGGTCGGGATCAGGGGCGACTACGAACGGCTGCGCGAGGTTCAGGCCGCGCTGCTGGGGATTGCGCCCGCGCCCCGCCGCTCCAACACGCGCTCCGGCGCCAACGCACGCGCCGGAGCCGACACACGCGCCGGCGCCAACGCACGCGCCGGCGACGCCATCGCGCGTGCCGGCGCGAATCCGCCCACACCGACGCCGCCGGGTCAGCCCACCCCCGCAGGCTAAGCCTAGGGCTGGGACGCCTTCACCCCCTCGTCCTTGGCGGGCTCGGGCGCGCCGGTGGCCGGCGTGGACGACGCCGGCGGGCCGCGCCGCGATCTGATCGCCGGCCCCACGCCGTGCGCGATCGCCCGCAGGCCGCCCTGGATCCCGCTCGGCCATACCAGCATCGCCCCGATCAGGACGAGGCCGTAGATCGCGATTGGCAGGTTGTGGGAGACGTTTTGCGACAGCGAGAACGAGTTCGCGAGGTCGTTCGTCCAGTTCGGAAGCAGGACGAGGAGCGCCGCTCCCCACAGCGCCCCGACGAGCGATCCGAGTCCGCCGATGACCACGCCGGCGAGCAGGGTCAGCGACAGCTGCAGCGGAAACGCGCCGGGGGACGCGAGCTGCGTGACGGCGGCGAGCAGCCCGCCGCCGAGTCCCGCGCAACCCGCGCTGATCGTGAACGCGAGGGCCTGACGGCGGCCGACGCGAAGGCCGGCCAGGGCGGCCGCGATCTCGTCGTCGCGCACGGCGCGCCATGACCGCCCGACCGCGCTGTGGATCAGGTTGTAGAGCACGAACACCACCACCAGCGCGCCCGCGCAAGCTATCCACGCCTCCCAGCGCTCGAGCGAGAAGTTCGCGCCGAGCCACGAAGGAGGTGTCGGGGGATTGACCACGAGTCCGTTCTCGCCGCCGAGGAACGTCTGGAACTTGTCCGCCAGCGCCGGGAGCCCGACCGCGAAGGCGAGCGTCGCCCCGGCCAGGTAAGGGCCTCGGAGGCGGCTCGCCGCCACGCCCACCGGAATCCCGATCAGCACCGTCGCTACCACCGCGCCGATCAGCGATGGCAGCACCGACCAGGCGACCGGAGTCGCGTTCAGCTTGGAGAACGTGTACGCCCCGACCGCCATGAACGCGCCCTGGCCGAGCGAGACCTGGCCGCTCGCGCCGGCGAGCACGGTGAGCCCCGCGAGCACGCAGAAGTAATAGGCGCCGTATGCGATCTGGAGATTCCGGTAGGAGCTGACCGAGTCGGTGACCAGGATCAGGACGACGCCGGCGACCACGACGATCGCGAGCGAGCGCAGGAGCGTGCTGCCTCGCACGACGCCGAGCGCCTTCCCGCTCATACGCGCCGCTCCTTGGTCGCCGAGAACAGCCCGGTCGGGCGGATCATCAGCACGATCACGAGGATCGCGAGCGCCGCCAGCGGAACCAGGGACGCGCCTTCGTAGCCCGAGACATACGAGAGCGCGAGGCCGAGCACGATCCCCCCGACGACGGCGCCCGGTGGGCTGTCGAGCCCGCCGAGCACGGCGGCGACGAAGCCGATGATCAGGATCGGATCGAAGCTGTTTGGCCCCAGAAACACCGACGGCGCGACGAGTACGCCGGCGAGCGATCCGACCGTCGCCGCGAGCGCCCACCCGAGCGTGAGCATCCTCCCGACACGGACCCCGAGCAGGCGTGCGACCTCGGGCGCGAACGCGGCGCCGCGCATCCTCAAGCCCACCGACGTCGCCCGGAACAGGAACGCCAGCGCCACCGCCACCGCGATCACAACCAGCACGATGAATGTGTCGTTTGGCGTGAACAGCAGGGTGGTGCCGCCCACCTTGTAGCCGCGCAGGGAGAACGCGGCGGGGAACGAGCGCGGCGTGTTGCCCCAGATCATTCCGGCGATCGCGACGATCAGGGTGTACAGGCCCAGCGTCAGGATCACCGGGTTGATCGGGGGCGCGCCCTCGACCGGGCGGACGATGACGCGCTCGACCACCGCGCCGAGGACGAACCCGGAGGCGAGCGCGACGACGAAGCCGAGCACGTAGGAGCCGCCCGAGCTGATCACCGCCGACGCGATGAACGTCGTGAACATCAGCATCGAGCCTTGGGCGAAGTTGACGATCCGGGTCGAGCGCCAGATCAGCACGAGCGCCAGCGCGACCGCGGCGTAGATCGCGCCGGTGGAGATCCCGTTGAGCGTGAGGTCGATGAACTTGGTCACGGGATCGCCGGCGCCTCAGAAGCCGAGGTAGGCATGCAGTAGCCGATCATCGGCGATGAGCTTGTCGGGATCCTGCTCGGCGACGACCCGGCCGAGGTTGAGCACGACGCCGCGGTTGGCGATCGAAAGCGCGCTTCGCGCGTTCTGCTCGACCAGCAGCACCGCCAGCCCGAGCGTGTCGGCCAGCCTGCGGACCATGACCATGATCTGGGCGACGAGCACCGGCGCGAGTCCCAGCGAGGGCTCGTCGAGCAGCAGCGCCCGCGGGCGCCCGACCAGCGCCCGGCCGATCGAGAGCATCTGGCGCTCGCCGCCCGACAACCGCGATGCCGGCTGGCTCGCGCGCTCCTCGAGCCGAGGGAAGAGTTCGTAGATCTCGCTCAGCGGCGCCGCCTCCCGGCCCCGCCACAGCCCGCCTAGACGGAGGTTCTCGGCCACGGTCAGCTCGGCGATCACACCGCGGCCTTCGGGAACATGGGCCATGCCGCGGCGGACGATCTCCTCGACCGGGAGCCTGGTGACGTCCTCGCCGGCCAACTTGACGGTGCCGGAGCTTGGCCGCACCAAACCGGTGATGGTGCGCAGCAACGACGTCTTGCCGGCGCCGTTGGCGCCGAGGACCGCGGTGACCGAGCCCTCGGGGACCTCGAACGACACGCCGTCGACCGCCCGGATCGGCCCGTAGTCGGTGGTGAGTGCCTCAATCGTGAGCATGCTCGCCTCCTCCATCTGAGAGCGCCGGCGTGTCCTCGGCCTCGCGTCCGAGATACGCCTCGAGCACGCGCGGGTCGCGCTGCACGACCGCCGGCTCGCCGTCGGCGATCACCCGGCCGAAGTCGAGCACAACGACGCGATCGCACACCGGCACCACGAAGTCCATGTGGTGATCGACGAGCATCACCGCGACCGAGCTCCCGAGCGACTCGATCAGCTCGCCGAGATCCGAAAGCTCCCGCGCGTCGAGGCCGCCGGCGGGCTCGTCCAGGAGCAGCAGCGCTGGCTCGGACACGAGCGCGCGCGCCAGCGCGACTCGCTTCTGCACGGCATACGGCAGCGTCCCCGGCAGGCGGTCGGCGACGTCGGCGCACCCGACCCGGGCCAGCGCCGCCACCGCCCGCTCGCGCTGGCGGCGCTCGTCGCGATCGGACCACGGCAGGCCGAGCATCGCCGCAACGATCGGCGACTTCCGGAACCGCTGGGCGCCGACCATCACGTTCTCGAGCACGGTCAGCCCCGTAAACAGCCCGATTCCCTGCAGCGTCCGCGCGATCCCGAGCGAAGCCAATCTATCCGGCGAGGTGCGCGCCATCGGCTTTCCGCCCCAGCTCAGCGTGCCCGCGTTCGGCCGGACGAACCCGCAGATGACGTTGAAGAGCGTGGTCTTGCCGGCGCCGTTCGGCCCGATCACCCCGAGGACCTCGCCGGGGGACACATCGACCGAAACGCCGTCAAGCGCCGTGATTCCGCCGAACGAGACGACGACGTCGCGGGCCGCCAGGCCAGGGCCGGTGGGCAGCTCCCTCGACTCCACGCGCGCAAGCTACAACAGCACACGGCGCGTGCCAATAGTGAGACACGGCCGCCTATGAGTTCTTAATAACGATTCCTTCGAGGATGTAGGCGACGTGCTCGGTGGAGTCGATCGCCTCCTCGAGGCGCTCGAACAGGTCCTTCCAGCGGATCACGACCATCGGGTCGATCGGCGCGTCGAACAACGAGGCGACCGCCTCGCGGGTGATCCGGTCCCCCTCGTTCTCCAAGCGGTTGACCTCGACCGTGTGCTGCGAGAGGTCTCGGAAGCCGCGGAGCAGCGGGATCGCCTCGCCGATCTCGTGGCAAGCGCGGTTGAGCACCCGGGCGAGGCTGATCGCCTGATCCATCGGCGCCTCGATCTGGTAAAGGCCCAGATAGTCGGCGACCTCCTCGATGTAGTCGACGATGTCGTCGAGCGCAGAGGCCAGCGCGAGGATGTCCTCGCGGTCGATCGGAGTCACGAACGTGTGGTTGAGGCGATCGATGATGTCGTGCGTGATCCGGTCGCCTTCGTGCTCGCACTCGAGGATCTCGCCGGCGAGATCCCGGGTGTCGGGGAAGTTCACCAGCATCCGCTCGAGCAGGTCTGCTGCCCTGGTTGCGTTTTGGCCGGCCTCCTCAAACAACTCGAAGTAAGCCCGGTCGCGCGGAGCGAACAGGTCTCCGAGGCGCGGCATCCTTCGGCATGGTATTCGGGCACGGCCTCGCCGCGCCGTTTCATTTTCTACGGGGTGGCGCCGAGACCGGCCTCGAACGTCTCAAGCTCCTCGTCGTCGATCGAGTAGAGGTGCTCCGGGCCGGGGAACGAACCGCTTCGCACGTCGGCCGCGTACGCCGCCACACCGGCGACCATTTGCTCCCGCAGCTCACCGTAGCGCTTGGCGAACCTCGGGGCGTGGCCGTCGTAGATTCCGAGCAGATCGTGGAACACGAGCACCTGACCGTCCGTCGCCGGGCCGGCGCCGATGCCGATGATGGGGATCTGCAGACGGGGCATGAGCGTCGCGGTGACCGCCGCCGGGACGGCTTCGACCACGAGCGAGAAGCAGCCCGCCTCCTGCAGCGCGAGCGCGTCACGGGCGACGCCCAGCGCGCGCTCGGCGGTCCGTCCCTGCGCGCGGTAGCCGCCGAGGGCGGTCGCGGTCTGTGGGGTCAGCCCGACGTGACCCATGACGGGGATCCCGGCGTCGACGATCGCTCGGGCCCGCTGGACGCTCGTGCCGCCGCGCTCGAGCTTGACCGCGTCGCAGCCCGCTTCCTTGATGAACCGCTGGGCGGTCGCGACCGCGAGTTCGTCGGAGCCCTCGTAGGACCCGAACGGCAGGTCGCCGACGAGCAGCGGCGTATGCAGGCCGCGCCGGGCGGCCGCCGCGAGCATCAGCATCTCATCGATCGACACCGGCACGGTGGAGGGGTAGCCGAGCACGGTCATCGCGCCCGAGTCCCCTACCAGCACGACGTCGACGCCGGCCGCCTGCGCCACCTGGGCGGACGGGTAGTCGTACGCGGTGACCATCACGATCGGCTCGCCGAGGCGCTTTTTCTCGGCCAGCCGCGGCAGCGTCATCGGCAGCGGCGAATCGAGGTTCTGCGGGACCGGAATGCGAGGTGTTGCGGACACTTGGATTCACTCCTTACGCGGCGGTTGGCGCCCTGAACAGGGTCGCCACCTCGCGGTCGATGTTGAGGATCTCGTTGCGGCCGTCCACGTGGACGACGCGCGGCGAGTAGTTGTCCAGCCCGTCGGCGATTGCGTACGTCTCAAAACGCGCACCGTTCTCGACGTCGCAATGCAGATCGGAGTCGGTGACGGTCGCGCGGTGGATTCTCGATTTCAGCATCGTGCGTTGCATCTCACGGCCTCCCGTTGCCGTTAGCTCCAGCTTCGGGCGCCTGGATCGGTTGGTTATCGATAAGCCGTGTGTCGCCCACTCGAGCCGCCAAGACCGCGAGCACGTCGCGATCGATCCGGGACAACGGCACCAGCTTGTCCGCGGACACGAGCTCCACGTAGTCCGGTTTGATATCGGCGCGCGCGAGCTCGGCCAGCGCCGCCTCGCGAGCGGCGCCGGGGTCGCGCTCTCCGGCGCGAACGGCGGCCTGCACCGCGGCGAGCGCGCGATGCAGCGCGGCCGCGCGCTCGCGATCGGCCGGCGACAGGTGCGTATTACGGCTCGACATCGCCAGCCCGTCGGCCTCGCGCACCGTCGGGCACACCTCGATCGCGACCGGGATGTCGAGGTCGCGGACGAACCGCTGGATCACGATCGCCTGTTGCGCGTCCTTCTGGCCGAAGTAGGCAACGTCGGGCGAGATGATGTTGAACAGCTTGGTGACGACGGTCGCGACCGCGTCGAAGTGCGCGCGGCCGCGGTGGACACCCTCAAGCGTTTCGGTCACGCCGGCAACCGACACGGTCGTGGCGAAGCCGGGCGGATAGATCTCCTCGACCGCCGGCGCGAACAGATAGTCGACCCCGAGCTCGGCGGCGAGCGCAGCGTCGCGCTCGGGATCTCGCGGGTACGCATCGAGGTCGCCGGCGTCGTTGAACTGCGCCGGGTTCACGAACAGCGACACCACGACCAAGTCGCACTCGGCGCGGGCGCGGCGCATCAGCGACAGGTGCCCTTCGTGGAAGGCACCCATCGTTGGGACCAGCCCGATCCGTTGGCCGGCGCGCCGCGGGCCGAGCAGCTTCGCTCGCACCTCGGCGACGGTGTCGATCACGTTCATGCCGGCTGGCCCTCCCGGTTGGCTGACAGGGCGCGGGTGGCGGCCACGAGCTGGTCGAACAACGGAACCAGATCGGGTGCGACCTCCACCACCGCCTCGCGCTGCCTCGCCACAGTGGCGTTGTCGCCTCGGGCCACCGGCCCCGTGAGCGCGCGCTCGGGTCCGAGCCGCGACCAGTTCTCGACCGTCGCCCGCACCAGCGGGACGAGCTGTTCGCGCTCGAGCCCGACGGCGGCGCCGATGCGCTCGGCCGCCGCCTCGAGCGTGATCAGGAAGTTGGAGGCGATCGACGCCGCCGCGTGGTACGCGGGCCGGTCGGCCTCGGCGATCTCGGCGGGACGCATGCCGAGCGCTCGGGCGAGTTCGCCGGCGAGAGCCAGCGCCCGCGGGGTGGTTCCGGCGATGGCCGCGCCCGCGCCGGAGAAATCCGCTCCTTGAGCGGTCACCGTCATCAGCGGATGCAACGAGAACGCCTCGTGGGGCGTGAGGGCGTCGAGCCCGGTCGCGCCCGAGCAGTGGCCGACGAGCGGCCCCGGGGCGACGTGCGTCGCCGCAAGGCCGATCTCAGCGTCCGGCACACACAACAGCACCGCATCCGACCCGCCGCCGTCCGCGCCGCGCTCCAACGGCCCGGACACCTCGTAACCGGCACGCTCGAATGCCGCGGCGAGCGCGGTGCCTACTCGACCCCGGCCGACGATGGCCAGGCGCGCACACGTAGGGGTGTCAGAGGAGGGATCCCGTTCCAGTTCCCGCATTTGAGATACCGGTCGGCTGCAAAAAAGCGAAGTGGCGTCGAGGTCCGTCCGCGATACCCGCGTGACGGCCCGGCAATTCGAATATACCCCGCGCCGGCGCACAGTTACCCAAATTGCGCGATCGGGGGCCGTGCAGTCGCCGCCGCGTCCGCAGACGCGATTACCATCGCGGTCAGTGAGGAGTGCCCCCGAGCGACGCGAGCTGTTGAGGGCCGTCTACGAGGAGGCCCGCGAGTGCGTCCGCTGCCCGCTGCACCAGACGCGGACCACGGTCGTGTTCGGCGCGGGCAACGCCGACGCCGACCTGATGTTCATCGGCGAGGCGCCGGGCGCCAACGAGGACCGGATGGGACTGCCGTTCGTCGGCCAGGCCGGGAAGCTTCTCGACAAGCTCCTGGCCGAGCTCTCGATGGACCGGAAAGAGGTGTTCATCTGCAACATCCTCAAATGCCGGCCTCCGGATAACCGCGACCCGCACCCGAACGAGATCGAGTCCTGTCAGGACTACCTGTGGCGCCAGGTCGACCTGATCGAGCCGACGGTGATCTGCACGCTCGGGAACTTCTCGACCAAGTTGCTGCGCGCCGACAGCACTGGGATCTCGAGACTGCACGGCCACGAGGAGGTCCGGATCATCGGGCCGCGGGCCGTGCGCCTGTATCCGCTCTACCACCCGGCGGCGGCGTTGTACACGCCCTCGACGCTCGAGGCGCTCCGGGCCGACTTTCACCGGATCCCCGACCTGCTCGCGCTTGGGCCGCCCGAGCAGCCCAGGTCGTTCGAGCCGATCCCCGAGATCGACGACACCCCTGACGAGTCCGACGAGGCCGAGGTGGACGTGGGCGAGCCCGAGCCGGCGGCCCAGCTCGGGCTGTTCTAGTGGCCCTTCGGTGCGACCGTACTTACGCGAGCGACCACTAGCGATGGCGGTCACCAAGATCATCGAGCTCGTCGGCAGCTCGACCGTCAGCTCCGACGACGCGATCAAGGCCGCGCTCACCGAGGCACAGGCGACCATCCGGAACATCAAGGCGCTGGACGTCGTCTCGGTCGGCCTCCGCGGCGACAACCTCGACGAGTGGCGGGCGCTCGTCCGGATCTCGTTCCTGATCGAGCGCGTCAGCGAGTAGGCGCTTACGACAGGCCGGTGGCGCCGACGAGCTCGGGCTCCTCGAGTTCCGGCGGCGGTTGATCCGTTGAGCCAGGACGAGCCTTGTCGGGCCGGAGCGCCATCCCGAACGCGATCAGCGCGCCGGCGATCTGGACCGCGAGCACGACCGTGGCGAACCCCTTCGGCTCCTTCGACGTCTGGAGCAGCAGGATCGGCTCGGCCACAGCGACGAGCCCGAGCGGGAGCAGGAACCACGTGCGCTTGAGCGCGAGCATGTACTGGACCGCGAGGTAGGTTGCCGCTAGCACGGTGAACGCGATGCCGAGGATGAACAGCGTGTCGACCGCGAGCAAGCGCTTCGAGCCGAATGCGGCCCTGATCAGCGGGGTCGACCCGAAGCCATAGATCAGCAGGCAAGGGATCGCCGCGACGCCTACGATCGCGAGCGCCTTGGCCAGCACCGGACGGCCGTCCTCGCCGGTTGAGTGCTTCCGGGAAACCTCCGGAACCAGGTAGAACCCTGCTCCCATCGCCACCCAGATGAGGACCTTTGCCGCCACCGCGGTGGCGCTGTACGAGCTCGCGAGGTCGGTCGAGAACTGGTGTTTGGCGGCGATGATGTCGATGTTCTGGAGCACCGCGATGATCGCGAGCGCCGCGATCGCGGCCCACGCCTTCCGCACGTGATTCCACAGCGTTAGGGCCGCGCGGTCGGTTGGCTTGGCGTGGCCCAGCCGCCGGTGCAGCGGCACGGCGCAATAGACCATCATCGCCACGAATGACAGCGGCGTTCCGATGTAGGCCCCGGTGACGCCGAAGCCGACGGCCGCCAGCACGCCGCCGATGAGGAGCCGGGTCGCCTGCTCGCCGATCAGGCTGATCCCAACCGCCCGGTAATCGCCGAGGCCCTGGAGAAACCCGCGCATGATGCACAGAAACAGGTACAGGCAACCGGCCGGTATTCCGAGCGCGGCCGCCCATTGCTGCTTGACGCCGACCGCCTCGGCGATCGGATGCCGCAGCAGAATGGAGGCGACGGTCGCCACTACCGTGAACGCGAGCAACGCCTTGGCCCAGCTGCGGATCGTCGCTGTCATCCCGCCGCCGACGCCGAGATGACCGAGGACGGCCTCGCGAGCGGTGGCCAACTGCATGGCGTATCCGGCGACGGCCAGAATCAGGAAATAGCTGACGAGTGCGGCCAGCGATCCGTAATCGTTGAGCAGACGCGAGAAAACGATCACCGAGCCGAGCGCGATCACGTTGTTGGCGACCATCGCGCCGGCCAGGCCGGCAGCCTTCGCGGTGTCAGAGCCGCCGAGGCGCGAGAGCTGCGGCTCGTAGCGTTCTCTAAGCCGCTTGAACATCACGCGGCTGATTCGAGGGCGGGGGCGCGCATTCCTCGCGTTGACGGTACCGGACCGCTCGGAGTAATGAGGCCGTACGGCTCGTCTACATTGGCATATGCCGATGTCCCGGCGCCATCAGACCAGTGATCCCGCGCAGACCGAGGCGCTCGCCGCGGAGCTGGCGGCAGGCCTTGCGCCCGGTGACGTCGTGCTCGTCGAAGGGGAGCTCGGGGCCGGCAAGACGACGTTCGTGCGCGGCGCCTGCCGCGCCCTCGGGATCGATGGGATCGTGACCAGTCCCACGTTCACGATCGGCCAGCGCTACGACGCGAGCGTGCCCGTCTCGCATCTGGACCTCTACCGCGTCGCGGATCTCGAGAGCGAGGATCCGGACCTGCTCGCGGACTACATCGCCCCAGACCGGATCGCGTTCGTGGAGTGGCCGGAGAACGCGGTCGCGACGATCGCCGAGCTGTCGCGGCTGGCCGCTCGGGTCGTGATCGAGCACGCCGGCGGCGACCGGCGGGTGGTGACGATCGAGGCCTCGTGAGAATCCTCGCTCTCGACACCGCGACGCCGGCGACCACCGTTGCGCTGTCTGGCATCGGCGAGGTCGTCTACACGGCCCGGGACGATCCGCGACCGGGCCAGCGCCCCGGACACGCGACGCGGCTGCTTCCGCTGACGGCCGCGGTGATGAACCGCGCCGGGATCGGCTGGGACGGCATCGACCGGATCGCCGTCGGCCTCGGACCCGGCACGTTCAGCGGGTTGCGGATCGGGATCGCGACCGCAAGGGCGCTCGCCCGCGCCCGGGACATTCCGCTGGTCGGGGTCTCGACGCTCCAGTCGCTCGCGCTTCGGGGACCCGACGCCCGTCCGGCGACCGCAGGGCTCGATGCGGTGTTCGCGGTGCTCGACGCCCGCCGCGGCGAGGTGTTCGCGGCGAGCTGGCGGCTCGACGAGGCGCACGAGTTCGACAACGCGCTCCTGCTTCCGCACGCGTTTGCCCCCGAGGCGCTCGCCGAGCTGATGGCGCCGCTCGGCCCGACCGCGCTGGCAATCGGGGACGGAGCGATAGCATTCCGCGAGGTTCTCGAGCGCTCGGGAGCCTTCATTCCAGACGACGATTCGCAGCTGCACAAGGTCACGGCCACGAATCACTGCAAGCTCGCGGCGAGCCTGCAAGCGAGTGTCCCTGACGAGGTCCGGCCGGACTACCTGCGCGCTCCAGACGCCGAGATGGCCCACCGCCCCTAACCGATGAACGCCCCGCCCGTCACGATCCGGTCGCTCGGTTACTCCGATCTTCCGCAAGTCATCTCGATAGAGCGGCGTGCCTTCCCCACTCCGTGGTCGTTGGCCATGTTCGTGCTCGAGCTGTCCAAGCCCTCGGGCGTGTGCCTGGCCGCGATCGAGGACCGGCGCGTCGTCGGCTACCTGATCTGCTCGCGTTACGCGGATGTATGGCACCTCATGAACATCGCGATCGACCCGCCGATGAGGCGGCGGGGAATCGCCACCGCGCTGCTCGAGGAGATGATCGCGCGCGCCGGCGAGGACGCGTCGTACACGCTCGAGGTCCGTCCGTCGAACAGCACCGCGATCGCACTGTATGAGCGTTTCGGCTTCCGGTCGGCCGGCACGCGCCGGCGCTACTACCAGGACACGGGGGAGGACGCCGTGATCATGTGGCGTACGGCGGAGACCGCGTCGACTCCGAGCGCTTCCGGGTGATCCTCGCGCTCGAGACCAGCTGTGACGACACCTGCGCGGCGGTCGTCACCGAGCAGGGGGAGATCCGCTCGAACGTGATCTCCTCGCAGGGAGTACACGACCGCTATGGCGGGGTCGTGCCCGAGATCGCCTCGCGCCACCACCTCGAGCTGATCGGCGATGTGGTCGACGACGCCCTCCGCCAGGCTGGGACCTCGCTGCCCGATCTGAATCTGGTGGCGGTCACCTGTGGGCCGGGGCTCGTCGCGGCGTTGCTCGTCGGGGTGGCAACGGCGAAGGGCCTCGCGGCGGCGCACGAGCTGCCGCTCGCCCCCGTCGATCACCTCCACGGCCATGTCGCTGCGGCGTTCCTCGGTCCGGTCCCGTTCGAGCCTCCGTTCCTCACCCTGATTGCGAGCGGCGGCCACACGCTGCTCGCGAGCGTCTCTTCTCATGGGCCTGACTACGAGGTCCTCGGCCAGACGCTCGACGACGCCGCGGGCGAGGCGTTCGACAAGGGCGCGCGCCTGCTCGGTCTCGGCTATCCGGGTGGCCCGGCGCTCGAGCGGCTCGCCCGGGACGGCGATCCGGATGCCTTCGAGTTCCCGACCGCACGACGTCTCGGAGGGCTCGACTTCTCGTTCGCCGGTCTGAAGACCGCGCTCCTGTACCGCATCCGGGATCTCGGACCGGACGAAGCCGAACGACTCCGGGCGGATCTGGCCGCGTCCTACCAGCGGGCGATCGTCGAGTCGCTCGTGATCCGGGTTGAGCGCGCTCTGCTCCAGACCGGGCTCGAGCGCCTTTCGGTCGGCGGCGGCGTCGCCGCCAACGGCCCGGTGCGCGACCGGATGCGCTCGCTCGGGATCGAATTGCACGTTCCCCCTCGAGAGCTGTGCACCGACAATGCCGCGATGATCGCCAGCGCAGGCCGGTTCGTCGACGTGCTCTCGTACCCGGACTACCTCGACCTCGACGTGTACGCGACGGGCGAGCGGACGCTGATCGCCCGATGACCAGGGTCGTGCTCTACACGCGTGAGGGCTGCTGTCTGTGCGATGACGCGCGCGGAATAATCGAACGAGTCCGCAACGAGCGCCCGTTTGCGCTCGAGGAGCGCGACATCGATTCCGATGACCGGCTGCTCCGGGCCTATCTCGAACGGATCCCGGTCGTTACGATCGACGGAGTGGAGGCGTTCGAACTGTTCGTCGATGAGTCGGAGCTCGCGCGCCAGCTCGATATGGTGAAAACGGGATGAGCTACCTGACCGGTGCGGAGACGGTTCAGCCCGGCATCGACAAACCGGGCGAGAAGCTCGCCTTAGGCGTCGCTGCGCGCCTGTCCCGCTACCTCCAGGTCCTCATCCAGGCCCGGAAGATGGGCAAGGAGACGATCTCCTCCCAGGAGCTCGCGGACTACACGCACGTCAACTCCACGCAGATCCGGCGAGATCTGTCTGGCTTCGGCAAGTTCGGGAAGCGCGGTGTGGGCTACAACGTCGAGTCGCTGGTCACGCAGATCCGCAAGATCCTGCACACCTCGGGCCAGCACAACATCGCGCTGTTCGGCGCCGGCCACCTCGGTACCGCGATCGCCACGTCGGACATCTTCGCCGACCACGGCTTCCGCGTCGTCGCGGTCTTCGATGTTGACCAGGGCAAAGTGGGGGAGCGGATCGGCCCGCTGGAGGTTCGCCACAACTCCGACCTGCGAGAGGTGATCGACGACGAGGACATCGTCGTAGCCGTGCTCGCGGTGCCGTCCCCCGCCGCCCAGAAGCTCGCCGACGAGTTGGTCGACGCCGGCGTGAAGATCATCTTCAACTACTCTGATGCGCTGCTGCAGGTACCGCCGGAGGTCACGGTCCACACCTCGAGCCCGGCCGTCGACCTGCTCTACGCGCTCTACTTCTACCTCACCTGATACTCACTCAGATCGTGAGCATCGACCTGGCACCGGCCTTCGACGCCTTCGAGGGCTCGACGGATTTCACCGTCGGGCTGGAGGAGGAGTTCTCGCTGCTCGACCCGGGCTCCCTCGGCCTCGTGCAGCGCTTCGAGGAGCTCCGCGACGCCGCTCGGGCTGACCCGGTGCTGGGGGAATCGATCGCAGGCGAGCTGATCTCCTCCGAGATCGAGATCCGCTCGGGTCGCGGCGCTGACTTCGCGGCCGCGGTGGTTGCCCAGCGCGACCGGCGCCGTCGGCTGTTCGCGGTGGCCGCCGATCTCGATATCGCCCTCGGGGCAACCGGCACGCACCCCTGGTCTGACTATCGCCAGCAGCGGATCATCGACACCGAGCACTACCGGCGGGTCGAAGACGGCCTCAAGTATGTAGCGTGGCGCAACAACACGTTCTCGCTTCACGTCCACGTGGGGTTACGTGGCGCCGACCGGGCGGTGCTCGTGTGCGACCGGCTGCGCCCGGTACTGCCGCTGCTGCTGGCGATCTCGGCCAATTCGCCGTTCCTCGACGGCCGCGACTCGGGGTTGCACACCGCGCGCAGCCAGATCTTCACCAAGAGCTTCCCTCGCTGCGGCGTGCCCGACTCCTTCGGCGGATGGGCGCCGTTCGCCGACTACATCGACTTCCTGGTTCGCACGCGCTCGATCGTCGAGTACACGCAGGTGTGGTGGTCGATCCGCCCGCATTTCTCGTTCGGGACGGTCGAGGTGAGGATCTGCGATGCCCAGATGACCGCCACCGAGTCAGAGGCACTGGCGGCGTTGATCGTGGCCTGCGTCGCCCAGGCGGCACGCGACCACGACGACGGCGTGCCGTTCACGGACCTGCCGCGGCGCCTGATCGAGGAGAACATGTGGCGTGCCATTCGCCACGGTCTCGACGGCGAGCTGCTCGATCTCGAGCGCGCCGAGCCGTACCCCGCCTCCGAAGCCGCGGACCGGTTGCTGAGCTGGTCCGCGCCGGTCCGGAGCGAGCTCGGGATCGACATCGCGCTCCCCACGTTGAACGGGGCGCAGCGCCAGCGTCGGATGACCGACGCCGGCATGAGCCTGCTGGAGGCGTTCTCTGCGGCCGTGGGCGAGACCCGCGATACGTATGCTGCGAGCACGGCGGAGGTGACGCGATGAGCACCCAAGACAGAGAACCCTCTGACGAAGAGCTCCGGGCGGCGTACGAGGCCGAGCTGAAGCGGCTGCGCGTCGAGCACGTGCTGCTCGACAACGTCGCGGCGCTCGCGAACCTCGGCATGCGCCGGACCGGCCTCGCTCCCGGGACCGAGAGCGAGCGCGACCCGGCGCAGGTTCGCCTGGCGATCGAGTCTCTCCGAGCGCTCATGCCGGTGCTGGAGCAGGCGGCTCCCGCCCAGGTGGCGGCTGTCCGCGATGCGGTTTCCCAGCTCCAGATGGCCTACGTGAAAATCGGCGGGCAGGCTTCTCCCGCCGGCGCCGACACGGAAGGCCCTCCTGCAGCGGGCGGTCGGGAGTCCGGCGCACCGGAGGCGGGCGGCGGCGCGCCGCCGGCACCGGAACCCGAGCCTAAGCCCGGCGAACCCGGTCCGGCACAGCGCAGCGGCCGGCTCTGGGTGCCCGGCCAGTAGGCCGAAAAAACTGTGCATCGGCGGGCGGCCCTGCCCCGCTTGGGGACGTTCCGCGCCCCCGCACGCTAAACTCGCGTTTTCGCGGGCCTCCGCTCGACCAGCACGGGTGGCGGCCCTTTCCAGTTGTGTTGGCTGCGCTTGTTCGCGCCCTCTCTCTAACTCAGACCTTCCGCGGAGGATCTTCTTGTCCAGCTTTCTGACGCACCACGGCGTGCTGATCGCGCTCGTATGCGCCGGCGCCGCCGTGGCGTACGGCGTCCTCACCTCCCGCGCGCTGCTCGCGCTGTCGCCCGGCAACGAAACGATGCGCACGATCTCGGCGGCCGTGCAGGAAGGCGCTCGCGCATACCTGAACCGCCAGTACACGACGATCGCCGGGGTCGGGGTGATCCTGTTCATCGTCCTGATCCCGATCCAGAACATCCGGGTCGCGATCGGATTCGCGATCGGCGGCGGGCTGTCCGCCGCGGCGGGCTACATCGGCATGAACGTGTCGGTGCGGGCCAACGCTCGCGTTGCCGAATCCGCGCGCAGCGGCGTGTCGCGCGCGCTCGACGTCGCCTTCCGGGGAGGCGCCGTCACGGGGCTGCTGGTGGTGGGGCTGGCACTGCTGGGCGTCGCCGGGTATTACGGCGTGCTCACCTGGATCGCCGGTGAGAGCCAGAAGGAGGCGATCAACGCACTGATCGGACTCGGCTTCGGCGGATCGCTGATCTCGGTATTCGCGCGCCTCGGCGGCGGCATCTTCACCAAGGCGGCCGACGTCGGCGCCGACCTCGTGGGCAAGATCGAGGCCGGAATCCCCGAGGATGACCCCCGTAACCCGGCCGTGATCGCTGACAACGTGGGCGACAACGTGGGCGACTGCGCTGGGATGGCAGCCGACCTGTTCGAAACCTACGCGGTCACCGCGGTCGCGGTCATGCTGCTGGGCGTGCTGCTGTTCGACCAGCAGTCGGCCGTGGCGCTCTACCCGCTCGTTCTCGGCGCGGTGTCGATCGTCGCGTCGATCATCGGCACTTTCGCGGTGAAGTCACGGGCCGGGAACGTCGAGCGGGCGCTCTATCAGGGCCTGATCACGTCTGGCGGGCTCGCGGCGCTCGCGTTCCTCCCGATCACGTACTGGATGATGAAGGACCTCACGTTCACCGGGAGTGGTGTTGTCGCGCCGCACTGGTGGAAGTACTACCTGTGCGCGCTGATCGGCATCGGCGTGACCGCGTGCCTGTTCGTGATCACGGACTACTTCACCTCGACCCGCTTCGCGCCCGTTAAGAGCACTGCCCGCGCGTCGCAGACCGGCCACGCGACGAACATCATCCAGGGACTTGCCCAGGGGTACCAATCGACGGCACCGCCGGCGATCGTGCTCGCGCTCGGCATCCTCGGAGCGTGGAAGCTCGGCGGGGGAGGAACCGCCGGGATCTACGGCATCGGCGTCGCGGTTATGGCGCAGCTGTCGCTCACCGGCCTGATCGTCGCGCTCGACGCATTCGGGCCGATCACCGACAACGCCGGCGGCATCGCCGAGATGGCCAACCTTCCCGAGGAGGTCCGCAACGTGACCGACCCGCTCGACGCGGTCGGCAACACGACCAAGGCCGTCACCAAGGGATACGCGATCGGATCGGCCGGATTGGCCGCGCTGGTGCTGTTCAACGCGTTCGAGACCGAGCTGATCCAGCGCGGCAAGCACCCAGATTTCTCGATCGGTAACCCCGCCGTTCTGATCGGTCTGCTGATCGGTGGGATGATGGTCTATCTGTTCGCCTCCCTAGCGATGGAAGCGGTCGGCCGCGCCGGCGGCGCGGTCGTCGAGGAGGTCCGTCGCCAGTTCCGCGAGAAGCCCGGGATCATGGAGGGCACCGAGCAGCCCGAGTACGGCGCCGCCGTGGGCCTCGTGACCCGCGCCGCTCAGCGCGAGATGATCCTGCCCGCGCTGATCCCGATCCTGATCCCGTTCATCGTCGGCCTGATCAGCATCGAGGCGCTCGGCGGATTGCTGATCGGCGTGATCGTCGTCGGCCTGTTCGTCGCGATCTCGATGACCTCGGGCGGCGGCGCCTGGGACAACGCCAAGAAGCTGATCGAGGACGGCGCGTTCGGCGGGAAGGGATCCGAGGCCCACGCTGCGGCGGTCACGGGCGACACCGTCGGCGACCCGTACAAGGACACGGCCGGCCCGGCGATCAACCCGATGATCAAGGTGGCGAATATCGTCGCCCTCCTGATCATCCCGATCATCACCTGAGACACCTTGGGTGGGAGGCGGCCGCTCGGCGGCCGCCTTCTTGGACGAATTCGCTCAAATTCACGACGTCTTAGCGGGATGCGAGCTACGCTGCTGTTCGCGCACATGCGACTACCCTGCAGGTCATGTTCATCCTGATCGTCGGCTCCGGCCGGGTCGGGTCCGCAGTAGCCAAGCGGGCGCTCGACGCCGGGCACGAGGTATCGGTGCTCGACAGCGATCCGCTGTCGCATGAACGCCTCGACAAGGATCAGCTGACGACCTGGGAGGACGCGGGCGGCAGGTTCACGGTCAGCACCGCGCTCGAGATCGACGGGCTGATTGAAGCCGGCATCGAGCAGGCGGACGTGTTCCTGGCCGCGACCAGTGGTGACAACACGAACCTGGTGATTGCGCAGATCGCGCAGCGCCGGTTCAAGGTGCGGCGGGTCGTGGTGCGTGTCGCCGATCCCGGCCGTGCCGCGTGGTACGCCGAGCAGGGCCTGTTGACAATCTGTCCGACCCAACACGCGATCGACCAGGCATCGCGAGTGGTGCTGGCGTGAGCGAAGGCGGCGTCTCATGTACGTGATCATCGCCGGCGCCGGCAAGGTGGGCTGGAACCTCGCCCGTGAGTTGATCGCCAAGGACCGCGAGGTGACCCTCGTCGAGTCCGATCACGCGCGCTACCGCGTCGTCGAGGAGGAGCTCGAGCACGCGGTCCAGTACGGCGACGCCACCGAGCTGTGGGTGCTCGAGCGCGCCGGGATCCAGCGCGCCGATCTGGTCATCGCGGTCACCGGAGACGACGAGGACAACATCCTGATCTGCCAGATGGCCAAGGAGAAGTACGGCGTCCAGCGGATCGTCGCCCGCGTCAACAACCCCCGCAACCTCCAGCACTTCCGGTTGCTCGACGTGCAGCCCGCCGTATCGGCGACGGACCTGATCCTCCGGCTGATCGAACACGAGGTCCCCGAGTACGGCCTCGTGCAGCTGCTCGCGCTCGAGGAGGAGCATCTCGAGATCATCGAGCTCGAGGTCGGCCAGGGCTCGGAGGCGGCCGGCCGGCGGGTGCAGGACATAGAGCTCC
>Ga0335081_10006677_pt1 | contig 18390 bp, 19 predicted proteins | sample Lox_Sample_35_FD_206713 | JGI IMG/M metagenome (GOLD analysis project Ga0335081, IMG submission 206713) | Soil microbial communities from Loxahatchee National Wildlife Refuge, Florida, United States - Lox_Sample_3.5 | ecosystem: Environmental > Terrestrial > Soil > Wetlands | place: USA...
ATCGCAGCATTGGCGAGCATTCCTGTTTTCACCGCGTCGCAGCCGATGTCGCTCGCGCAAACCTCGATCTGCTGAACCACAAACTCGGGCGCCATCTCTACAACCCCATATACCCCGGTCGTGTTCTGGGCCGTGAGAGCGGTGATCGCGGTCATGGCAAAGGCGCCCAACGCGGAGACCGTTTTGAGGTCGGCTTGAATCCCGGCCCCGCCGCCAGAATCCGAACCCGCGATGATCAATACGCGAGGAATCTTCACCAGTCACCTCCCTTCCATCGCTAAAATCGCCTGCCGCTCATATCTGCCATCCCTCCATTCTCCAAGCCATTTCCCAGAAGTGCCACTCATAGCGGCTGCTGGTGAGAAACGCTTCTTCCAGCTTCTTCAGCTCACGCTCGGGCAAGCCAGTGGCCAGCCTGTCGAGCAGCTCGCGGCACCACGCGGCCAACTCAGCAAATTCCTTCGAGCTGTACATGGCAATCCACTGGGCGTACCTTTTGTTGCCGGGGGCGGGCTGCGTGGCCAGCCGCTGCCCAATTTCGCTGAAGCTCCACATGCAAGGCAACAACGCTGCCGCCAACTCGGTGAAATCACCGGTCGCTGCCGTCCGTAAGAGAAAATCGGTGTAAGCTCGCGTGGTGGGCGCGGGTTGTTCCCGCTCGAGCTGCTCGCGGCTGATCCCAAACTCAGCGGCGTACGCACGATGGAGACCCATCTCGGTTTCCAGGGTCTCGTTGAGTAGCCCGGCTAAGCGCGTCATCGTTTCGACATCCGGGCTGCGTGCAACAGCTAGACCCAAAAGCCGAGAGTACTCGATAAGGAACACGTAATCCTGCCGCAGCCAAAACTTAAATTTATCCAGGCTGAGCTTCCCATCGCCAATTCCTTGGACAAACGGGTGCTGATGTTGCGCCTCCCAAATGCCGGCGGCTTCCCGGCGCAGGCGATCGGTAAATCGCTCCGGCATCCCCTCATTCTCCTCGATCCCGGTGAATACCTGCGACGCCGGCCATGGCGTTCCAAAACATCAGCTCATAAGCTTGTAGCATGCGCGCCGCTCGATGAATGAACCGTGCGGGGATACCTCGGTTCAGCCCGTTTTGAATGATGGCAATGGCCTCCTGCTCGAAGGACGGCATATCGGCGAAGAGGGCGAAGAAGGCAAGAGCCGGTGCTGCGAGGCCGTACTTCTCACGGAGTGCCGTGCGCATGCGCCCGCAGTTGGCGCTCCAGGCGGAGAGGTTCACCAAGAACGCGCCTGCCAGTTCTGCGTCGGAGCCGTAGAGCGCCAGCCAAGCGACAAAAGTGCAATAAGCGTACGCCGCCGGCAGCGGTTCAAAATCCACCAGATCGCTAGCGGTAAGACCCAGCGCTCCCGCAAGCCCCTGGAGCGCGTCCAAGGCAGCCGCTTCCCCTTGCAGTACGTTCATTAGGAAATGACGACTGGGCCGCATCCCTTCCCGGGAAAGAATCAGCGCGATGCTGCGCAGGTCGCTGCTGATGATGTGGTATTGCTGTCCGGCGAACACTTTGAGCGAGTCGAGCCGAACCCGGCCCGCGTCGAGTGCGTGAAGGTAGGGGTGACCCAGGATATTCTCCTCAAGGGACGTGAGGTCCGACCGAATTTTCCCCACCAATTGAAGAGCGTCCGATACCGCGCTGACTCCCTGATGCACGCATTGAATACTACTCGCGGACTCTGCACTGCACCAGAGGCTGTAGCTCTCGCAAGCTACTCATTTTTCTGTTGGTGCATCTAACTGAGTAGCTGCTCGGGAGGCGACCGCCATGCGTGGACTACATGCTGCGGCGGGCGTCGGCGTGCTGCTGCTCTTGGCTTTCACAACCCAAAGCAGCAAGGCCTGGGACGGCAACGACGCACCGCACGATCAAGTTAAACCTTCACATCTTGCATCACTTAGAACATATGCTCCAGGGCTGTTCCGTCAATCGTTGATGGATCGCTTGTCCGGCGGCCTTGCCCGAGGGTCCCCCTATCGGATGGCCGCGGATTCCCAAGGACGCATACTGGTGACGGATCCCGCCCTCTCAGTTGTACAAGTCTTCGATACGAAACAGGGAAGGCGTTGGCAGATCAAAGGTGATCGCCACCATCGCCTGAGCGCACCTGCTTATATCGCGGTTGATGCTGACGACAACATCTATCTGACCGAGTTCGGGCGATCGGTTGTCTTTGTCCTTCGGCCCAACGGAGATTTCCTGCGGATGATCGGCCTGGGCGTATTGAGACTGCCGACAGGCATCTGGGTAGACAAACAGAATCGAAGGCTGTACGTAGCAGACTGGATCAGGGACGAGATCCTGTCCTTTGATCTTGAAGGCAAGCCGCTGCAGGTGTTCGGAAGCTTTGGTACCGCGCCGGGACGACTGAATCATCCGCTCGACATTCTCCTCCACCACGACACCCTCGTCGTTCTTGACGCCGGCAATTCCCGCTTTGAGCTGTTCGATTTGGAAGGGAAAGTTCGCGGCGTATGGCCGTATGGACCCAACCGGACGCCCATCGCATTGGCGTGCGATGCTGCCGGCAATCTGTACTACGCTGACTTGGATTCCGGCGGATTAATCGCGATGGACTCGCACGGCAAGGTGTTAGCTGGCTTCGCCCAGCGGCCGTTCGGACAGTGGATACCGCGGTCGTCCGCTGGACCGAATTTCATGAGCCTTGTGCTCGACCCGCTGGGCAAAATTCTGGCGCTCCGTCCAACATTCGACGTGGAGGTTGTGGAACTCATCTCCGATGCCGCCGGATAGCTAACAGCCGCTCGGGCTCTTTCGCTTCTGTGTATGTCGTCGCGATCCAGGTTTTGCATCGGACCGCGGTCTGACCACGCTCTTAGAGTGGCCGAGGTCACAGGATAGTGTGGCCGGCGTCACGGTGTGAGCCTGCGAATTGAGCCTATGTTTGAATGGGTATGTTTTCCACTCAGTACCAGCCCGTGTGGGAACAGATCGCCGGCCTCCGTCAGCAGCGCACGGGCGCTCTTGAGAGTCTGCGCCCGCAGGTTGCGTCCGATTTCGTCTCGCTGCTTTGGGAGCAAGAATTCGGAGCAGGCGGCGCCTTGGACCGCGCTATTCTTGATCGCTCCGCCGCGCTCAAATCCGCTCTCTACGGCGGCCAGGTATTCGCCATCGTGCCCATTTACGTGACCAGCATTTGCTCTGAGCAATGTGTTTATTGCAACTATCGCGGAGGGAACAAGGGTGTCGGCGTGGAGCGCAGGCGACTGAGGGATCCAGAACTGGAACAAGAGGCGTTATATCTCGTCGAGCAGAAGGGGTTGCGGACCCTTGAACTGGTGTATGCCACCGATCCGCGGATGCGGGTTGACGCCATGTGCCGCCACGTCGCACTGCTGCGGCGGTTGCTGGACTCGCGCGGCGGTGGTCTGGTGGGTATCAGCGCCGAGGCCCTGGATGAAAGCGAATACCGGCGTCTGGTGGGTGCAGGGCTGTCCATCTCTGTGCTGTGGCAGGAAACCTACGACAAGTCTCGCTACGCGATGCTTCACCCGGGCAAGACCAAGAAGGCGAATTTCGAATACCGGATGGACGCCTATGAACGCATGCTGCTGGCCGGCGTCCCCCATGTCGGCATGGGAGTGCTCTCGGGCCTGGCGGAGTGGAGGCAGGACTGGGCAATGCTGATGCTGCACGAAGAATACCTGGAGCGGCAGTACGGGCGTGGCGCCACGATCCTCGGTATCCCACGCCTGAAACGAGCGCCCGGGGCTTTATTGCAGGAATCGCCGTTCACGCCCACTCGGCAGGAGTTCCTGGTCACGGTTGCCCTTCACAATGTCTTCTCACCGACGACGGCAGCGTTTGTAAGCACGCGTGAAGAGTGGGACGTCTGTGTCGAGTTGGCGCGGGGAGGCGGCTGCTTGTTTACGCTGAACTGCTCCACCACTCCCGGCGGGTACTCGCTCCAGCACGGCGGATGCCAGTTCACCTCCCACTCCTATGACGCACCGCTGTACTCCGCCCAGCTGCGGGCGGAAGGACTGGAGCCGATATTTCTCTGGAATCACCAGGACCTCCTGGCTGAATGCCAGCCCGAAGCAGCATGCCGCTGATGGCGGCACAGCATCACGGATCCTGTGGGAGCGAACAAAGATGGCCATAATGGCAGTCCGCTGGGATGAACTGACGCACAAAGCCAAAGACGCCGTGCAGGCGGCCAATTACCTGGCTTCCCGGCATGGCAACCCTGTAGTGCTGCCCTTACACCTGCTGGCTGTGCTGCTGGAGGATCGCGAGTCCATCCTCCCGCCGCTCCTGAGTGCCATGGGGGTGAACCGGCAGGCGCTGGCGGTTCAGATGCGCCATGAGATCGATCATCTGCCGGAAGTCTGGGGCGGCGGTGCTTTGAAACCTGCGCCTTCTCCGGCAGCCACCAGGGTGCTAGAGCAGGCTTTTGCAGAAGCAGCAACATTGAACGATGCGTATGTCTCGACCGAGCACCTGATGTTGGGCATCCTGGCGCTCGCCGACGATCCCGCCCGGGAATTGATGGAGCGTCAGGGCGCCGACCACACCTCCCTGCTGAAGGCGTTGTTGGCCGCGCGCAGCCAGCAGCCAGAGAAGCAACAGCCTGTTGACGGCCACTATGAGGCGCTGGAGCGTTACGCCCGTGACCTCACCGAGCTGGCACGGCGCGGCAAACTCGATCCCGTGATCGGCCGTGATAGCGAAATTCGCCGGGTGATCCAGGTGCTTTCGCGGCGCACCAAAAATAATCCTGTGCTCATCGGAGAACCGGGGGTAGGAAAAACCGCCATTGTCGAAGGTCTGGCGCAACGCATCGTATCCGGAGACGCCCCGCAGCTCCTGAAGACGAAGCGCCTCGTCGCCCTCGATCTGGGCGCCATGATTGCGGGATCCAAGTATCGCGGCGAATTTGAAGACCGCTTGAAGGCGTTGCTCAGGGACATCGAAGATTCCCAGGGCGAGATCATCTTGTTCATCGACGAGCTGCACACGCTGGTGGGCGCCGGGGCGGCCGAAGGCGCCATGGATGCCGCCAACATGCTGAAGCCGGCGCTGGCACGAGGTGACCTGCGGGCGATTGGCGCGACGACCATCACGGAATACCGCAAGCACGTCGAGAAAGACCCCGCCTTGGAGCGCCGATTCCAGGTGGTTTTCGTGGCCGAGCCCAGCATCGAAGAGACTATTGCCATCCTTCGCGGCCTCAAGAGACGCTACGAGGCACACCATGGCGTGCGCATCAGGGACTCGGCGCTGGTAGCAGCGGCTACGCTATCCCACCGTTACGTATCGGACCGATTTCTTCCTGATAAGGCCATTGACTTGGTGGACGAGGCGGCGGCAGCGCTCCGTATCCAGATCGATTCCCTGCCCGCCGAACTTGACCAGCTCGAGCGGCGCGCCCAACAGTTGCAGATCGAGAAGCACGCTCTGGAGGAGGAAGACGATATCAGTTCGCAAGAACGTCTGCGGGCGCTGAGGCATGAATATGCCGCCGTGCGCAAGCAAGCTGACACCCTGAGCGTCTCCTGGAAGCACGAAAGCGAGCTCCTTGCCCGGCTGCACCGCGCCCAACAGAGCATCGAGAAATCGAAGCTGGAAGAGCAGGCAGCAGCCCGAGCGGGCGATTCCGAGGGGGCGGCGAAAATCCGAGGCGGCCTGCTTCACGAGGCCCGGCGGGAGTTGCGCAAAGTGCACGGACGGCTCGAGCGGCTGCGCGGTCCACGCTTGGCCATGGAAGAAGTAAACGAGATGGAGATCGCCAGCATCGTCTCGATGTGGACGGGAATTCCTGTTGCCAGAATGCTCGAAAGCGAAGTGAAGAAGCTGGTTGAGATGGAAGACCGGCTGCGAGCGCGAGTCGTTGGGCAGGATGTGGCACTCGAACGGGTGGCCAACGCCATACGCCGGGCACGTGCCGGCCTTTCCGATGGCAAACATCCCATCGGGAGCTTCGTCTTCCTCGGTCCGACCGGCGTCGGCAAGACGGAATTGGCGCGTGCCCTGGCAGAATTTCTTTTCAATGACGAGCGGGCCCTGGTGCGTATCGACATGTCCGAATACATAGAAAAGTACGCCGTGGCCCGGCTGATCGGCGCGCCGCCTGGCTATGTCGGCTATGAAGAGGGCGGGCAGTTGACCGAGGCCGTGCGCCGCCGGCCGTACTCGGTCGTACTTTTGGACGAAATTGAGAAGGCGCATCACGACGTCTTAGACATCCTCTTGCAGGTGCTCGATGACGGCCGTCTTACCGACGGCAGAGGCCACACCGTCGATTTCAAGAACACGGTCCTTATCATGACTTCCAACATCGGATCCGAGCACCTGCAGGGTCAGGCATTGCGTTCCTCCGAAGCCTTCGAAGCCGCGGGCAACAAGGTGATGGCTACACTGCAGGCCCACTTCAGCCCCGAGTTCCTGAATCGCGTCGAGGACATCGTCCTGTTCAATCCGCTGGGCAAGGAACAGCTCATGAGAATTGTGCAGTTGCGCCTCAAAGACCTGCGTGGTCTGCTGAGCGACCGCAAAATCACCCTGGAGCTGACGGATGCCGCGAAGGATTTGCTGGCGACCCAGACCTTCAATCTCAACTGCGGGGCGCGGCCTCTGAGGCGTGCCCTTCAGCGGCAGGTGCAGGATCCTCTGGCCCTGCAGCTCCTCCACGCCGAGGTGCTGCCTGGCGATCACATCGTGGTTGACGCTGACCAAGGTAGTTTGCGGTTCACCCCAAAACGCGGTTTGCGCGCGTACGAAGGCAAGTCCGCAGCTTAAGGCAGCTTAAGACTTCACCGGGGTACGAAGAGGATCAAAGCCATAAACGTCGAGGCAAAGATCACTGCAATCAGAATGAATAACCAAAGTCCCTCTTCCGGGCCATGTCGGGGTGGCGAGGCTGTACGAACCATCGTTCACCTCCTTTTCCGAGGATGAGTAAACTCTAGCCTTGCCTAGCCTCTACAATTTAACCCTCTGCAGGCGCAGGCAGCAGTGACCATACTCACACGGGACATGTGCGAGTCCAAACGACGACCAGCCATGACTTGCAGTAGCTTTGTGCTGACCCGCACCGGCACCAGTGACACCAATCACTGCTCCAGGAGCTTGCTGGACTCAAACTAAATTCGGCGTGCCAGAGGTAATCACACACATTCTGCACTGAAGATCCTGCTGGTTCTGTTCCTCTCCTTTCTGATCGGACTGGAGAGAGAGGAACAGAAGCTCAGTGGAGAACACCAATGCCTTCGGCGGGGTACGCACCTCCCGCCGATCGGCATGATTGGGTACTCAATAGCCCTGTTGTCCGGAGAACAGCTGCTGCCGCTCGCCCTGGGCTTTGTCGTGGTCCGGGTTTCCTATGGCTTTCTTATCGCCACAAGCTGGCCACTTCCCAGACTGCTGGTGTGACCTCCGAGATATCCGGCCTCACTACGTACCTGGTCGGAGCACTCGTCTATCGGGGGATTCTTCTGGATCGCCACGACGCTGGTCGTGATCAGCATGTTTTTGCTGGAACTGAAGGACGTCCTGAAAGGACTCTCGAAACGTGTCCCCCCGGAAGAGATTCTCACCTTCACGAAGTTTCTTCTGTTGGCAGCGGCGGAATGTGCCTTGCCGCCCTGATGGGCTTTTACGATGTCGATCCCTTCATCTTGGGCTTAACCCAATCGGCCGGCGGCTCCACGTCATTTTCACTGGCAGGTACCGGGATTCTGATAGCCGCTGCCAGCAATAACCTCATTAAGGGAGTCTATGCTTACATATTTGCCGACCGTCGAAGCGGTCTTGAGGGCCTGGAACTCCTATCGGGGCTAGCTGCATGCGGTGTCCTCCCGCTGCTCTGGTTTTTGGCCTGATCGTCCGCTCTGCAGACTCCTCGGGTCTTACACGCTCAGGCGCCAGGCCGCGGACGCAGACCTTCTGGCGCGACTCCAGTACTTCTACCACGATTCTCCCGAACCGCTGGCGCTTCCTAAATCATCCTCGTCGCGCCTTTTCCGCCACCATCAGATAGAGCTTTCGCTCGTCTCGGTAAGCAACCACGTCAAGACCCAAGGGCGCAAGAATGACGTCAAACTGCTCCCGCGTAGGGAGCGATTCCACAAACAGGTCAGTTACATCCCGAAGCTGGTCCACGAAAGCCCGCCCTTCGGGGTGGCTGACGACCAGGCGGCCACGGACGCGAAGTATGCGGGCCGCATTGCCACAGGCGCGTGGTTTGTCCGCGATGTTGCCATACATCGCATTCATGAAGATGACATCCACGCTGTCGGACGGAAGGGATAGAAGAGATACGTCCGCTCGATAGGTTCGCACGGCAGGATGCTTCTGACTGACCCGCTCCAGCATCTTTTCGGCCAGGTCGCAGGCCATTATGGCGGAGGGATGATAGCTCTCAATCAGCGGGATGAGAACTCCAGCGCCTGTGCCCACGTCCAACACGACTTCGCCCGCTGCCAGACGGGCCGCGGCGACAATTTCTGCGAGACGAGCCATCACCTCCGGGGGCTGCGGCGTGTCGAATACATCTACCAGCTCATTGAAGCGGCGACGCTGGTCCTCCGCGATCTGCCACGCCCGCTCTGGCGACATGGGCTTGGACATGCGCCTCGTTGGCCGCTCGTCGTCAGTGACTGCGGGAGAAGTGCTCGTGGGCTATCCGCCATCGGTCACCGTGCTTGACGAAGACGTGGCTGCCCCGTCCTTCGACGCGATGCTTTGGCGAAAGTTCCACCACCCAGTAAAAGCTGACCACGGCGGTTCCGTCGAAGAGTTGCACGCGAGGCTCGGCGATACGGTACCGGACCCGCGGCGACTGATCCAAATAGTGCTCGAAGGTCCTCTTCAGCGCCGCCCGGCCCGCAATGCGCGTGTGGCAGGTGGAGGAGAAGCCGACAAAGCTGGGCTCAAACTGCTCGAGAAGTGCCTTCAGGTCTCGCCGGTTGAAGTCCGCTGCCTGCTGGCGCTCCAGACGAAGAATCCCACGTTCCACTGCTGTCATGTTCGTAACCTCCTTCCTGATTTCTGGGCCCGCCGACACTAACCTTCCGGCACGCACCAATCGAGCCCGTTAATCACTCACCGACAGCCTCAACACGATCACCGTCAGGGACTCGCGCCGTTGGCGGGCGGAACGCTGTCACCATTGAGGCGAATGTTACGAAAGGATTGTAGCCCTCCGTCGCCACGTCGCGAACCATTGCATCCTCATCGACAATAACAAGAGGTTGGTGAATCCGACCGTCCTGAAGTTCTCGTCCGCCCCTGATCTGGAATCGCGGGTAGCGTGGCACCTGTGAACAGTTCTGACAGCGGAACCTCTCGTCCTAATCAGCAAGGATTCATCCGTGAACGCGCGAGTTGATCGCCGCTAGCCTTTGATAACGGCAATGGGCTCAAGGCGCGCGACTCTCTTACCGATCCCCGCACGGGCAACCACGTCCACCACCCTGGAGACGTCCTTGTAGGCCTGTGGCGCTTCTTCCGCCAGCCCCGGCATCGAGCGGGTGCGCACGGCAATGCCTCGGCTCTCCAGTTCCTGCCGCAACTGCTGGCCGCGCACCGTCTTTCTGGCGCGCGTGCGGCTCCACACCCGTCCCGCGCCATGGCAGGTGGAACCGAAGGTCTGCTGCATCGAACCGTGAGTACCGATCAGTACGTAGGACTCCGTCCCCATGGATCCTGGGATTAGCACCGGCTGCCCGATGTCGCGCAGATCCTCGGGCAACCCCGGCGACCCCGGACCGAAGGCCCGCGTTGCGCCTTTGCGATGTACGCACAACCGCATGTGCGTTCCACTCACCTCATGCTCCTCGATCTTGGCCATGTTGTGGGCAATGTCGTAGACCTGGTGGAGGTCGAAGCCGGGGACCTTTCCCGCCAATGCTTGCTCAAAGGACTGCCGGATGCGGTGCGCCAGCACCTGACGATTGGCAAAGGCGAAATTGGCTGCGCAGGCCATGGCGTGGAAGTACTGCTGCCCTTCCTCGGACTCGAAAGGCGCGCATACCAGCTCGCGGTCGGGAAGCTCGATGCCATAGTCGTGCACGGTTGTTTGGAAGCGGGCAACATAATCCTCGCAAACCTGGTGCCCGAAGCCGCGTGAGCCGCAATGGATCTGCACTACTGCTTGGTCGGAAAACAATCCCAGACACTTGGCCGCGGTCTCGTCAAAGATCTCGGCAATACAGTCGACCTCGATGAAGTGGTTACCCGCGCCCAGCGTGCCGATCTGGCCACGCCCACGCTCCCGCGCCTTATGAGAAACGTAATCGGGGTCAGCGCCGCGCATGGTGCCGAACTCCTCCGTGTGCCGCAAATCCTCTATGCGGGCGTACCCGTGCTCTTCCGTCCAGCGCGCACCTTCCACCAACACCTTATCAAGCTCGGCATCTTGCAGCTTGATTTCACCACGGACTCCCACTCCGCTGGGACAGTTGCGATACAGAAGCGAGGCCAACTCAGCGAGAAAGGGCGAGACCTCCTGCACTGAAGCTTCGGACGCCAACAGGCGCACGCCGCAATTGATGTCATAGCCAACGCCTCCGGGCGAGATGATGCCGCCGGGCAGCCTGGTGGCAACCACCCCACCGATGGGGAAGCCGTACCCCTGGTGGATGTCGGGCATGGCAATGGCGTACTTGGTGACCCCGGGCAGGGTGGCGGTGTTGACCAGTTGCTCCATCGAGCGATCGCCAAGAGCATCATCGAGCAGCACTTCGTCGGCATAGAGGCGCGCCGGCGCACGCATGTCGTCGCGGAAGGAGCACGGGATCTCCCACAGGTGCTGGCTCACCTGCACCAAGTCGCTTCGAGTTGGCATCGCACGTGTTGCCGTCGTCATGACCCGCTCCTAGACATCCACCACGATGGTGGCCTCCCAGCCATCTTCGCTCTGCCTGACCATCAAGTCGTGGAAGGTCACCGCCTTGATCAACTTGCCCTCGGGGCGGTACGGCCGCCCGTGGACACGGGCTTGCAGGTGCGTGTCCGAGATCTCCAGGATCTCGAAGCGGCTATAGGCCTCGTGCTGCGTTTCCTGCAAGTACAGCAGCTCGTTGAGCCAGTTCACCAGCAAAGTTTCGCGGTCCACACCGCTGACAGCGACCCCGCGCGCCACGTTGGTCTCAGCGCTTCCTGCGCCTACTTGCAGCTCGAACATCCCGCGCGCCGCGTTAGCGAACAACTGTGCCAGATCACACCCGTGGGCGCGGAAGGCCCAGTCGGCGGCGTGCTCGATTTCCTGGAAGTGCTGGATGGCAATCCCCCTCAACCCGCTGCTCAGCCGCTGGCGGCGATTACCTGGACGCGGGCGCTACCCTGGGCCGTCACGCGGCAATTCAAGAACTCGAGGGAACTCAGTTTCGACTGTTCGTGCCGATGACAGGAACGAGAAACGCCCAGGAAGCGTCCCGCTGCAGCAGATCGTCAAAGAACTTACGCCACTCAGGGCTGACGTTGGGATACAGACCAACGGACTCAGCGACTGATCGACCGCGCCGCGGAGTCGTTTGGTCGATTTGTTGAATCCGGCTCTCAATCGTGTGCATGACAGGATCGGTCACAATAAAGCCGTGGCGCAGAATGTACATCTCCACCTTGTCCGTCAAAGTATCGATGTACACGTGCACAACCTCTGGCGACATGTCCTCAGGCAGGGGCGACAGGTTGTGGACGTACCTGATCTTGAGCCTTTTCATGGCCCGACCCCGCGGTTATCATACCTTTATTATGACCTGCGATTTCTCGGCTCGCAACTGAGGGCCCCTGCCTTGGAATTCACGGGTTCGCAGCAGGAACAGGTTCTGGCATCGTTCGCTTTTTCGCCGGCAAAGGAGCCTGCCTCCACGAGATCTCACCACGAATTGTGCAATGCGGATCAGCCACACGCCAGGATGCGCCTGGTTCCGCCGAATCCAAAAGGGTCTCATGCGATCAAGTCTTACGCGCTCCGTCTGCGCTCACTCTTCGCCCGTTCAACATAGCGACCTGTTTGGACTTCCACCCGCACAATTTCGCCAGGAGCAATGAATAGAGGTACTTGAATGCGGAGACCGTTATCGAGCGTTGCTTCCTTCCAGGTGCTGTCTTGCTGCGAGTGCGCAGGCCGCGCTGTACTGGCCACGCGGGCGTCGACTACGTCCGGAAAAACGGCACTGATCGGCCGACCTTGGAAGAACTGCAGCGGCACTTGCACCCCCGGTTGCAGGAACTGTTCCGCTGCTCCCAGAATGGCCCGGGGAACCTCGATCTGTTCAAAATTCCCAGGGTTCATGAAAGTGCAATTGTCCACGTCGCTGAACAGGAACTCCAGGGTCTGCTGCTCGACTTGCAAGTCTTCAAGCCGTTCGTCCAGGCGAAAATGGGGTTCCCACATCCGACCGCTAGTGACATTGCACAGCTTGCTCTTGACCACGCCGCTCAATTTGGCAGCTCCGGCCCTGGATTCTGCCTCCAAGACCTTGTAAATCTGCCCTTCGATGCGGATGAACATTCCTTCTTTCAATTCAGACGCGATCACCATGGCAGATTCCCTGGCGAGAAAATTTCTATAAACTTGGAGCCCACGCTTATTCTCAACCTAACTCTCCGCCTGCGCAGTGACTGAAATCACCGGTGCGAGTGCCGGGAGAGAACGAAGTAGCGAACGACAAACGTAATTCGGGAATCTCCCCCACTGCGTCGCGGCTGTGATCGAAGTCACTATTAGATCTGAAATGCGCATTCTTCATTTCTGCCCGTTAGAGGGGGTATACTAAAAATTGTGAGGCAGGGCGATGCCGACGCTTGCTTCGCATTGCGTGTGGGAGGCGAAGCCTTCTGGACCTGATCCCATCATTCTGCCAACGCTCTTTGGCGCAAGCCAGGGGCTGTACAGGTTCCAACGGAGTACCTTTTTCCTCTCTTTCTTGCTGCACGTCCTGGCAGCGTTGCTGCTTTTCATGTCCAGCACCTTCGTCGTGACTCACCGCCGGCAGATTGGCCAGCAGGTCGTTGGGCTCGTAACTGACATCAGCCCTTATGTCTTGCCAAATTCGGCTACCAAAGCGAGCGGAGGTGGGGGCGGTGGCGACCGGGACAAACTGCCCGCATCGCGAGGAGCGCTACCCAAGTTTTCGCGCGAGCAGATTACGCCGCCGGCCGTGGTGGTTCGCAACCCGAACCCGCAACTGGCCGTTGAACCCACCGTGGTAGTTCCGCCGGAGATCCGTCTGCCGCAAATCGGTACGCTCGGCGACCCCCTCTCTTCGGTACTGGGACCGCCCTCGAACGGCCCGGGTTCGGGCGGAGGCATCGGCAGCGGCAGCGGGGGCGGCGTCGGTTCTGGGCGCGGTCCGGGAGTTGGGCCGGGCTGGGGTGGAGGCATCGGCGGTGGTGCTTATCGCGTTGGTGGCGGGGTCAGCGCACCGCGGCTCATCTACGGCCCCGACCCGGAGTTTTCTGAGGAGGCGCGAAAAGCGAAGTATCAAGGAACGGTCGTGCTGTGGCTGATAGTTGGCACGGATGGACGCACTCACGGAATTCGCGTGCAGCGTCCCTTAGGAATGGGTCTGGACGAAAAGGCCATCGAAGCTGTCCGTGTTTGGAGGTTCGAACCTGCACGCAGGAACGGGCAACCCGTGGCGGTCCAAGTCAACGTCGAAGTGAACTTCCGGCTGTACTGACCATCGCGTAGCGGTAAGTGCACTGCCGAGCGCAGGTTGCATATGCAGTGGGAGAGAGGAGCCCCGATGCCGGAATGGTCCTATCGCTCACCGTTGTCACTGACCTTTATGAGAAACGGCCCGGCGAGCCACCGGGGTCGGACATCCCATGCCTGGCAGCGCATCCTAACATCTAGCCTAGTCCACGTCTCTTCTCGCTTCCATGATGCTGGTCACTGGCAGTGTGAGCAGCACAGGCGACAGGTGTTCCGTCCTGCAGTTCGCAGCGCAAGACATGCTACGGCGGGCTAATCTTCAGGCTACCGCTGCGAGTGTTGCCACAGCTTGGGGTGACAGCAATCACAGCAAACATGTTCTTGCAAATATATCGTTGAACGGTAGATGTGTTCTTTCACCCAAGGAGGAGGTGCCCCCATGCCTTTGGTGGAAACGAAACCGCGCATCCTTCTCAAGAACATCCTGTTCCCAACGGATTTTTCGGAGCGGTCTGCCGCGGCGCTGCCCTATGCGGCCGCCATTGCACGCCACTACGATGCCAAGATCTGCCTGGCGCACGTGGTGGTTTCTGAAGAGGCGGTCAGCTCGCCTGCAGCACTCACGTCGGCCAACCGAACCATCGCACAGCAGGAGATGGCGATACTCGACCGATGTGATCTGCTTAACGGGCTTCAATACGAAGCCGTGGTCGAGGAAGGAGAACTCTGGGACGTTCTCTCAAAGCTGATCAAGGACCATGAGATCGACTTCATTGTGCTCGGCACGAGCGGTAGCGGGGGATTCAAGAAGCTGATCGCGGGATCGGTGGCAGAGGAAATCGTGCGCGAGACATCCTGTCCGGTCCTGGCCGCCGGTCCGGAAGTTCCATCGCGCGCGCAATTCCAAGGCGACATGCGTCACATCTTGTACGCGGCTGATTTCCAGCCATGGTCGGCCCCGGCCCTAACGTATGCTCTTTCGTTTGCCGAGGAAAACCATGCGCAGCTCACGGTGGTTCACGCAGTGGATCCCGAGAAGGTGGGGCCGGCCGATCGCGATCTAGAAAGGTGTTTCCACCGACTGCAGCGGATACTGCCTGCTGACGCCAGCCTCGCGGCGCAACCGGAGTTCGTAACCGAGATCGGCGCACCGGTGGGAGTCATCCTCAAGGTGGCGGCGGACAGGGGGTGCGATCTGATCGTCATGGGTGCTCGCGAGGCGTGCTACGGCCGGCCATCGCCACCGTTCGCCTGGATCATGTTGCACCAGATTGTTTGCGCAGCTCGATGCCCGGTTCTGACCGTGCATGGCTAGGTTTTGGAACTGGCGCGGATGTCGTTGCAGTATGAAGTTACGACACACACATGCACTAAGGTCGATTCACCGTGATCGTCGGTTTAGGGATTGATCTTCTCGAAAACAGCCGCGTGGAGCGGGAGCTCGCGCGAGGCGATTGGCTGTTGGACGAAGGCATCTTCACTCGAGAAGAGATTAAGCATTGCAGCGGCAGCAGAAACCCGGCGCTGCGATATGCGGCCTGCTTTGCCGCCAAGGAAGCAACTCTCAAGGCCATGAACGCCCGGATCAGCGACCTGACGATTTTCCGGGAGGTCGAAGTACAGGCTGGCGCCGACAGCGAATACAGGTTAGTACTGCACGGCGGCCTCAGAGCTCAATTTGAATGCCGGGGTGCAAGGCAGATCAGGCTCTCCGTCGCTCGCAATGCGAAGCACACGGTTGCCATGGTCATTCTGGAAGGCTGAGCGAAAACGGCCACAAGCGGGACAAGCCTATGACCCATCCCGACGCGTATCAGGAACTCACCACGAAGTTCGACTGGGCTATCGCCGAGCGCGAGTTGGGTTATAAGCCGGGCAGCCCGATCAACATCGGAGCCATGTGCAGCGATCGCCTCTGCAATTTGGGCTTAGCAAAAAAGCTGGCATTGCTTTGGGAGGATTACCAGGGCAAGGAAAAGCGCTTCACCTACGATGACATCCGCGTTCTCTCCAACACCATTGCCCATTTTCTCTGCGGCCTGGGGATCCGGCCCGGCGAACGGATTTGTCTCTTCATGGACCGGGTACCGGAGCTGTACATCGGATTTCTTGGGATCCTGAAAACAGGGGCGGTAGCGCAACCGTTGTTTTCCGCATTCGGGGAGGAATCTCTTTTGGTGCGGCTCGGCGACGCAGAGACATCGGCGATCATCACTCAAAAGAAGCATGTTCACAAGGTTCGCCAGATCCGCGGCCACCTTCCAAAGTTGCGGCACACGATCGTTGTGGATGCGGGCGGAATCGCACTACAGGAGCACGAGATATCTTTTCAGATGGAACACGCGCCGCGGGTCGAGGAGTTTCCCGTCTATCCGAGTAGGCCCGAATCTCCGTCGGTGTTGCACTACACGTCGGGTACTACCGGCCAGCCCAAGGGTGCGCAGCACGTCCATTATTCGATCATCTCGCAATACCTCACAGCCAAATGGGTTCTGGATTTGCAGCCCGATGACATTTACTGGTGCAACGCCGATCCGGGCTGGGTAACGGGAACCTCGTACGGCATCATCGGTCCGTGGGCGAATGGAACGACGCAGGTCGTACTCGATTCGGGTTTCAATGCCGAGCGATGGTACGAGTTTATTGAGAAGCACCGGGTAACGGTTTGGTATTCGGCGCCAACAGCCATTCGTCTGCTTATGAAAGAAGGGGAGGAAGTTGTCCGCGAGCACGATGTGTCGAGCTTGCGGCATCTGGCCAGCGTTGGGGAACCGCTTAATCCCGAGGCTGTGGCGTGGTCGCAGCGGGTGTTTGGGAAGCCGTTCCACGACACCTTCTGGCAAACGGAAACCGGCTGCATCGTCATCACTAACCGCCCCGGGATGCCGATCAAGCCGGGGTCCATGGGAAAGCCCTTCCCAGGAATCACAGCAACCGTGGTGGATCCGAAAACTTACGAACCTCTGAATCAGCCAGGCGTGGCCGGCTTGATCGCCCTACGGCCGGGCTGGCCGTCGCAGGCGCGGACGTACTGGAACAACGATGCCGGGTTCCAGGCGAAATTCAAGAACGGCTGGTATGTCTGCGGCGACCGGGCTTCCATCGATTCTGATGGCTACTTCTGGTTTATGGGGCGGGATGACGACGTCATTAATACCGGTGGGCATTTGGTCGGCCCCTTTGAAGTCGAGTCGGCACTGCTGGGGTGCCCTGCCGTTGCCGAATCTGCGGCCGTTGCCAAGCCCGACCCGGTCAATATGGAGGTGGTTAAAGCGTACGTAAGTTTAAAGCCGGGCTTCAAGCCTTCGGATGATCTTGAACTCGAGATCATGAACCACATTCGCAGACGATTGTCGCCGCTGGCTATGCCCCAGGAGATCGAGTTCGTGGACTCGCTGCCCAAGACCCGCAGCGGCAAGATCGTGCGCCGTATCCTGCGCTGCAAGGAGTTCAACGAACCGGTGGGAGACCTCTCGACAATCATGGAGGACTGAATGCAGTGTTCAACGTTGGAGGGCCTTGGAGTTATGGACCCGCACGAGACCAGAGGCCGATATGGATGAATTGACCGAGGTAGTTCGCGATTACGTGATCAGGGAATATCTGGAAGAGGGAGACGACCGAGAGATCACAGAAACCACCCTGCTGATCTCGGGAGGCATTGTGGATTCCTTCTCGATGGTTTCTCTGAGACGTTTTCTGGAGAAGAAATACTCGATTCACATTCCAGACGACGCTGCTACGCCACAAGCTTTCGACACGGTAAAGAACATCGTGGCACTGGTACGCCGTTTCCAGAACGCGGAACTGAAAAGCGCTTGAGGACTACGGTCTGCTGCGGCAGCCCTGTCCCGACGCTCTTCCGCAGATCAGAATGCGAGGGAAATCATGGCCTTTACCAATACAGTTCGTAACAGCTACCAAACCGACCTGGAGGCGATCAAGGCTGCTGGTCTCTTCAAAGAAGAGCGGCTGATTCATTCACCTCAATGGTCGGAAATCGAAGTGGAATTCCCGGTGGGCGCCAAAATCAAGAGGTGCATCAACATTTGCGCCAACAATTACCTAGGGCTGTCCAGCTACCCCGATGTCATCGCTGCCGTGCACGCCGGGTTGGACGCGCGCGGCTATGGCATGTCCTCGGTGCGCTTCATCTGCGGGACCCAGGACATTCACCGCGAGCTTGAGAAGCGCTTGACTGAGTTCCTAGGAACCGAAGACACCCTGCTTTTCCCGTCCTGCATGGACGCCAACGCCGGATTTTTCGAGGCCTGCCTAAATGAGCAGGACGTGATGATCGCGGACCGGCTGGTGCACGCCTCCATCGTGGACGGAATGCGGCTCTCGAAGGCGATGCAAGACACGTACAAGCATTCCGATATGGGACACCTGGAGCAAAAACTGCAGGAGCACCAGGACAAGCGCTTCCGTATGATCGTCACCGACGGCGTGTTTTCTATGGACGGCGACATGGCCAAGCTGGCGGAGATCGTCGCCTTGGCCGAAACCTACAACGCCATGGTGTTCGTCGATGACTCGCACGCCACAGGCTTCATCGGTCGTACAGGGCGCGGAACTCACGAGCATTGCGGCGTATTCGGCAAAATCGACGTGATCACCACGACTCTGGGAAAGGCGCTAGGCGGGGCGTCAGGCGGGTGCGTCAGCGGGCGCAGGGAACTGGTGGAGCTGTGCCGCCAGCGGGCCCGTCCTTATCTCTTCTCCAACGCGCTAGCACCGGTG
>Ga0335081_10006678_pt1 | contig 18389 bp, 16 predicted proteins | sample Lox_Sample_35_FD_206713 | JGI IMG/M metagenome (GOLD analysis project Ga0335081, IMG submission 206713) | Soil microbial communities from Loxahatchee National Wildlife Refuge, Florida, United States - Lox_Sample_3.5 | ecosystem: Environmental > Terrestrial > Soil > Wetlands | place: USA...
CGGCCGACGTCGGCTTTGCGCATCAATTGCACATGCGGGTGGTGCGGTCCGCGCACGCGCACGGCCGCATCGTCTCGATCGATACGAAAGCAGCCCGTGAGGCGCCAGGCGTCGCCGCGGTGTGGACCTCGGCCGACGTTACCGAGATTCCGCCGATCGATTTCCGCCTCACCCGCATCGAGGGCCTCGATCCGTACCGCCAGCCGATCCTCGCCACCAACCGCGTGCGTTATGTCGGCGAGCCGGTGGCTGTGGTGTTTGCCGCCGACCCGTATCTGGCCGAGGATGCGGCCGATCTGGTGACTGTCGACGTCGACGACCTGCCGGTCCTGCTCGACGCCACGGGTGAGCCGGGCCAGTTCGACGAGAGCCATTCGACCGAGGTCACCTCGCTGCGCAAAAGCTTTGGCGATGTTGACGCAGCGTTCGCCACTGCGCACGCCGTCGTCGCGCTCGACCTCGCGATCGGCCGTCACACCGGCGTGCCACTGGAGACGCGCGGCGCCATCGCGCGAGTGGCGCGCGGCATCCTTGAAATGTACGGCGCTGCCAAGGTGCCGCACTGGAACAGGGACAGCCTCGCGCGCATGTTCAACCGCGCGCCCTCCTCTGTGCATCTGCACGAAGGCCATGTCGGCGGCGGCTTCGGCATCCGCGGCGAACTCTACCCCGAGGACGTGCTCGTTTGTCTCGCCGCGCTGCGGCTCAATCGCCCGGTGAAATGGATCGAGGACCGGCGCGAGCATCTGATGGCGGCGAACCATTCGCGCCAGCAGCATTTCGCGGTGCGCGCCGCGGTCGACGCCGAAGGCCGGCTGCTCGCGATCGACGGCACGTTCTTTCACGATCAGGGCGCCTATGTGCGCACCCACGCCGCGACCGTGCCCGATCTCGCCGCCGCCATGCTGCCCGGACCCTATCGCATGCGCGCCTACCGCATGACCGGCCGCATCCGCCTGACCAACAAAACGCCATGCGGCACTTATCGGGCGCCGGGGCGCTACGAGAGCACGTTTGTGCGTGAGCGGCTGATGGACGCAATTGCCGCCAAGCTCGCCATCGATCGGGTCGAAATCCGCCGCCGCAATCTCATTGCGTCCAACGAAATGCCGTATGCACGCGATTTCGATACGCTCGGCACGGAGCTCACTTACGATTCCGGCGACTATGCGGGGCTGCTCGACAAGGCGCTCGCCGCCGCCGGCTGGTCAGCGTTGCAGGCGGAACTCGGTAAGCGCCGCGCCGCCGGCGAAGCGGTCGGCGCCGGTGTGGTGATGTTCGTCGAGAAAAGCGGGCTCGGTCCGTTCGATGGCGTGCGCATCTCGATCGACGACAAAGGCGCCGTCGAAATCGTTTCCGGCTCCGCCTCGGTCGGCCAGGGTATGGAAACCGCGCTGGCGCAGATTTGCGCCGACACGCTCGGCGTCGATTACGCTCGCGTGCGCGTCGTGCATGGTCAGACCGATCGCATCGCCTACGGCATGGGCGCGTTCGCTTCCCGCGTTACGGTGATGACAGGCGAAGCAACGCGCGTTGCCGCGACCAAACTCCGCGCCAAGGCGATCGCCACCGCGGCCGCGCTGTTGCAGAGTCCGGCCGAAACGCTCGACGTGGTCGACGGCCGCGTGGTGAGCAAAGGCGCGGCGCACGGGCCGTCGGTCGCGCTCGGCGATGTGGCCAAGGCGCGCGGGCCGGCGTCAAAGCTCCTGGGCGACGACTCGCCGGGTCTATCGGCTGAAGGCTGGGTCGAACAGACCCACATGGCCTATCCGTATGGCGTTCATATCGCGGTGGTGCGTGTCGACCGCGAGGCCGGTGCGGTTGCGATCGAGCGTTATCTGGTCGCCTACGACATCGGCAAGGCGGTCAACCCGATGCTGGTCGAGGGTCAGATCACCGGCGGGGTGGCGCAGGGCGTCGGCGGCGCGCTGCTGGAAGAGTTTCTCTACGACCGCCGCGGCGAGCCGCTCGCGGTGACGCTCGCCGATTATCTGATGCCGACGGCGCGCGAGGTGCCACCGGTCCAGACCTTGATCAGCGAGGACGCACCCTCCCCGCTCAACGCGCTCGGGCTCAAGGGTGCGGGCGAAGGCGGCGCCAATCCGGTCGGCGCCGTGATTGCGGCCGCGATTGACGACGCACTGCAAAGTCCCGGCACAGTGACCCGGCTGCCGGTCACGCCGCAAGCCCTGCGCGCGCTGACAAAGCGCGGTTCGGCGCTGCGTTGAGGTCTTCGCGGCGCGCAGGATTCGGGTGGCCGTTGAAATCGGCGCAATCATATGAGTGCGAAAGCAGACATTGCTTTCGGAGAAACAGTTTGCAGTCCCTTGAAGAACGCATCGACCGATACGATTGGAACGCGGTCACCGCGGAGATGAACGCGCACGGCTGCGCGGTGTTGGCGAAACTATTGACCGCCGGCGAATGCGGGGGCCTGGCCGCGCTCTACAGCCACGACGAGAGTTTTCGTAGCCACATCCATATGGCGCGTCACGGCTTCGGCAAGGGCGAGTACAAATATTTCAAGTATCCGCTGCCCGACCTGATCGGCGAATTGCGCACCGCACTCTATCCGCGCGTCGCGCCGATCGCCGATGCCTGGAACGAGCGGATGAAACTCGATGTTCACTATCCGGCAACGCACGCCGACTATCTGAAAATCTGCCATGAGGCAGGGCAATTGCGGCCGACGCCGTTGCTGCTGCAATATTGCGAAGGCGACTTCAATTGCCTGCACCAGGATCTCTACGGCGAGCTTGCCTTTCCCCTGCAGGCGACCGTGCTGCTTTCCGAACCAGGAAAGGATTTCACCGGCGGCGAGTTCGCACTGACCGAACAGCGTCCGCGCATGCAGAGCCGCGTCGAAGTGGTGCCGCTGCAGCAAGGCGATGCGGTGGTATTCGCCGTGCACAATCGCCCGGTCCAGGGCAGCAAAGGCACCTATCGGGTGAACCTGCGCCACGGCGTCAGCCGGCTGCGCTCCGGCCAGCGGCACACGCTCGGCATCATTTTTCACGATGCGAAGTAGGATTGCGCCAGCTCCGAACGTGGCATTAGAGCGCCACCAACTCATCGTAAGCCTGCGGCAGCAATCGGGCGAGCCGCTCACTCCACGCTCGCTGTCCGCTTTCGTCAGCAATCAAATCCTGCCGAATCTCGATCAGCACATGATCCAGACGGCGTCGCTCCGCATGGACCGGGATGGTGTAGTCCGTTGCGTCGGTCACCGCATAGGGCGCGTTTTCGCCGACGGTGAATTCCTTTTCGGCGTTGAGTAGCGCTTTGAGGCGATGGGCCAAGCGCGGATCGCGATTGTAAAGCACTGCCGCATGCCATGGGCGTGCCACGCCTTTGAAGACCGACGTGAAGCTGTGCAGCGGAATCAGCACCGCCGGGCGCCCGGCTTGCTGCCGGCGATCAAGCTCGGCTTCGATGCATTCATGGTAAGGCCAGAAAATCTCGCGGGCGCGCGCCTTCCTCTCTGCTTCGCTCAGGCCCACATTGCCGGGGATCGGCGTGTGTTCACTGATATTCGCAATCGACGTTGGCGAACCCGGCGGACGGTTGCAGTCGATGACGAGACGCGAATAGTTCTGTCGAATAAACGCCGCGTCGAGTGCGTCGGACAAGAACCGGCCGAGCCCGGCAATGCCGATGTCCCAGGCGATGTGCCGCACGGATTCGGCTTCGGTGATGCCGAGCCTGCCAAGCACGCGCGGGATCGCGTTGCCGGCATGGTCGGCGACCAGCAGAAATCGCGACTTGCCGGCGGCGTTATCAACCGTGACCGGCGCGGGCTCGTCGGCTGCCAGTAAGCGTTCAGGCTTTTCGCTCATCGGCCTTCACGATCAAGGGAAAATATGGGCTATATCTGGCCCAAGAAATGCATATTGTCGGGGTATGGACTATTGTGGAGCAGCGATGCCGATTCTCTGCATCAGGCACGTTACAACGTATCACTATAATCAAGCGGTCGCGTTCGGCGCGCACCGGATGATGTTGCGCCCGCGCGACGACGATGATCAAAAGGTAATCCACTCCGAGATCGAAATCACCCCCAAGCCGAGGCAATTAGCCTGGACGGTGGATGGCTTCGGCAATCACGTGGCAATCGCCGAGTTCGCCGATCGGGCTGCGGAGCTTCGCTTCGTCAGCAGCAATCGAATCGACCATACGCCGGCCGCCTTTCGCGCCGTCGACATTGACGATTTTGCACGCACCTATCCCTTTGCCTATCCGGCGGAAATTTGGCCCGCGCTCAAACGCTACGTCCAGCCGCCGCCGTCGCGCGCGGAGCTGGATCGTTGGAGCGCTGCCTTCTTCGGCACCGACGGTTCTGCCGATACGCATGAGCTGCTCGTCGACATGACCCGGACCATCCGCCGGACTTTTAGACACGTCACGCGGCACGAGAAGGGAATCCAGAGTCCAGCGCACACCCTTGATCTCGGAAGCGGCAGTTGCCGCGACTTGGCGATACTCATGATCGCGGCCCTGCGCTCGCGCGGTATCGCCGCACGATTCGTTTCAGGATATCTGCATTTGCCGGATGATGACGGCGAAGATCTTGCCGGCGGCAACACGCACGCTTGGCTCCAGGCCTACGTTCCAGGACCCGGTTGGGTCGACTTCGATCCGTCGGGCGGCATTGTGGGAAATCAGAACCTCATCCGCGTCGCGGTCGCACATCACCCGCGCGAAACGATCCCGCTGCAAGGCACGTGGTTCGGAAACGCCTCAGATCATCTGGCCATGAAAGTCGCAGTGGAGGTGAAAGCGGCGGCCGGAGGAAACGCTGAGCAGGCAGCGCCCCCGCACCAAAGCGAAGTTCGATGAAGATTCGCGCCGGCTACGAGATTTCGTACGAGTGTTCGCAGCCGACGCCGATGATCCTTATGCTGAGCGTGCATCCGTCGCGCATTGCCGATCTGCTGACGCCTGACCGGATGCGGACCGCTCCCGCCCTCCCCGCCAACGAGTATCGCGACGGTTTCGGCAACACCTGCCATGTGATCCACGCGCCCGCAGGCCGGCTGACGCTGTCGTCGGACTTTCTCATTCACGACCGCGGAGCGGCCGATGATGTGGCTCCAGAGGCGGAGCAGCATGCCCTGGAGAGACTCCCTGTCGATACCCTGGTGTACCTGCTCGGCAGCCGTTACTGCGAGACCGACCGCTTCACCACCATCGCGTGGTCGACATTCGGCAGTGTCCCGAAGGGGTGGAAGCTGGTGCAGGCGATCTGCGATTACGTCCATGATCGCATCACATTCGGTTACGAGCACGCAAGTCCGACCAAGACGGCCTGGGATGCGCACGCCGAAAAGCGCGGCGTCTGCCGGGACTTCGCCCACCTCGCGGTCACGCTGTGCCGGTGCATGAACATCCCGGCACGGTATTGCACCGGCTATCTCGGCGACATCGGCGTGCCGGTCGAAGATTTACCGATGGATTTCAGCGCCTGGTTCGAAGTCTATCTTGGCGGCCGCTGGTACACGTTCGATGCGCGCCACAACACCCCGCGCATTGGACGTATCCTGATGGCGCGCGGGCGCGACGCCACCGACGTCGCGATCGTCACCTCGTTCGGGCCGTGCACGCTCGCAGGTTTCAAGGTGGTCACCGACGAGGTCACCCAGCCGGTTCATCAGGCATAGTGTCGCCGAAGTCCTACGCCTTCCGGTGCGCCATCCAACGCCCTGCCTCAGCGGCGGCGAACAGGTCGGCGAGCGCGGCATTGAAGGCCGAAGGCTCTTCAGTCGGGATGTTGTGGCCGGAGCGCGGGATCACATAGAGGCCCGCGGTCGGCGCGGTGCGCTTGAGGAACACGCTGCCGTCGAGACAGGATTCGTCTTCGTCGCCGACGACGATCAGCAGCGGCACCGCGAACTTCTTCAAATCCGCTTCCATGTCCCAGAAGGTCGGGCGCCGCGCCTGCAGCCGCTCCATGGTCAGTGCGTGGCCGGCCGGCGAATGCTCCGACAGCATGCGCATGAATTCGGCGTAGCCGCGCGGGTCCTTGAACTTCTGCGGATGACGCATCGCGCCGTCGCCGTAGATCGCGGCGGATTCCGCCATGCTCTTCTCGCGGAACATCTTGGCGTTCTCGATCGCCACCTTCCGCATGCCCTCGCGCGCCTCCGCATCCGGCAGCGAGCCCCAGCCGCAGCCGGCGGCAGTCACCGAGATGCAGCGAGCCGGATGATGGATACCGACATGCAGCGCTGTGTAGGCGCCCATCGAGTGGCCGACCACGTGCGCTCTTTCGATGCCAAGCGCGTCCATCAGCGCGATCACGTCGCCACGCGCGATGTCCTGGCCGTAGCGGTTCGGATCACTCGGCACGTCGGATGGCGGATAGCCGCGCTGGCTATAAGTCACGCAGCGATGCAGCCGCGAGAAATAGCGTACCTGAGACTCCCAGGTACGGTAATCGCCGGCGAACTCATGCACGAACACGACCGGCGTGCCCGTACCCGCCTCCTCGTAGTAGAGCTGCGTGCCGTCGCTCATTTTGATTTTCGGCATGAGCGAACTCCTTGCTCAGCGTTTTACGATTGCGCGCGCCGCGTCACCGAGCGCTTCCACGGGGGCGTTGCCGGCGTCGAAGATCGCGAGAATGCGGCACGGACAGGATTCCAGCCCCTCATAACGCCACGGAAACGCGCCGATGATGCAACGCTTGCCCACGACTGTTTCCAGATCACCGCCGAGATTCTCCGCGTGCAGCAACCCCTCCTGGAACGCGTAATTGTGGAATGGAAACACGTCGGCGCGGACTTTGCGGCCGGAGCGCTTATGCACGTATTCGAATGTGCCGAAATAGTCCGCCGGCTTCTTGCCCATCACCCGTTCGAACTCGCGCGCGATGTCCGGGCGCATGGTGCGGATCGAGGTGTTCATCGGATGGTCGCAGGAGCCCGTGTCCATGCCGAACCATTTGATCTTCTTGTTCAGCATCCACTTGAGCGTCTCGAATGTCGGGCCCGGGTGGTAGCAGAAATAGCGCACCAGATCCTGCTGGCTCTGACCTTCGTAATATTTGTGCCAGCCGGTGTGCAGAATGAGAATGTCGCCTTCGCGGATGTCGGCGCCGGCCTTTTCGATCATGGCCGGCGTGATCGCGGTCCAGTCGCTCATCTGCGGCGCGAGATCGACGACCACGCCCTGATTGACCAGAAAGTCGAGCGGCAGCGACGCCATGTCGCCGGTGCGCCCGTCGGTGGCGTGCATGGCGCCGTCGAAATGCGTGCCGGCGTGCAACGACGTTTCGATGCGCTGCGCGACGATGCCCACGGTCTGCAGGTTCTGCGCGTAGTACATCTTGTTGCCGGCATAACCGACCCAGCCGGGCGTGTGGATGCTCATCGTGTGCGAGAGGTCGACGATTTTCATTTCAGTTCACTCATCCTGTCATCCACTGGGTCCAGCGTTCGCGAATTTCGGCAAGCCGCGGCGCGAGCCATTTGGCGTCATGCTGGAACATCACGGCCTCGTTGCCGGGCCACGCCGGCGTCAGCCGCAGCCGCGCCTCGGGCATCAGCGCACGCGCAGCCGGATTGGCCGGACCATACGGCAACAGCATAGCGAAATCGGCCTGCGGTTTGGCCTGGGCCACGAAGCCTGCGAACTGCCATGCGGCCTTAGCGTTCGGATCGCCCTTGGGCACGACGAGATTGGCCCAATACAGCTCGGCGCCGTTCCAGACCAGTTCGAGCGGCACCTTGTCCTTGATCAGATCGACGGCGCGCGCGCTCCACATCGCGATCATGTCGACTTCGGCGTCGCGAATGAGCTGCTGCGACTGCGCGCCGTCATGCCACCACACTTTGATGTGCGGCTTGATCTCGTCCATTTTGCGGAAGGCGCGGTCGAGATCCATCGGATAGAGCTTGTCGCGCGGCACGCCATCGGCCAAGAGCGCAAAGGCGAGGCAGGTGAACGAGCGCTCGAACAGGCAGCGCGGACCAGGGAATTTTTTCACGTTCCAGAAATCCGCCCAGTTTTGCGGACCGCCGTTCGGGAATTTGTCCTTGCGGTAGACGATGTTGGTGCCGAGCGAATAACTGACGATGCCGAAATCCCGTACCAGGCTCGGCGGCAGCTGCGCAGTCTTGGCGGCGTCCTTGTCGACGGCATCGAGCAGGCCGTCATGCACGGCTTGCGCATACTCGCTGTCGCCGAGATTGCTCTGGTCATACTGGTAGTTGCCGGTCTGCACTTCGGCCTTGAGCTTGGCAAACGAAACCCCCGGCACGGTCTTGATCGGAATTCCGCTTTCCGCCGTGAACGGATCAAAAAACGCCTTGCGCCACGAGGTTTCCCAGACGCCCCCGTACGAATTGACATAGAGCGTCTTGCCCTCAGCCCGCGTCGCCGCCGGCCGCAGTATCGCCGGCGCGCCGACGAGGCCAGTTGCGCCCACCTTGAGCATTGCTCGCCGAGATATCATTACCCGCCCTGTCATCGGATCACCTCATGCGGAGGGGAGACATGCATGCGTTCGCGTGGCGTCGCGAAGCCGCCCATGCTACCTAATTTGCGAGACGACCTGCAAACGAGGCCTGCACGGTGACGGGGGCTTCCATCGCCAGTCTTGCTGCCACCGCCGATGGCGAGTTGAGCCCGCCGCCGCCGCAACCGAAGGAAGCGCGTGCCAGCGCGGGCTCAGCCGTCACAGCCGGGCTATTGGTGACGCCGGCGCTACTCTATCTGCTCGTCCTCTTCATCGTTCCCATCGGCTACGTATTGCTGCTGAGCTTCACCGACCCGCGGCTTTCGCTCGAGAATTACCGGCGGCTGTTCACCGTACCGCTATACGCCCACGTGATGCTCAACACCTTCAAGGTGTCCTTCATCGTCACCTTGAGCTGCCTCGGGCTTGGCTATCCGCTGGCTTACGTCATGGCCCGGCGCAACGACTGGCTCTCGGTGGCGTTTCTGGTCGCCGTCGGCATGTGCTTTTGGATCGGCTTTGTGGTGCGCACCTATGCGTGGCTGATCATTCTCGGCCATCGCGGTCCGGTGAATGCGTTCTATGCAGCCATGGGCCTCGGCTCACCGCCGCAACTGCTGTTCACCTCGTTCGCCACCATTCTGGGCATGACGCACATTCTGCTGCCCTACATGGTGTTCGCGCTCTATGGCGTCATGCGCAAGATCGATCCGTCCTATCTGCGCGCCGCCGAGAGTCTTGGCGCCGGCCCGCTGCGTGCGTTCCGCCATGTCTTTCTGCCACTGAGCCTGCCCGGTGTCGTCAATGGCTCAATCCTGGTCTTCACCATCTGCCTCGGCTTTTACATCACGCCGATCCTGCTCGGCACGCCGCGCGACATGATGATCTCGCAGCTCATCAACCAGCAGATCGAGGATTTGCTGGCCTGGGGATTCGCCGCGGCGATCGCCACGCTTTTGCTCGTCGTCACGCTGGTGCTGCTCGCCGTCTATAACCGCTTCGCCGGTCTCGACCGGCTGTGGGGTTAGCGATGATGCGGTACATCCCTCTCGTGCTGGCGACGATCGTGGCGATCTTTCTGATCGCTCCGATCGTCATCATCGTGCCGATGTCGTTTTCGACCTCGATCTCGTTTGAGTTTCCGCCGCCGGGTTACTGGCTGGGTTACTACGCGCGCTATTTCCACAGTGACGCGTGGCTGTCGGCGACCGCCAATTCCTTCATCATCGCCTTCGGTTCGATGGTGCTGACCATGCTGGTGGCGCTGCCGGCCGCGTTCGGTTACGTGCGTTACCGATTCTTCGGCAAGAACGCCTTCAACCTCATCGTCATGCTGCCGCTGATCGTGCCGGGCGTGGTCAGCGCGCTCGGCTATTACGGCTTCCTGAGCCGCATTCATCTGGTCGGCACCCGCCCCGGCATGATGCTCGCGCATAGCGCTTTGTCGGTCCCGGTGGCGTTTCTGGCGATCACCGCCGCGCTGAAGGGCTTCGACCGCAATCTCGAACGCGCCGCCAACAGCGCCGGCGCCGGTCCGCTTCGCACCTTCTGGTGGGTGACGCTGCCGGTGCTCCGCCCCGGCATCCTGATCGGCGCGCTGTTCGCCTTCCTGCATTCGTTCAACGAGGCCGTGGTGGCGATCTTCATTGCCGGCCGCGACGCCTCGACACTGCCGAAGAAAATGTTCGAGAGCATCCGGCTGGAATCCGATCCGGTGCTCGCGGCGGTGTCCACGCTGCTGACGGGAGCCGTGCTCGCCGGCGTGCTGATTTGGATTTTCACCCGGCAAAGGACTGCGCATGCGACTTGATCCCCTCGTAAAACCTCGCTCGGTTGCCATCGTGGGCGCCACGGATCGCGGCGGCCCCGGCCGCGCGGTGATGGAATCGCTCGGCGCCATCGGATTTACCGGCGCGATCTATCCGGTGAATCCGAAATACCCGACCGTGCTCAACACCACCTGCTATCCGAGCCTGACCGACCTGCCCGAGGCGCCGGATGTCGTCGTGTTCTCGATCCGTAATCCGCTGATACCCGAGCAGATGCGGCTTGCGGTCAGGCGCGGCGCCCGCGCCGCGGTGATTTACGACTCGGGCTTCGCCGAACTGGGCCACGACGGCGCCAAGCTGCAAGACGAGATCGCGGGACTCGCGCGCGAAGCCGGCATGCCGGTCTGCGGTCCGAACTGCATGGGCATTCTCAATCCGCCGGCCCGGGTGACCACCTACAAACAGAACATCATGGACCCGGCGGCCATCGTCGGGAACGTCGGCATCGTTTCGCAGAGCGGTTCTGTCTGCATCGGGCTACTCTCGGACCTGCGCCGCTTCGGCGTCAGTCTGTCGGTGTCGGCCGGCAACGAGGCGGTGACCCGCACGGTCGACTACATCGAGTATCTGATCGACGATCCGAACACCAAGGTGATCGCGACTTTCACCGAAAGCGTGCGCGAACCTGAGCGCTACGTCGCGGCGCTGGATCGTGCCGCCGATGCCGGCAAGCCGGTGGTGGTCATCAAGGTCGGGCGCACTGAACGCACGCAGCGCGCCATCACCAGCCACACCGGCGGCCTCGCCGGCTCATCGCGGGTGTTTTCCGAGTTGTTGCGCGCGCACCGGGCCATCGAGGTCAACGATCTTGACGAGATGACCGAGGTGCTGGCGGTCTGCCAGGGCGAACGCTGGCCCAAAGGCCGCGGCATTTCGGTCATCACCGGCTCGGGCGGTCTGGCCGAGCTTATTCTCGACAATGCCACCGCGATCGGCCTCGACCTGCCGCCGCTGTCGAAGGAGGAGCGTACCGAAGCGGAACGCGTGATCGGCCGCATCACTGGCGACGGCAACCCGTTCGACGCCTGGGGCAACGGCAACTACGCCGTCAATTTGCCGCATGCCATGGGGGTGGTGGACGGCAGCGACCGCATCGACTCCATTTGCTATTGCAGCGACACTTCCAACGATCCGGTCATCGGTCATCCGGGACGCGTGTTGGAAAACGTGACGATGCTGGCGACTGCGGCGCGCAAGAGCCAAAAGCCTTATTACCTGCTCAGCACCCGCGCGGGCGTAATGAACCGGCGGCAGGTCGATGCGATGCGCCAGGAAGGCCTCGTCGTCATCGGCGGCACGCGTCAGGGCCTCGCGGCGCTCGACCGCATGGGGCGCTGGAGCAAGGGCTTGCAGCCGCCCCGCCCGCGCAGCGCGAAACCGGATGCGCAAATCGGCGGCGAATTCAAATCCGGTCGCCGCATGATCAACGAGTTTGACGCCAAGCGGATGCTTGCGGCCTACGGCATTACGGCCACGCGCGAAGCGCGGGTGACCACGCTGGCCGAGGCCGCGCAGGCCGCGCTTAAGATCGGCTATCCGATCGTGCTGAAGGCGGTCTCGGACGAGTTTGCCCACAAGACCGAACTCGGCGTCGTCGCGGTCAACCTCAAAAACGATGACGAGCTGGCGCGCGCCTTTGTGCGCCTGAGCGAGCGCGTCGCCAAGCTCGATAACCGCCCGGCCGATGCCGCCTTCCTGGTGCAGGAATACGTCGCCGACGGCATCGAAGTCTTTGCCGGCGTCTCGCGCGATCCGGATTTCGGCTTGTCGCTCGCGTTCGGCACCGGCGGCGTCGCCATCGAGACGATCCGCGATTTCGCGCTGCGCATGCTGCCGCTGCGCGGTGGCGACGCCGAAGCAATGATCGGCGAGACGCGCGGCGCCGCGCTGCTCAGCGCCGTGCGCGGGCGCGAGCCGGCAGATTGCAAAAGTCTCGCTGCCTGCCTCTACGCGCTCGCCGACTTCGCCTGCGATCACGCCGACCGGATCGCCGAGATCGATCTTAACCCGATCAAGGTGCTCCCCGGGCAACGCGGCTGCGTCGTCGTCGACGCGCTCATCGTAACGAGACCGAATACGGGGACATGAGCGGCTATCTCCGCCTGCGCAGCATCGTCAAATCGTACGACGGCAAGACCAACGCCGTCGACGATGTCTCGATCGATGTCGCGCGGGGCGAGTTCGTCACCTTTCTCGGCCCGAGCGGCTCCGGCAAGACCACGACGCTCTTGATGATCGCCGGCTTCGAGAACCCCTCGAGTGGCACGATCGAGCTTGACGGCCGCGATCTGGCGCTGAGCCGGCCGTACCGGCGCAACATCGGCATGGTGTTTCAAAATTACGCGCTGTTTCCTCATATGACGGCGCAGGAGAATGTCACCTTCCCACTGCGGATGCGGCACTTTCCGAAAGGCGAAATCGAACAGCGCGCCGAGACAATGCTGGCGCTGGTCGGCCTTTCGGCCTTTGCGCAGCGCTATCCCCGCGAACTGTCCGGCGGCCAGCAGCAGCGCGTGGCGCTGGCGCGCGGACTCGTCTTCAATCCGGATGTCGTGCTGCTCGACGAGCCGCTCGGCGCGCTCGACAAGAACCTGCGCGAACAGATGCAAGTCGAGATCAAGCGCATCCATCGCGAGCTCGGGGTCACCATGATCTATGTGACGCACGATCAAACCGAGGCGATGACGATGTCCGATCGCATTGCGGTGTTCAGCACCGGGCGGCTGGCGCAGGTCGGCACGCCGCTCGATGTCTATCACCGGCCGGCGAACCGCTTCGTCGCGGAATTCGTCGGCGACAGCAACCTTTTTGCCGGAACGGTCGATCCGGCGCGGACGGGGCTGGCCGACCTCAACGGCATCGGCCGGGTACGTATATCGCCCAAGAACATGCTGACTGGCAACGTCGATATCATGATCCGCCCGGAGCGGCTGCAGCCGACCCATCTGGTCGATGCGGTCGACGCCAACGAGCTTGAAATGACGATCGATGACACCATCAACTACGGCGATTCCATCCTCGTCATCGGCACGACCCGCGGCCTGCCGCTGCGCGCGCGGCTGGTGGGCACCAGGCCCGATGCGCTGCAGCCTGGCACCGTCCTGCGGCTCGCCTGGGCGCCGGCAGATGCACACGTGCTTTCCCGGCGCTAAGATCGGCGCCTGACCGGACGTTCACGGAGGCTAACCATGGCAAGGTGGCGTTTCGACCGCAGGCGACGAAGGTTTTTGCGCACGGCTGGCGCGGCAGCGGCGCTGGGCCCGCTGCTCATCACCGAGCGCACGATCGCGCAGACACGCACGCTCTACGTCAACACCTGGGGCGGCAGTTATACGGCGGCGCAGGACGCGGCCTATTTCAAACCGTTCACCGCAGCGACCGGAATTGCGATCAAGACGGTAACCCCAGTGTCCTACGCGCGCATCAAGGCGCAGGTCGAATCCGGCAACTACGAATTCGATCTGACCTCGATCAATTCCATGCTGGTGCTGCGCGGCGCCCGTGCCAAGCTGGTCGAGCCGATCGACTGGGCGATCTTCAAAAAGGGCACGCTGCCGGACGACGCCATCGTCGCCGACGGTCACGGCGTCGCATTCGCCATCCTCGGCACCAACCTGTGCTACCGCACCGACAAGTTTCCGAATGGCGGCCCGAAATCGTGGGCGGACTTCTGGGACGTGCAGAAATTTCCGGGGCCGCGCTCGCTGTGCCAGAGCGATTCGCCGCGCACCTGCATCTACGCCCTGCTCGCCGATGGCGTGCCGATGGACAAGCTCTACCCGCTCGACTTCGACCGCGCCTTCAAGAAGCTCGACCAGATCAAGCCGCACATCAAGGTGTGGTGGCGCGAAGGCAACCAGTCGCAGCAGCTGCTGCGTGACGGCGAGGTCGACATGATGTCGATGTGGAACGCGCGCGGCAGCGAATTGAAGCAGCAGGGCGTTCCCGTCGAAGTGGTCTGGAACGGCGCGGTGCGCAGTCCCAGTACGTGGTGCGTACTCAAGGGCGCGCCGAACCGCAAGCTTGCCTGGGAGTTCATTCAATTCGTGTCCGGCCCGAAGCCGCAGGCCGAATTCAACACGAGGCTGTATTACGGGCCGACCAATCCGGGCGCCTATGCGCTGATCCCGAAGGACATCGCCGTGCAGCTGCCAACCTATCGGGCTAACGAAGCGGTTTCGGTCAAGGAGGACGACACCTGGGAAGTCGACCGCATCGCCAAGCTCGAAGAACGCTTCACGCAGTGGCTGGCCTCGTAAAATGACCGAAGAACTGGTGCTGTACGAGAGCCAGGACAAAATCGGCCTGGTAACGCTCAATCGTCCGCAGAAGCTGAATGCGCTGAGCCGCGACATGCGTCCCGCGCTGTCGGCGGCGCTGCGTCGCGCTGACGAGGACACATCGACCAGCGTCGTCGTGCTGCGCGGCGCCGGCCGCGCCTTCTGCGTCGGTTACGATCTTGGCGGATCGAGCGGCGGCGACGAGTCCTGGCGCAACGACGCGCTCAAATTTCACGACCGGCTCAGCGCCAGCCTCGCGATGGAGCTGATGCCCTGGTACATGAAGAAGCCGGTCATCGCTTCGGTTCAGGGCTATGCGCTCGGTGCCGGCTGCGAGATCGCGATGTTCTGCGATCTCACGATCGCGGCCGATGACACGAAGTTCGGCGAACCTGAAACGCGCCATGCCCAGGCCGGCCCGGGCTTCGTCATGCCCTGGCTGATCGGCTACAAGAAGGCGCGCGAACTCCTGTATTTCGGCGACACGATCGACGCGCAGGCCGCGCTCGACCTCGGCATGATCAACCGTATCGTGCCCGCCGCCGAGCTTGCCGACGCCACCATCAAATACGCCAAGCGGCTCGCTTTAATCGCTCCCGAAGCGCTCGCCGCCACCAAGCTCGCGATCAATCGCGGCGCCGACGCGGCCGGTTTCCGCAACGCCATGCAGGCCGGCATCGACGTGGTGGCGCCGCTCTATGCGGCCAAGACCGAGATGGGCGAAAAATTCCGCGCCAAAGCGCAGGCCGAAGGTCTCGCCGCCGCCGTCAAATGGCGGCGCAGTCAATTCGAAGATTAGAGCTGCGCGAGAGTCGCTCGAATTTGGGAGGACGCAATGGAAATCAGTCTTTCGGGGCGCGCCGCCATCGTCACTGGCGGCAGCAAGGGGATCGGATTTGCGGTGGCGAAGCAGTTCGCGGCCTCGGGCGCCGATGTCGCCATCGTCGCGCGTAATGCGGAGTCGCTCGCGGAAGCCGCCGCGGCTATTGGGAAGTCGACCAATACGCGCGTCATTGGCGTTCAAGCGGATGTCAGCAAGGCGGCCGACATCCAGCGTGCCTATGACGAAGCAATGAAGGCGCTCGATAGGGTGGACATCATCGTCAACAACGCCGGGACGTCACAGGCGATGCCGTTCGAGAAGCTCACTGACGATATCCTGCACGACGACCTCGAATTGAAGCTGTTCGCAGCGGTGCGATTGATCCGGCTGGTCGCACCGCAGATGAAGGAGCGGCGCTGGGGCCGCATCATCAACGTGCTTAATATCGGAGCCAAAGCGGCGCGACCTAACAGCATGCCGACGTCGCTGTCGCGCGCAGCAGGCATGGCAATGACCAAGGCGCTGTCGCACGAGTTTGCACCGCATAACGTGCTGGTGAATGCCATGCTCGTCGGCATCATCCGCGCCGACCAGCATGTGCAGCGGGCGAAACGGAACAATGTGGCGCTCGATGATTACTACAAGGCGCACGACAAGGAAATTCCGATCGGCCGCGTCGGCGAGGCCGAGGAATTCGCCAATCTCGCCTGCTTCCTGGCGTCGGAGCAGGGCGGCTACATCACTGGCACGGCGATCAATGTCGACGGCGGCCGTTCGCCCGTGGTGTGATGATCGACGGCTTTATCAAGCCGGCTGCAATGTCGCGGCTTGCGCGGCGTCGATTTCGCACGGCCGCGTCACCGGCGTAGGCAATTCGGCGTCGGTGACGTCGTACCCGACGGCACGAAGAATCCCGGCCGCCGGACACATGGCGACGGCGAGCCGCGTATACGGATTAAGTACCGGCGGGCGCACCCACTCGAACCCGGGCGCGGCCAGCGAGCCTTGCCAGTCGCACAGCGATTCGCGGCGGGCGCGACTGTAACCCGCGGCCTCGTTGAACGAGCTGATCAGAAACCGGCGCGTGCCGATGCGGCCTTCCCAGGCCGCGCGCTCCGGCACCCAATCGTTCGCGGCCGAGGTGTTGTCTTCGCGCGTGGTGCAGCCGGTCTCGGTGCGTTCGATGACGCAGCGCTTGCCGGCGCCGCAGCCGGCCAAAGTGAAGATCACCGGGCGCGCGACCGGCGTCGTTTCCAGCATGCGCCGCGCGTCGCGGTAGTTGCCGCAGGTTTCGAAGACATGGCGCAAGAGCTGGTCCGGCGGCATGCGATCGCGACAGGCCCAAGTCGTAACGCCGTTGTGCGCAAAATCATAGAGGCGCAAGTAGCGATGCGACGTGCGCCGCCGCATCGGCGCCTGATTGATCGAGGCGGCAAAGCGGAACGGCGCCATCGCGGTCAGCGCGCCGACATAGCCGGGCCAGGTGACGCTGAAAAACTCGCCGCCGGCGCCGCTCATCCGCGCCACCTCGGCGTGGCGGCCGAGACCGTGGAACGGCCAGTCGAGCGTGCGCACCAGCCACGGCGCCCCACTCTCCTCGCGCGCCAGCGCCGTGCACGTCCATTGATACGAGGCATTGAGCAGCCATACTCCCGGAAAGCCAAGGGTGTCGGCGACCTCACCAACCTCGCCTACATAGGGCGACCGCGATCGGGTGAGCCAGCTTCGCGCGGCCCGGTCCAGGAGCGGCAAGGCCGGCAGCATGGCGCGCGGAAAGAACGCCAGACACGCGTCGCGCAACGCGCGCGCCTCCATGGCCTTCTCGCGCGCATGGCGCAGCGGGCCGCCGTCGCGGACATCGATGACGGAGATTGCTGGCGCCGGCGCTTTCATTCAGGCATCGACTCTTTCCAACGAGCCGATACTAACGCCCAACAATTGCGGCGGATTTAACGGTCGCGCAGCTTGTCCATCAGCACCTTGTCCTGGCCGCCGTCGATCTCGATCATGGTGCCGTTGACGAAAAACGCGAGGTCGGAGGCAAGGTAGGTGACCAGATTGGCCACCTCGTCGCACTCGGCAATGCGGCCCAGTGGGATGCTCGAGGGCGCGAGCTTATCCGCCTCCTCGAAGCTCAGCTTCATGTCGCGCGCCATGGCATTGACCAGGCCGGTCCAGCGCTCGGTGCGCACCGGGCCCGGATTGACGGCGACGAAGCTGATATTGTCCTTGCCGTACTGGCTGGCGAGCGACATCGTCAGATTTTGCCCCGCCGCATTGGCGGCGCCGGGCGCAATTTCCCAGTAGGAGACCTTTACGCCGTCGTTGCCGATCAGATTCACCACGCGGCCCTTCTTCTGCTTCCGCATGATCGGCAGCACGTGCTTCATGCAGCGCACGTAGCCCATGAATTTGAGCTGCAGCGACTGCGCCCAGTCTTCTTCGCTCAGGTGTTCAAGCACGCCGCCAGGCGACGAGCCGGCATTGTTGACCAGAATATCGATCCGCCCCAGCGCCTCGTGCGCCTTCTTGACGAAATTCTCCGCATCCGCCGGCTTGGTGAGGTCGGCGACGATCGGCACGATCTGGCGGTTGGTGGCACGCGAAATTTCTGCGGCAGCGGCTTCAAGCGGCTCCTTCCGTCGCGCGCAGATGGCGACATCGACGCCCTCCTTGGCGAACGCCAGGGTGATCGCCTTGCCGATGCCTTCGCTCGCGCCGGTGACAAGCGCCTTTTTCCCGGTCATCTGCAAATCCATGGCCGCCTCTCCCTCGTTGCAAGCGAAACCGTCAGCAAAATGCAGCAAGCGCCACCGGCGGAGTCAACATGCAATCTCGCCGCCGCCGGCGCGCTTGATCGGCAGACGCTGCCGCTCAGCGGATATACGACTAGAGCGGTTCATGGATTGATTGAATCGGTTTGGATTCCATCGAATCGCGGCTTGTGATTCAAGATGCTGGCTGGATAGGGGGCCAGCATCCGATGACCCGAGCTCTTTCCA
>Ga0335081_10006679_pt1 | contig 18388 bp, 15 predicted proteins | sample Lox_Sample_35_FD_206713 | JGI IMG/M metagenome (GOLD analysis project Ga0335081, IMG submission 206713) | Soil microbial communities from Loxahatchee National Wildlife Refuge, Florida, United States - Lox_Sample_3.5 | ecosystem: Environmental > Terrestrial > Soil > Wetlands | place: USA...
CCGCCCAGGGCCAGGCCGGACGGCCGCGTGCCCGCCTGGCTGGTCACGACCCCTCCTGCGGCCCGTAGTGCATGAGGAACAGCTCTTCCAGGGTGGGCGGCCGGCTGACCAGGCTGCGCACCCCGGCGGTGGTCAGCAGCCGCAGCACCTCGGCCAGGGCGTTGCCGTCCACCTGGCAGCGGACCCGGTCGCCGGTGATGTCGAGGTCGTGCACGCCGGGCAGCCCGGCCAGGGCGGGCGGCGGTCCGGCGAGCTCGGCGTCGATCGAGGTGCGGGTCAGGTGCCGCAGATCGGCCAGCGCACCGCTCTCGACGGTCCGGCCGGCCCGGATGATCGTCACCCGCTCACACAGCGCCTCAACCTCGCTCAGGATGTGGCTGGACAGCAGCACCGTGATCCCGTTCTGCCGCAATTCCTCGATCGACTCCCGGAAGGCCGCCTCCATCAGCGGGTCCAGGCCGGACGTCGGCTCGTCGAGGATCAGCAGCTCCGCGCCGGACGCGAGCGCCGCGATCAGCGCGACCTTCTGCCGGTTGCCCTTGGAGTAGGCGCGGCTCTTGCGGGTCGGGTCGAGGTCGAACCGCTTCAGCAGCAGGTCCCGGCGCTGGCTGTCCAGCCCGCCGCGGAGCCGCCCGAGCAGGTCGATCACCTCGCCGCCGGACAGGTTCGGCCACAGCGTCACGTCCCCGGGCACGTAGGCGATCCGCCGGTGCAGGGTGGTCGCCTCCCGCCACGGGTCCCCGCCGAGCAGACGCGCGGTGCCGGCGTCGGCGCGCAGCAGGCCGAGCAGGACCCGCAGGGTCGTCGTCTTGCCGGCACCGTTCGGCCCCAGGAACCCGTGCACCTCGCCGTGAGCCACGGCCAGGTCCAGCCCGTCCAGCGCGCGCGTCCGGCCGAAGCTCTTCACCAGGCCGGTCACCTCGATTGCCGTCGCCATGGTTTGGACTCTACACTAGATTCAGAAAAGCATGAAAGTTCAAAACGAAACATGCCACGGCATCGCCTGCCACCGCGGGCGAGGCGGCGGGCCGGGCCTCGTGAGGCGGAATCCGGCGGGCCGGGACAGCGCGGGACAGGCAGGCAGGCCCGGCGGATGGGCGTGGGACAGGCAGGCCCGGCGGATGGGTGCGCCCGCGGATGGGGCGGAGCGGCCCGGCGGCACGAGCCTGAGCCCGCGCGGGCCAGCGGAAGGAGCAGTGCCCTCATGGTGACGCAACGGGACGCGCAACGCGATGAGCAGGCGATCGGCTCGTTCATCGAGCGGTTCGCCGCCGTGCTCGTGGAGGCGGGCGTCCCGCCGATGCCGGCCCGGGTGTTCTCCGCGTTGCTGGTCACCGACTCTGGGCGCCTGACGGCCGCCGAGCTCACCGGGCTGCTCGGGGCCAGTCCGGCGGCGATCTCCGGCGCCGTGCGCTACCTGGAACACGTCGGCATGATCGGCCGCCAGCGCGAGCCCGGCAGCCGGCGTGACGTGTACCTGCTGCGCAATGACCTGTGGTACGAGATGATCCTCAGCCGGGGCCAGGTGCTCGCCCACTGGGCCGGCGCCGCCAGGGACGGCGCCGAGATCCTGGGTCCGCTGACCCCGGCGGGCGGGCGCCTCGCCGACTCCCACGACTTCTTCGCCTTCGTCCAGCAGGAACTGCCCGCCCTGCTGGAACGCTGGCGGGCCCGCCAGGCCCAGCGCGGTTAGGGCATGTCCCATAGATCTTCAGCCTGCTGCGCGTCCACGATCTATGGGACCACGCCCTAGCGCCGGCCCGCGCCCGCGCACCGCTCAGCGCCTGACTACCGGCCAGCGTCTGCCCTGGGATGGCCCCGGCGCCCGGCGGTAGGCGAGAATCCGGGGGTGACGGAATCCCGCCCGGCCGCCACCGCGCCGGACCACACCGCCTGGGCCCGGCACCTGGAGACACCGCTGCGCCGGTTCCTGGCCACCCAGACCGGCAGCGCGGCGGTGCTGCTCGGCGCGACTGTCGCCGCGCTCGTGTGGGCGAACATGAGCCCCGCCTCCTACGAGGCCGTGTGGCACACCCAGCTGTCCATCCACCTGGGCGGGGCCGGCATATCGCAGGACCTGCACAGCTGGGTGAACAGCGGCCTGATGACCTTCTTCTTCTTCGTGGTCGGGCTCGAGGCACGGCGCGAGTTCGACCTGGGCGAGCTGCGCGAGCGGCGCCGGCTGACGATGCCGGTGCTGGCGGGCCTGGGCGGGATGATCGTGCCGATCGTCATCTTCCTGGCCTTCAACGCGGGCCGGCCGTCGGCGCACGGCTGGGGCACGGCCATGTCCACCGACACCGCGTTCGCGCTCGGGATCCTCGCCCTGGTGGGGCGGCGGGCCCCGGACCGGATGCGGACCTTCCTGCTCACCTTCGCCGTGGTGGACGACCTGGCCGCGCTCGCGATCATCGCGATCTTCTACAGCCACCACATCTCGCTGCCCGCCCTGCTGGCCGGGCTGGCCACCTTCGTGGTGGTGTTCGCCGTCCGGGCGGCGGGCGTCCGGCGGGGCATCGTGTACCTGGCGCTGGGGCTGGTGGCGTGGGCGGCGTTCCTGCGCTCCGGGGTCGATCCGGTGGTGGTGGGCCTGGTGATGGGCCTGTTCACGCAGGCGTACCCGGCGGCGCGCGGCGACCTGGAGCTGGCCACCGAGAGATTCCGGCTGTTCCGCGAGCAGCCGACGCCGGAGCTGGCCCGGGTGGCCAGCATCTCCCTGTCCGCGTCGATCTCGCCGAACGAGCGGCTGCAGGAGACCTTCCACCCGTGGACGAGTTATGTCATCGTGCCGCTGTTCGCGCTGGCCAACGCGGGCGTGCAGATCAGCGGCCCGTTCCTGGCCCAGGCGTTCACCTCGCCGGTCACCCTCGGCATCCTGGCCGGGTACGTGCTCGGCAAGCCGCTGGGCATCACGGGCACCTCGTTCCTGGTCACCAGGCTCAGCAAGGGCCGGCTCCGGCCGCCCGTCGGCTGGGCCTCGATCATCGGCGCGGGCACCATCGCCGGCATCGGGTTCACCGTCTCGCTGCTCATCGCCGCGCTCGCCTTCACCGGCCCGGAGCTGGCCGAGGCCAAGGTCGGGGTGCTGGCCGCGGCGCTCTGCGCGGCGATCCTCACCTCGGCGGTGTTCCGGGTGACCGCGCTGCTGCCGAAGCGGGCCCGGATCCGCGCGCTGCTCGGCACCGCCGACGTGATCGTCGATCTCGCCGCGCCGGTAGACCCCGACCGCGACCACATCCGCGGGCCGATGTCGGCGCCGGTCACCGTCGTGGAGTACGGCGACTTCGAGTGCCCGTACTGCGGCCGGGCCGAGCCTGCCGTCCGTGAGCTGCTCGCCGACTTCGGTGATGTCCGCTACGTCTGGCGTCACCTCCCGCTCACCGACGTCCACCCGCACGCCCAGCTGGCGGCCGAGGCGTCGGAGGCCGCCGCGGCGCAGGGTTCCTTCTGGGATATGCACGATCTGCTCCTTGAGCACCAGGATGCGCTGCGGCCGATGGACCTGGTGAGCTACGCCGAGCAGATCGGGCTGGACAGGGACCGGTTCGCTGCTGACCTGCGCAAGCACGCCGGCCGCGGGCGGATCGCCGAGGACGTGGACTCGGCCGACCTGTCCGGCGTGTCCGGCACGCCGACCTTCTTCGTCAACGGCCAGCGCCACTACGGCGCCTATGACGTCACCGCGCTCTCGGCGGCCGTCAAGGCCGCCCGGGTACGGGCGGTGATAGCCCCGTAACCCCGCACCGCGCCGCGTGCGCCACCCGGGCGCGGGTCGCACCGCCGCGGCGGCGCGGGTACGGTTGGCGCACAGTTCCCCGCCCGGCGGGTATGGATGGCCCGCATCCGCTGGTTACTAACACGTGAAGGACGACAGCGTAGGAGGCTGTGATCATGGTGCGAGATGCGGGGGATCTCTACGAGGTGGGCCCCGGCGCGCCGGAACTGGACGGGGCGGTGCTGCTCCACTACCTGGACGGGTTCATCGACGCGGGCGCGGCCGGCCGGCTGCTCACCGCGCACCTGCTCGGCAGCCTGGAGCATGAGGCGGTCGTGACCTTCGACGTGGACCGGCTGATCGACTACCGGTCCCGCCGGCCAACGATGACGTTCGACCGGGACCACTGGGAGGAGTACGAGGCGCCGGAACTGGCCGTCCACCTCACCCGCGATGAGGCCGGGACGCCGTTCCTGCTGCTGACCGGGCCCGAGCCCGACCATGAGTGGGAGCGCTTCACCACCGCCGTGCAATCGGTGACCACCCGCCTCGGGGCGGAGCTGGTCGTGGGGTTCCACGGCATTCCCATGGGCGTGCCGCATACCCGCCCGCTGGGCCTGACCGCCCACGGGACCAGGCCGGAGCTGATCACCGGCTCCCGGCCGATCGTGGACCGGCTGCAGGTGCCCGGCAGCGTTTCCTCGATGCTGGAGTTCCGCCTCGGCGAGACCGGCCGGGCAGCCGTCGGCTTCGCCGTTCACGTCCCGCACTACCTCGCGCAGGCGGCCTACCCGGCCGCGGCGGTGGCACTGCTGGAATCGGTGACCCGGGCGACCGGCCTGTCGCTCCCCGGCCAGGCGCTGCGGGAAGCGGCTCGCCGGACCGATGAGGAGATCGGCCGCCAGGTGGAGGCATCGGAGGAGATCGCCGAGCTGGTGCAGGCGCTGGAGCGGCAGTACGACGCGTTCGCCGACGCCGCCGACCGGGAAGGCCTGCTCGCCGACGAGGCGGGAAACATGCCGACCGCCGAGGAACTCGGAGCGCAGTTCGAGCGGTTCCTCGCCGAGCAGCAGGGCCGCGCCGACTCCCCCGACGCCTGACGGCGGGCGGAAGCCGGAAACGGGGCATCACGCCCCCGCGCGCCTGGCGCACACCTACTACCTACAGTGGCTTAGATGGCACTGGGTCATGAGGCGTGAGGCGTGTTCGTCCCGTCGCTGGCGGAGGTGCCCGACGGGTCGACCCTGATGATCCCCGCGCACGGGGTCCCGCCCGCGGTGCTGGACGAGGCGGCGCAGCGCGGCCTGCGGACCGTCGACGCCACCTGCCCGCTGGTGGCCGCCGTGCACGCGGAAACCCGCACGTTCGCCGAGCGCGGTGACCAGGTGGTGATCATCGGCCCTCGCGGCAATGCGGTGGCGGCCGGGATCGCCGGCCAGTCGCCGGACCACACCGTCATGACCGAGAGCCCCGGCGGGGTAGGCGCGGTCAGCGTCGCCGATCCCCGGCGGGTGTCCTACGTGCTGCAGCCGGGCATCCCGGTGGAGGAAACGGTGCCGGTGAGCGCGGCGCTCAGGTCCCGGTTCCCGGCGCTGCGCGGGCCGGACCCGGACCGGTTCTGCTACGCGGCCTCCGACCGGCGGGAGACCGTCCGCGCGGTCGCCGCCGCCAGCGACCTGGTGCTGGTACTGGGCACCGAGGACGAGCCGGACTCGCGCCTGCTGGCCGGGCTGGCCCGCGACGGCCGTGCCAAAACCCACGTCATCGACGACGCGGGCCAGATCGAGCCCTCGTGGCTGGCCGGGGTGGGAACCATCGGGCTGGCGGAGGCCGTCTCCTCCCGGCCCGCGCTGGCCGGCCAGGTCACCTCGGCCCTGTCCGGGCTTGGCCCGCTGAGTGTCACCCGGCGGCGCGTGAGTACCGAGATTCTGGGTGTTCACCCCGGCCCGGGCATATCGTGACGGGGTGATCCCCGACATGCTCTTTCCCACCTCACTTGTCGGCAGTTACCCGCAGCCCGACTGGCTGATCGACCGGGAACGGCTCCGGCACCGGTTCCCGCCCCGGGTCCGGGCCCGTGAGCTGTGGCGGGTCGGCCCCGAGTACCTGGCCGAGGCACAGGATGACGCCACCCTGCTCGCCATCCGGGCGCAGGAGCAGGCGGGCCTGGACATCCTGACCGACGGTGAGATGCGGCGGGAGAGCTATTCCAACCGTTTCGCCACCGCGCTGGACGGGGTGGACATCGACAATCCCGGCACCGCGCTTGACCGCAGCGGCCACCCGAACCCGGTGCCGCGGGTGACCGGGCCGATCCGGCGCCGCCACCCGGTCGAGGTCGGGGACCTGGCGTTCCTGCGCGCGAACACCCGCAAGACGGTCAAGATCACGGTGCCCGGCCCGTTCACCATGGCCCAGCAGGCGCAGAACGATTACTACGCCAGCACCGAGGATCTCGCGCTCGGGTACGCCGAGGCGGTCAACGACGAGGTGCGGGACCTGTTCGCGGCCGGCGCCGACATCGTCCAGCTGGACGAGCCCTACCTGCAGGCGCGCCCGGAGGAGGCGCGCCGCTACGGGGTGAAGGCGCTCAACCGGGCGCTGGCGGGCGTGACAGGCACCACCGCCGTGCACCTGTGTTTCGGCTACGCGGCGATCATCCACGACCGTCCCGAGGGCTACTCGTTCCTGCCCGAACTGGCCGCCGCGGACTGCGACCAGGTGTCGATCGAGACCGCCCAGTCCGGCCTGGACTGCTCGGTGCTCAGTGAGCTCGACGGCAAGACGATCATCCTGGGCGTGCTCAACCTCGGCGACCCCGCGGTGGAGAGCGCCGAGCAGGTGGCGGCCCGGGTCCGCCGGGCGCTGCCCTACGCGCCCGCGGAGCGGATCGTGCTCGCGCCGGACTGCGGGATGAAATACCTCCCCCGCGACTCGGCTTACGGCAAACTGGCCGCCCTGACCGCGGCAGCCGCCCTGCTGCGCGGCGAGGCCGAGGCTTAGGCTACGGGGCCGCCGCGGTCCACGGGGAACGCCGCGGTGGCCGAAGCGCTCACGTCGGCGTGTCGGTAGGCGTGTCAGTCGGCGTGTCGGTCGGCGTATCGCTTGCGGTCGCCGTGTCGGTCGGCGTGTCCGTGGGTGTGTCGGTCGGCGTGTCGGTCGGCGTGTCGGTTGGCGTGACGGTCGTGGTGTCCGTCGGCGTGACGGTCGGCGTGACCGTCGGCGTCGCCGTGACGGTCGGGATCACCGTCGGCGACGGGGTGACCGTCGGCGTCGGCGTGACCACGGGCGTCGGCGTCTTCGACGGCGACGGCGCCTTGGACGGCGACGGCGCCTGGCTGGGCTGCAGCATCGGCGGGTGGACCGCCGATGCGGGTGACGGCACGGTAATGAGGGAGATCAGGGGCGCGAGCGCCGGGCTGGAACGGCCGGACGGGTCAGTGGGCGTCGACCCGGGCCTGGAAACGTGGGTCGGCGGCGCCGGGATTCCGGTGAACGGCACCGTGGCCACCGCGGCGATGGTGTCCGGCACGTCCGATCTGACCGCGGCGGCGCCGAACAGGGCCCCGATGGCGACCACGGCCACGCTCATGACCCCGACGGCGGCCAGCGTGGTCGCCGACAGCCGCCGGCGAGCCCGCGGCCGGTCGAGCGGCTCGGGAAACCCAGACTCGCCAAACGGCCCTGCCCGGCCGGTCACCTCGGCCCGGTATTCCGACGCGTCCGGGCCGTCGTCGCTGACCAGGCGGAGCAGCTCATCGCGCAGCTCGGCCGGCGGCAGGGCCAGCGGCAGCGCGGCGAGCAGCATCGCGGGGCCCAGCTCGCGCTGCCTGAGCTCCTCGCATGCCGCACATTCCTCGATGTGCTGGTTGACCGGCTCGGGCAGCAGCACGTCCAGCTCGCCGTCCCAGCCGTCCAGGCCCTCGGCCAGCTCGGGACAGACCTCCCGCCCGGCGCAGGCGACCAGCAGCGCCCCCAGCCATTCCTCGAATTCCATCCGCGCCCAGGACAGCAGGGCGTTCGCCCGGTCCACGCTCACACCGAGGACGTCGGCGAGATCCTGTCCCGCCAGCTCGTGGCGCAGGTTCAGCTCGACAACCTCGCGGTCGCGGGGGTCGAGCCCGGCCAGCGCCGCGCCCACCAGCGCGCGCTGCTGCGCCTGCCCGGCGGCGGCCGGGTCGTCAGCGGCACCCTCGCTCACCCCGCCCAGCTCGCCGGGCAGGGCGGGCGGCGCCTGGGAACGCAGGCGGCGGTGGCACTCGTTGCGGGCCACGGCGAACAGCCACGGCCGGAGCCGGTCAGGGTCGGTGAGCCGGCCCAGCTCGCCAGCGGCGATGATGAACGTGTCCTGCACCGCGTCACCGGCGTCGGCCGGCTCCCTGAGCAGGCTGCGGCAGTAGGCGTGAAGCGCAGGGGCATACCGGTCATAGGCTGCGGCCAGCCCATCCGGTCCACCCGTGACGATCGACGAGACCATCTCTACGTCCTGCATGTTGCTACGGTAAAGCCTCGGTACATATGTGCGGTATGAGTAACGTGAACTAGTTTTTTCCCTGCCAGTATTGCCGGGTCAGCCGTTGACGGTGATCGCGAGCCCACCGGGGCTCACGATCAAGACGCTTGAGGACCCCAGCAGGTTTACCATCGTCACCCTGACAGTTACGGTCTGCCCCGCTGCCAGCGAGCCTGTGCCCAGGCTGATGGTCAGGTCGAGCGGGTCAGGGTTCTGGATGGTGATGCCCGGGACGGGCCCGCCCTGCGCGGTCAGCGTGAACGAGCCGGTCACTCCCAGATGCAAGGTCAGCGCCGTCGTCGACGCGGCCAGCGTGCCCGTCACGGTGGCCGACGGCAGGGCCAGCGGCGGCACCGGCTGGCTGGCCGACGCCGAGGACGGGGAGAGGCGGCCCGGTGAGGCGGCCGCCCCCGCCCCGGCCAGCAGGCCGATGGTGCCGGTCTGAGCCGGGGAGCCGGCCCCGGCGGATGCCCGGGGGCCCGCCCCGGGCGGGCCCGGCCGTGCCAGGCCCGGCGCGGTGGACCGCCCGGCAGCCGCCGGGCCGGGGGGACGCGGTGCGTGCGGGCCGTGCAGGCCGTAGATGATCCCGGCGGCGGCCACCGCCACCACCGCGGCGCCGGCGCCGGCGGTCGCGGCGTGCGCGACCGGGCTGTGGGCCGGATGCGGCGGGTCGAGCGGCTTGGGGAACCCGGACCGGCCGTACGGCCCGGCGCGGCTGATCACGCCCGCGCGGTAGGCCGAGGGGACCGGGCTGAGATCGCCGATCAGGCCGAACAGCTGATCCCGCAACCCGCCCGGGAGCAGGGCTGCCGCCGGGAACAGCGCGAGCAGCTGTGCCGGGCTGAGCTCGTGGCGCCTGCGGGCCCCGCAGGGCTGGCAGCGCCCGGCGTGCCGGTTGATCCGCTTGCGCAGCAGGACGGTCAGCCGCCCGTCCCAGCCGTCCAGGATCGCGGCCAGCTCGGGACAGGCCTCCCGCCCGGTGCGGGCGACCAGCAGCGCCCCGAGTGAGGTCTCGAACTGCGACCGGGCCCGCGACACCAGGGCGTGCGCCTGGTTGACGCTCACGCCGAGGGCGTCGGCGAGGTCCCGGCCAGCCAGCTCGTGGCGCAGGCTCAGCTCAATGATCTCCCGGTCACCCGGGTTGAGCCCGGCCAGCGCCGCGCCCACCAGCGCGCGCAGGTCCGCCTGCTCGGCTCCCTCGCCCAGGTCGACCGTGTCGTCGCTCACCTCGCCCGCCTCGTCGAGCGGGACCGGCCGCACCCGGGAACGCAGCCGGCGGCATTCGTTGCGGGCCACGGCGTAGAGCCAGGGCCGGAACCGGCCCGGGTCGCGGAGGCCGCCCAGCCGGCCGGCCGCGATGATGAACGTGTCCTGGACCACGTCGTCGGCGTCGGCCGGCTCCCCGAGCAGGCCGCGGCAATAGGCATAGAGCGCGGGCGCGTACCGGTCATAGGCCGCGGCCAGCCCGTCCTGCTGGCCTGCGACGATCGCCGCCACCATCTCTCGGTCCTCCATGCGCACACACCGTAAAGCCTGGCCGGACGGGGCTGCCGGAGAACGCACCACATGCTGCCCTCGCATCACACCTCCCACCGGCCGCGGTCCCGGGGACCCCCGGGCCGCGGCCGGTCACCGTTCGTGGCACCGTCACCGTCCATGGCACCCACCGTCCATGGCACCGTGACACCGGTAGGAGGCCGTCCCGGCTCCGCCGCCAACAACTTCCTGCCGCGATCTGTACCCGGGCCACCGGCCGCGCAAGGGTGGCGGGCAGGCGGGGCCGGGTGAAAGGACGGGTGAACGGCCAGCGACAGGGGCCTATCGGCTGGGTGTCTTCCGCGCGCGGGCGCGCCCAGGCATGCTGGGCTGGTGGCTTTCAGGGACCGGGCCGCGGTCGGGGCGCGCGGGCAGCAGACCGTCGGCGAGGTGCTGACCGCGCTGGCCATGCCGGGGGGCAGAGCCGACCCCTATCCGCTCTACGAACGGCTGCGGGCCATCGGGCCGGCCGTGACCGCGCCGGACGGGGCGCTGGTCGTCACCGGATACCGGGAATGCTCGATGCTGCTGCGCGACCACCGGCTGCACAAGACGCCGGAGCGGCGGCTGGCCGCCTCGGGCTATCCGCAGTGGCAGGACCGGCCGGCCCTGCGGCTGATGTTCGGCAGCATCATGATGGTCAATCCGCCGGCCCACACGCGGCTGCGCCGCCTGGTCTCGGCCTGCCTCACCGCACGGCGGGTGGCTGGCCTCCGCCCGGCGGTGGAGCGGATCGTGGCCAGCGCCTGCGAGCAGATCGCCGGTGACAGCGACTTCGTCACCGGGTTCGCGGTCCCGCTGCCGGTCACCGTCATCGGGGAGCTGCTCGGCATCCCAGCCGCCGACCGGCCGATGTTCACCGATCTGGCCCGGGACTGGAGCGCGGTGCTGGAGGTACTCAGCCCGGAGGCCGTGGACCGGGCCGACGACGCCGCCACCGCCATGGCCGGCTACCTGGCCGACCTGGCCGCGCAGCGGCGCGAGCAGCCCACCGATGACCTCATCTCCGCGATGGCCGGGGCGGACGGCGGCGACAGGCTGACCGGCGGCGAACTGGTGACGATGGCGGCGCTGCTGCTCAAGGCCGGCTCCGAGACCACAACGGGGCTGCTGTCCAACGGCCTGGTCGCGCTGCTCGCCCACCCGGACCAGGCCGCCCGGCTGCGCGCCGGGCCGCTGCTGGCGATCCCGGCGGTGGAGGAACTGCTGCGTTACGACTCGCCGGTGCAGATGCTGTCCGGCCGCAGTGCCCCTGGCGATCTCACCATCGCCGGCTTCGACATCTCCGACGACCAGCAGGTGCTCGTCATGCTCGGTGCGGCCAACCGGGACGCCGCGGTGTTCTCCGATCCCGGCCGGCTCATCCTGGACCGGGCACAGCAGGCGCCGCTGTCGTTCGGCGGCGGGATCCACTACTGCCTGGGCGCGCCGCTCGCCCGGCTGGAAGCCCAGGTCGCCTTCCCCGCGCTGCTGGCCCGGTTCCCGCGTCTCGCGCTGGCGGGCGAGCCGGTCAGGCGCGATGGGACCGCGCTGCGCGGCCACGCCAGCCTGCCGGTCAGCGCCCGCTGACCACCACGCCGCACTCGTGGCCCTACTGTGCTGGCCCTACTGTGCGGGCAGGTGCCCGGCGGCGCTACCTGGAGTGCACCACCGCACCGCCCACGATCGTGATGTCGACCTGGGCGAGCGCGATCTCGGCGGCTGGATGGGCGAACAGGTTCCGGTCCAGCACCACCAGATCGGCCCGCTTGCCGGCCTCGATCGAGCCGGACTCGGCCTCGGCGTGGTTGACGTAGGCGGAGCCGATGGTGAAGGCGGCGAGCGCGGCCGCGAGGTCGATCCGCTCGGACGGCAGGAACGGCTCGCCGCCCGCGCCGCCGGCGTAGGGGTAGCCGGGCGGGATCGTCCGGTTCACCGCGGTATGGATCTCCCACAGCGGGTTCGGGCTCGACACCGGCCAGTCGCTGCCGAAGCACAGCTGCGCGCCGGAGCGGGACAGGCTGCCGAACGGGTACTGCCAGGCGGCCCGCTCCTCGCCGAGGAAAGGCAGCGTGAGGTCGGTCATCTGCGGCTCGTTGCACGCCCACAGCGGCTGGCAGTTGGCGACCACCGCAAGCGTGCGGAACCGGGGCAGGTCGTCGGGGTGGACCACCTGCAGATGCGCGATGTGGTGCCGCCGGCCGGCTGGGCCGTTGGCGGCGCGGGCGGCCTCCACCGCGTCCAGCGTCTCCCGCACCGCGCGGTCCCCGATGGCATGGAAATGCACCTGGAAGCCGCGGGCGTCGATGGCCGTGACCGCCGCCTTCAGCTCCTGCGGATCGAAGAAGCTGGCGCCGGCGCCGGGCGTGCCGTGGCCGTGCGGGTCGAGGTAGGGAGCCAGCATGGAGGCCGTGAAGTTCTCGCAGACCCCGTCCTGCATGATCTTCACGCTGGTCGCGCGGAAACCACCGGGCCCGGGCCCGGTGGCCTGGGCGGCCCGGTCCCGGCGCTCGGCGAGGCCGTCGAGCTGCCCGATCCCGGCCCCGCGCTGCCACCAGAGCGCGCCGACCACCTGGGAGGTGAGCAGCCCGCGCCGCTCGGCCTCGAGATAGGCCTCGAAGCAGTCGGGGACCACCGCGTAGTCGCCGACGATCGCCTCCTGCCAGCCCGTGACGCCCAGCGTGTGCAGGTACCGCTGGCCTTCACAGATGCCGGCCACCTGCTCGTCCAGGCCGGGGCGGGGCACGGACCGCTCCACCAGGTTCATGGCGCCCTCTTGCAGGGTTCCGGACGGCTCGCCGCGCGCGTCCCGCTCGATCCGCCCGTCGGGCGGGTCCGGGGTGCCCGCGTCGACCCCGGCCAGGGCGAGCGCTGGCGAGCTCACCCACGCGGCATGGTGGTCACGGTTGGCCAGGAACACCGGCCTGCCGGGGGCTGCCCGGTCGAGATCCTCCTTGCTGGGCACCCCGCCCGGGAACACGTCCATCGACCAGCCGCCGCCGGTGATCCACCCGCCGCCCGGGTGGCGATCCGCGTAGGCGCGCACCACCGCCAGGTAGTCATCGAGGCCGTGCACCCCGGACAGATCGCAGCGAATCCGCTCCAGGCCGCCGCCCGAGGTGTGGACATGGGCGTCGGTGAACCCGGGCAGCAGCATCCGGCCCGCCAGGTCGATGACCTCGGTGCGCGGCCCGATCAGCGCGGACACCTGCTCGTCCGTGCCAGCCGCCACGATCCGCCCACCCGCCACGGCGACGGCCTGCGCCCAGGACCGCGCGGCGTCGACCAGGTAGGCATGCCCGCCCCTGAGCACCAGGTCCGCCGGCTTCCCGTCGCCCATCGCACCCTCCTCCGCCCGCCATCACGTCCGGCTCTGCCCGGACGTCCGCGCCGTCTCCTACTGTGCAGCACCGTCCCGGCGGCAGCCAGGCCGGTTCAGGAGCCGGCCCCCAGCAGCACCAGCCCGGCCAGAATCGCGGCCGCGCCGGCCGCCTGCCAGCGGGTCATCCGCTCGTGCAGCAGGACCAGCCCGCCGATCAGCGGGATGACCGGGTAGGCGCTGGACGCGGCGGCCGTGATCGCGACCAGCCCGGCCTGGCCGCCCCGGGCGAAGAAGGCCACCCCGGCCGCGTCGGCGAACCCGGCGCCCAGCGCCCAGGCCACACCCGGCCCCGGCCGGCTTCCCATGACCCGGCGCACCGGGCTGGCCGCCAGGACCAGCAGCAGCGCCATCGCTCCGGCCCGGGCCATGAGCGCCGGGACGAGCCAGCCGAACTCGCGCGTGTACCGGCCGAGCAGGAAGCCGCCGACCCCATAGAACAGCGCCGCGGCCAGCCCGAACGCGGCGCCGGTGGCCCGCGCCGTCTCGCTGGCGCCAGAGCTGGCCCGGCCGGACACCAGGACCACGCCCGTCACCGTGAGCACCACTCCCCCGGCGGCGGCCGGTGTCAGGCGCTCCCCGAGCAGCAGCACGGACAGGATCACGATGACCCCGCCGTAGCTGGCGGAGATCGCGCTGACCAGGCCGACGTGTCCGGACTCCAGCCCGCGGTAGCAGGCGAGGTACCCGCCGACGCCGATCATTCCCGCCAGCAGCAGCAGCCAGGCGACCGCTCCCACGCCCCGCAGCGACGGATGGGTGATGAGGAAGAGCACCCCATAGCTGGCCAGGCCGACCGCCTCGCCGATGATGACCGTGCGGAACGCGCCGATGCGCCGGGCGGCCACAGCGGCCACCAGCGCAGCAACCCCCCAGCTCAGGGCGGCTAGCAGACCGTAGACCATGCACTCGCGCTCCTCTTCGGCCTCGCTCGCGGGCGCTGCGCTTGGTCGTGCCCGGAGGCACGCAAGCTAGCACCGCGCGAGGCGGGTCCTCGGCGCCGGGGACACCGCTGCCGCGGGGTCGTGCCGGAGGCGCGCCAGCGAGCGCCGTGGCCCCGGCGCCTGCGGCGTGCGGGCTGGTCCCGGCGCCTCAGTCGCCGAGCTCGGCGCGGCGGCGGGTCACATACTCGTCCAGTTCGGCCCGGATCCCGTCGTCCAGCGGCGGCGGGGTGTACTCATCGAGGGTCTTGGCGCAGATCTCCCCGGCGCGGGCGGCGGTGTCCTTGCCGCCCTGCTTCAGCCAGCGCTCGTAGTTGGCGGTCGATGACAGCAGCGGCCGGTAGAAGCAGTCCCGGAACCGCTCCATGGTGTGCGCGGCCCCGAGGAAGTGACCGCCGTGGCCGACCTCCTCGTGCGCGCCGAACGCGAGCGAGGCCTCGTCGATCTCCAGCGGCGTGAACTCGACCCGGAGCATCCGCAGCAGCTCCACGTCGATGATGAACTTCTCGTAGCAGCTGACCAGGCCGCCCTCCAGCCAGCCGGCCGCGTGCATGACGAAGTTGGTGCCTGCCAGGAACGTGGGCAGCAGCGTCATCAGCGCCTCATACGCGGCCTGCGCGTCCGCGGTCTGGCTGGCGTTCAGCCCGCCGCCGGTGCGGAACGGCAGCCCGTAGTGCCGTGCCAGCTGACCGGTGCACAGCAGCCCGATCGCCGACTCGGGGGTGCCGAAGGACGGCGACCCGGACTGCATGTCGATGTTGGACAGGAACGAGCCGAAGATGACCGGGCAGCCCGGGCGGATGAGCTGGGCCAGCGCGATGCCGGACAGCGCCTCGGCGAGCTGCTGGGTCAGCGCCGCCGGGATGGTCACCGGCGACATGGCGCCCATCAGCAGGAACGGGGTGAGGACGACCGGCTGGTTCGCCGCGCAGTACTCGAACTGGGCGTCCAGCATCCGGTCGTCCCAGCGCAGCGGCGAGTTGCAGTTGATCAGCGAGATCACGGCGGGCGTCTCCTCGATCTTCGCTCTGCCCTTTCCATCGCCGCCACCGAACAGGATCGAGGTCATCGCGATCGTGTCGGCGGCGTTGGGGCCGGAGACGACGTTGCCCATGTAGATCTTGTCGGTGACGGTCTGCAGCGCGTAGATCATGTCGAGGTGACGGGAGTCCAGCGGGGCGTCGTTGGGCTCGCAGATCACCCCGCCCGCCGAGTCCAGCTCGGGGAAGGACTGCGCCAGCATGGACAGCCGCCGGAAGTCCTCGAGGGTGGCGTCCCGGCGCACCTCGCCCTCGCGGACGAAGGGGCAGCCGTAGACCCCGCTGAACACCATGTGGTCGCCGCCGATGTGCACGTTGTTCGCCGGGTTGCGGGCCTGCACGTCGAATTCCCGGGGCGCCTTCGCGACCTGCTCCAGCACGAACTCGGGGTCGAGCCGCACCACGTCGCCGTCCACCTGCTGCCCCGCCTTGCGGAACAGCTCCACCGCCTCCGGCTTGGCGAACTGGATCCCGATCTCGGAGACGATGCGCCGCCAGCCGCGGTCCAGCACCCCGACCGCGTCGGCGGAGAGGATCTCGTACCGCGGCATCGTGTTGACGAACATCGGCCACCCCACTCCATCTTTGGCCCCCCTCGCGGGCGGTCGGCCCGTAGGCCTCCCTGGCTTCGGGGGGGCGCGTCCCGGCAGCGGGACACCGCTCCGGCCGCAAGCGGCCTGCGCGGCGTTCGGCCCGCTGCCTGCGGCTTCCTGCCTGGCCGGGCGTCCCGGCTTCCGCCTGGCCGGGTGCTCCCCGGGCGTGCGCTTGACCCGTCCTGGGCCCGATCGTAGGATCACATAGTAGAACATGGTTCTGTAATATGGAACTACTACCACAGCGCCCGGACGCGCGCACAGCCAGGGAATCCGGGCGGGAAGCACAGGCGGGGAAGCGTAGTGACCAGTCCCAGCGGCACACAGGCGGTCGACCGGGCGGCCAGGCTCCTCACCGAGGTCGTGCACTCCCCCGGCTCGGTGACCTTCACCGAGCTGGCGGCCACCACCGGCCTGGCCAAGAGCACCACCTCCCGGCTGCTGCTGGCGCTGGAACGCAACGGGCTGGTGCAGCGCGACGACCACGGGCGGTTCCGCCCGGGCGAGGTGTTCGTCAGCTTCGCCTGGCGCGGCGGCACCGAGGCCGGGCTGGCCGAGCTGGCGCAGCCGTTCCTCGAGCGGCTCGGTGAGCAGAGCGGCGAGACGATCAACCTCGGCGTCGAGCGGGACGGCATGATCGAGCAGATCGCCCAGGTCGACAGCGTGTATGTGATCGGTGTCGGCAACTGGCTGGGACGCCCGGTCCCGCTGCACTGCACCGCGCTGGGCAAGGTGCTGCTCGCCTACGGTGCGGCATCGCTGCCGGCCGGCCGGCTGGAGCGCCCGACCGGGCGGACCATCACCAGCCGCGCCGAGCTGCAGGCCGACCTCGCGGCGGTCCGGGCGCAGGGCTACGCCATCACCGACTCCGAGCTGGAGCCGGGGCTGGTGGCGGTGGCCGCCCCCGTCCGCCGCGACGACGGCGCCGTGGTCGCCGCGCTGTCGGTGTCCGGTCCCGCCACCCGGCTCACCCCGGCCACGCTGCCGGCCGTGGCGGCGCAGTGCGTGGCCCAGGCCAGCGCACTGTCCGCGGTGCTCGGCCTCCGGTCCGACGAGCCTCAACCATCACTGAAACACCCGCAGGACGAACAAGCACCGAGCCAGCAAGCGAAGGAAGGTGCCGCTTGACAACAGAGGAGCTACTCCGGCAGCTCTACGACGAGACGCTGGTCGGCAACGCGCCGGCCGTGCTCGAGCTGACCAACGAGGGCCTGGCCAAGGGGCTGGGCCCGGAGACGCTGCTGTACGAGGCGCTGATCCCGTCGCTGGAGGAGGTCGGCGCCCGGTTCGAGCGCGGCGACTTCTTCGTCCCCGAGATGCTCATCGCGGGCAAGGCCATGGCCGGCGCGCTGGAGATCCTGCGCCCGCTGCTGGCCGAGACCGGCGCCGCGTCGATCGGCACCATCGTCATGGGGACGGTCAAGGGCGACGTCCATGACATCGGCAAGAACCTCGTCAACATCATGTTCGAGGGTGCCGGGTTCCAGGTCATCGACCTCGGCGTGCAGGTCGCGCCGGAGAAGTTCGTCGACGCGGTGCGCGAGCACCAGCCCGACATCGTCGGCTTCTCGGCCTTCCTCACCACCACCATGCCGATGTTCAAGGCGAACATCAACGCGCTGACCAAGTCGGGCCTGCGCGACCAGGTGATCGTCATGGTCGGCGGCGCCCCGGTCACCCAGGAATACGCCGACGTGGTCGGCGCCGACGGGTACGCGTCCGACGCGTCCGCCGCCGTGGTCCGGGCCAAGGAACTGCTGCAGCGGCGCCGCGCCGCCCTGCCGGCGTAGGGAGATCGTCGCGATGCGCACCGTCCTGTCGTCAGCCACCCGGGAGACCGTGATCGGCCCGGGCGAGCCGTTCTGCATCATCGGGGAGCGGATCAACCCGACCGGGCGCAAGATCTTCCAGCAGCAGCTGCGCGACGGCGACCTGTCGCGGGTGGAGACCGACGTGGCGCAGCAGGTGGCCGGCGGCGCGATGGTGCTCGACGTCAACATGGGCGCCCCGCTGGTGGACGAGACCGAGCTCATGGTCCAGTCGGTCAAGCTCATCCAGCGCCTCACCGACCTGCCGCTGTGCATCGATTCCTCCATCATCGAGGTGCTCGACGCCGGGCTCGCCGCCTACGAGGGCAAGGCCCTGGTCAACTCGGTCACCGCCGAGGACGAGCGGCTGGAGGCGATCCTGCCGCTGGTCGCGCGGTACGGCGCGGCGGTCATCGCGCTCCCCAACGACGAGGAGGAGATCCCCGAGGACCCGCGGCGCCGGGTCGAGCTGGCCCGCAAGGTCATCGACGTGGCGACCGGCAAGTACGGCATCGCCGTCGAGGACATCGTGATCGACCCGCTCGCCATGCCGGTCGGGGCGGACACCACGCTCGGGCTCAAGACGCTGGAGACGATCGCGCTGCTGCGCGAGGAGTTCGGCGTGAACATGACGCTGGGCGCGTCCAACGTCTCGTTCGGCATGCCGGACCGCCACACCATCGGCGCCGCGTTCCTGCCGATGGCGATCTCGGCCGGCCTGACCAGCGCCATCATGGACGCCCGGTCGCCGCAGATAGTGCGCGCGGTGAAGGCGGCCGACCTGCTGCTGGACCGGGACGACTGGGGCGCGGCCTGGATCGCCGCCCACCGGGCCCAGCAGGCCCAGCAGGCCGCCACGTGACCAGCGTGCAGGACACCCAGCT
>Ga0335081_10006681_pt1 | contig 18386 bp, 14 predicted proteins | sample Lox_Sample_35_FD_206713 | JGI IMG/M metagenome (GOLD analysis project Ga0335081, IMG submission 206713) | Soil microbial communities from Loxahatchee National Wildlife Refuge, Florida, United States - Lox_Sample_3.5 | ecosystem: Environmental > Terrestrial > Soil > Wetlands | place: USA...
AACATCGGCCGCGAGCTGATGATCCAACCGTTGCCCTTTAGCAGCAGATCGAATCGATATCCAGAACCAGGTTCGGAGCCGTCGATTGCCATTTCCAGCTCAATCGCCGCCTGCGCTTCATAGTTCACGTGCTGCCGGATTCCGGTGAGCGCCGCTACTGCATCGAAAAGGCGTCCGCAACTGGACGTAAGCGGCGAGTTCAGCCGGCGGTCTATCGCGCTTAAGATGACTTCGATTTTCTTGTGATCAAGTTTTTCCAGGAATGGAAGCCTCAGTTTGAGGAAGTCCCTTCCGAAGTAATGTGCCAGGTAGCTGACGGCCATGCGCCAGGGCTCGCGGATCGCGGCTACTCCGCCGGGCAGGGGTACGTAGTCAAAGTGAGCGGCCCGCTCGAAATTGTTATAGTCCGCGATGAGAATCTCACCGCCCCAGATGTTGCCGTCCGTTCCATATCCAGTGCCGTCCAGCGCAAACCCAATCACACTGCCGTCGAGGTGATTCTCGGCCATGCAGCTGGCGATATGAGAATGGTGATGCTGTGTCCCAATCAAGCGCACGCCCTTCTGTTGCAGCGCCCACTTGGTGGAAAAGTAATCCGGGTGCAGATCGTAAGCAATAAGTTCCGGGCGGATCTCCAGAATCTTTTCCAGGTGTGCGATCGCCTCTTCGAAGAACCTGTAGCCTTCGAGGTTTTCCAGGTCGCCAACATGCTGGCTGAGGAAGGCATGTTTGCCTTTAGTAAGGCAGATCGTGTTCTTGAGTTCGCCGCCCACAGCAAGAATGGGAGGAAGATCTTCTTTCAGGAATACGGGCACCGGAACATAGCCCCGGGATCGCCGCACTTGCCTGAGCTTGCCAGAGACGACTTGCGCGACCGAGTCGTCGGAGCGCCGCAGAATGTCGCGATTATGCACGAGCAAGTAGTCGGCCAGGCCGTTCAGGCGCGTAAGAGCTTCGCCGTTATCGATGGCAATGGGCTCCTCACTGAGGTTTGCGCTGGTCATGACCAGAGCAATCAACCGGCACTCGGCAAGCAAAAGATAGTGCAGCGGCGTATACGGCAGGAAAACACCGAGCTGGCGGTTGAAGGGAGCAACTTGGTCTACAACCGGGCCCGGGTGCTTTCGGGGCAAGAGCACAATGGGCCGTTGCGATGACTGAAGCGCACGTCGCGCAGCCTCACTTACGACACAGAGCCTCTCGGCGATGGCAAGGTCGGGAACCATGATAGCGAATGGTTTCTCTACCCGGCGTTTGCGCTCTCTGAGAGCGCTCACCGCGGCAGGGTTCGTCGCGTCAACGGCCAGGTGGAAACCTCCCAGGCCTTTCACGGCAACGATCATGCCTGCGCGTAAAGCGGAAGCGCATGCCGCAACTGGATCCCTTTCCCCGGCCGGTTCTCCTTTCTTATCCCAAAATTCAAGTTGGGGCCCGCACTGCCAGCAAGCGTTGGGCTGGGCGTGAAAACGCCGGTCCATCGGGTTGTCGTATTCCTTTTGGCAGGAGGGGCACATCGCAAAAACAGCCATCGACGTATGACGCCGGTCATAGGGAATATCGTTCGCGATGGTGAAACGCGGGCCACAGTTCGTGCAGTTGATAAATGGATAGCGATAGCGCCTGTCCTTGGGATCAAACAACTCGCGCAGGCAGGCGTCGCAAATCGCGGCATCTGGTGAAATCAGCGTGCGAACTGCTTCGTCCTTACGGCTGGCCAGGATTTGAAAGTCACGGTCCCCGGTGCAGAGCAGGTCCCGAACGGAAAGGTCGGTTATGCGCGCCAGGGGCGGAGCTTCCTCAGGAAGACGGGCAACAAAGTCTTCAACCGTCTCGAGTGGGCCCTCGACTTCGATGGTGACGCCCGACGCTGTATTGCTGACGGTGCCGGCGAGGCGACGCTCGTTAGCCAGCCGATAGACGTAAGGCCGGAATCCGACGCCCTGCACGATTCCAGAGACATCGATCAGCCAGCGGACTTCCATACGGGCTCTCAGCAGACCGAACCCACTGCTACAGCCTGGTAGGCGCGTTGCCGGCGCTCCAGCCACCCTAGCCACTCGCTGAGGCCGTCACCTGTTTTACAGGAGACTTGCACGACTTCCATTCCAGGATGGATGCGATGAGCGTTTTCCAGCGCGGTCTGGATGTCGAAAGCAACGTAGGGCAGCAGATCTACCTTGTTCAGCACCAGCAATTCGGCCTTAAGAAAAATGGAAGGATATTTCAGCGGCTTGTCCTCGCCCTCAGTAACGCTGAGCAGGACGATCTTTGCGGACTCCCCCAGGTCGTAGCTCGCAGGGCAGACCAGGTTGCCTACATTCTCGATCAACAGAAGGTCGAGGTTCTCGAGCCGCCAGTCCGCCAGATTACGTTCGATCATGCGGGCGTCCAGGTGGCAAGTGCCACCTGTCGTGATCTGCTTCACGGGGAACCCGTAGCGTTTCAGCCGTTCGGCATCGTTCTCAGTCTGAATGTCGCCGGTCAGCACGGCAACACGATGCTTATTGGGAAGGCTGGCCAAGGTTCGTTCCAGCAAGCTGGTTTTTCCGGAGCCGGGGGAACTGATGAGGTTGAGGCAGAGTGTTCCGTGTTCCCGGAAGTTTTCCCGCAGGCTGGCGGCGATGCGGTCATTCTCGCTGAGGACTTTCCTCTCAAGCAATACTCGTTTCATGTTCGTCAAGCTCCAGATAGGCCAACTCGAGTTCGTCGCCACCGATGCGAAGGGCATCGAGGGCGCCGCATCCCGGACATTGAAATTCATAGTTCTTCACGTCGAATTCGGCGCCACAAGCGGAGCAGCGATGGCGGCGCGCGCAAGTCTCGATCACCAGCTCCAGCGATTCGAGCTCGGTGTCGCGGATGATGGCGGTGAAACAGAATTCAAGCGCGCAAGGATCAACGGCTGTCAACTCTCCAATTCGCACAGCCACCTTGCGGGGGCGGGTCCCCGGATAGCGCGCCGCCTCCAGCCTTACCGCCTTCAGGATCGAGTTGGCAATACCCAGTTCATGCATCGGCGACTCAGCAGATGCGCGGCAACTGATCTCCCGCAAGCATATCCACGATGCGGGTCGTTCCCAGCAGAGTTCGCATGGTGACCAGGCCGGCATTGTTTTCCGTGACCGTCCCAATGTTCCGGGCCAGCCGGCCGAAAGGGTGGTTCTGCATGGCCGCGAGCGTCTCTTCCGCCGCACCACTTTCAACGATAGCAACCAGTTTGCCTTCATTCGCTACGTACAGCGGATCAAGACCGAGCATTTCGCAAGCACCTTTGACTTCCTCTCGCACGAGAATGGCGCGTTCCTCTATTTCTATTCCCACTTGCGACTGCGCCGCAATTTCGTTCAAAGCGCTGGAGAGCCCGCCACGCGTAGGATCGCGCATGCAACGAATGGCACGTGTCGTCTTGAGCATTTCCTCGACCAGCGTATGGAGTGCCGCACTGTCACTCTTGACCGTGCTCTCAAATTCCAGGCCTTTACGCTGCGCCAGGATCGCAATACCGTGGTCGCCGATCGGCCCGCTCAGCAGGACCTTGTCGCCCGGCCGGGCGCAATTTGCCGACATCTCAACGCCCTCCGGCACGAGCCCAATGCCCGTGGTGTTAATGAACATTCCGTCGCCACTGCCTTTCTCGACGACCTTCGTGTCTCCTGTGACGACCTGGACGCCACAATCATCCGCCGCCTGTTTCAGCGAACTGACGACGCGGCGCAATACGTCCATGGGCAGGCCTTCTTCAATAATGAAAGCGGCGCTGAGAAAAAGCGGCTGAGCACCGCCCATGGCCAGATCGTTCACGGTGCCATGCACGGCCAGGGAACCGATATCCCCGCCGGGAAAGAATAAAGGTTTGACGACGAACGAATCGGTAGTCACGGCAATACGGCTGCCGTTTATATTCACGACCGCCTGATCGTCGAGTCTCGACAAAGCAGGATTCTGAAACGCAGGTAGAAAGATGTCGCGCACCAGTTCCGCGGTCAATTTTCCTCCGCTACCGTGTCCTAACAGGACCCTATCCCGGGCAGGCAGGGGAACCGGGCAGCTCAGCGCCATGAGTGTTTTTGCCCTTTCCGCCACAGCCATTCTCCCTTTTAACTTGCCACCGCATGGCGGCGGTAGTGGTAGTAAGCGGCACACGCGCCTTCGGCGGAGACCATAGGCGCTCCGAGCGGACTCTCCGGTGTACAGCGGATGGCAAAAGCAGGGCAGTCGGTCGGCTTCTTCAGGCCCTGTAGAACTTGCGCGCTGATGCACTCAGCCGGCTCTTCCACCGAAACCAGTTCCAGATCGAAGATTCTGTTTGCATCGTAAGCTGCGTACTCGGCGCGGAGCCTCAGTCCACTCCGTGGAATCATTCCTAAGCCTCGCCATTTCTGGTCGGCGACTTCGAAAACCTCTTTCATAGTGTCCTGGGCTGCTCGATTGCCTTCGTAAGTTACCGACCGCACATACTGGTTCTCCACCTGCTCCCGACCCTCCTCCAGTTGCTTTACCAGCATCAAGACAGCTTCGAGCACATCGACTGGCTCAAAACCGCCCACCACAATGGGAACATGGAAATCGCGCACCAGCGCCTCATACTCTTCGTAACCCATCACGGTGCATACATGTCCAGGCGCAATGAAGCCCTGCACGCGATTTTCTCGTGACGACAGCAAAGCACGAATAGCCGGTGGAACCAGCACATGTGACACCAGCATGGAAAAATTGCTCAGGCCTTCACGCCTCGACTGCCAGGCGGCCATGGCATTGGCCGGCGCTGTGGTCTCGAAGCCGATGGCAAGAAAAATAACTTTACGATCCGGGTGCGCGCGGGCAACCTTTACCGCTTCGAGGGGTGAATAAGCAATGCGAACGTCGGCGCCCTCGGCTTTGGCTCGAAACAAGTCCGAATGCGAACCAGGAACCCGCAACATATCGCCATAAGAAACAAGAATTACGTCAGGACGTAAAGCCAGTGCGATGGCTTTATCGATCGTCTCGAGCGGAGTGACGCAGACGGGGCATCCCGGTCCGTGCACCAGTTCGATTTGGTGAGGCAGGATTTCATCGAGGCCATATCGCATGATGGTGTGGGTCTGGCCGCCACAGATTTCCATCAGCACCCAGTCTTGCGTGGCGCGCTCGGCGATTTCTCTGGCCAGCGCCCGGGCAATGCGCTCGTCGCGGTATTCATCGATGTACTTCATAGGCCTCTACTTCCTGTTCCCGAATCGGGCGCCTCAGTTCCGCTGTATGAACCCAGGGGCTTATTCCGGCCCAGACAGCTCTTCGGACGGTGGCAGTTCCGCCTGTAAAGCCCCCATTTCTTCCAGTAACTGATAGGTTCGTTCCGCTTCTTCGGCGTCGACACGGCTGATCGCGAACCCTACGTGCACCAGTACGTAATCCCCCACGTTGGCCTCGGGAACAAAATCCAAGCTGACGTTGCGGAAAATCCCCCCGAACTGCACCCTGCCAATGCGCAATCCGTTTTCTTGTTCGCTGCTGACGATCCTTCCTGGAATTGCGAGGCACATCTTACACGCTCTCTTCCTGGCAAGGCAGGAGTTGCTTCCGGTCAGTTTGACGGCCCGGCAGGTAGCGATAAGTGAGACGATCCGGGACCATCGTTCCGCAGCTGACTGTGCCATAGTTGCAGTTGTGCCAAGGCTGCGTCAAGCAACGGACCAAGCGCCGTCTCCACTTCGTGAGACAGGGTTGTGCCCCAGTCAGTGTTCGCGGGGCAGACGCCCAAGACAACGATATCCTGATGGCTTTTCGACATCAGTGCGAGAGAAGCCAGGAGATCGGCAAGGCCCAGCCGGTGAACCGTCAATCCCGCCGTCATGCCCAGAAAATCTTTTTCTGTCATTCGGACGATCGTTCCCGGAGGCGCGCCGGAATCTATCGCGTCCAGGAACAGAAGGCACGATGCATCCGCAACATAGGGAATCAATTGAAGGCCGAGAGTACCCCCATCCAACACCGTGATGCCGGCGGGCATTCGCGGGTCACTCAGAAGCATGCGCGAAGCGTGTACGCCAACACCATCGTCTGAGCGGATCGTGTTGCCGACACCAATCACGGCAACCTCGAAACCGGGCACAGCATATCCCTGATCTTTTAACCGAACCTGCGTTGCCTCGCCCGGTCCATCATTGCCGTCGCCATTGCTTGCGAGGGTCATAAGCAGCCTCCCTTTGCGCGGCCGCGGATGCGCCCCGAGGCATCAACGACGTGCACAGCGCAAGCCAGGCAAGGATCGAACGAGTGAATGGTGCGAAGAATCTCAAGCGGCCGCTCCGGATCGGCGACCGGCGTTTTGATCAGCGCGGCTTCATAAGCGCCACGCTGACCGTGTGAATCTCTCGGTCCCGCGTTCCAGGTCGAGGGCACCACCGCCTGATAATTCTTGATTGCCTGGTTCTCAATTTCGACCCAGTGACCAAGCGAACCGCGTGGAGCTTCGAAGAAGCCGAAACCCCGCGCCGTATCGGGCCAGGAATTGGGGTCCCACTTTTCTCCGTTGTGGATGCGCAGGTTGCCGGTCGCAATGTTGTTGGACAATTCTTCGATCCATCCCACTAACCGGTCGGCGAGAAGCTGGGTTTCCAGGGCGCGCGCCGCGAGACGGCCAAGCGTGGAAAACAGAGCCGTGGGCGGGGCCTTGAGCGCGGTCAGGGTCGAGTCGACCAGTTTCTTCACATCGGGCTGGCCGGACGCGTAGGCGACCAGCAATCGCGCCAGCGGGCCAACTTCCATGGCTTTATCTTCGTAGCGCGGCGCCTTCAGCCAGGAATATTTTTGATCGACTTCGAGGAATTCATAAGGAGGCTTGGGCCCGGTGTATTTCGGGTTGGTCTGGCCTTCGTAGGGATGTTTCGCACTTTGGTCCCCGCTCGTGTACTCGTACCAGGAGTGAGCAACGTACTCGGTAATGTTGCCTGGATCCAAGGGATGAACTTTTGACAAGTCACGATCGAGAATGATTCCGCGAGGAAGGAAGAAGTCTGCCGTGTCTTTAATGCTTCCCTGCGGATAAGCGCCGTAGCACATGAAATTTCCCAGCCCCTCGCCGCGTCCAAACCAGTCACGATAAAAGCCGGCGACGGCCAGCACATCCGGGATCAGCACCTGACTGACAAAGGGCTGTGCCGACTTCGCGACCTGGAGCAGGAAATCGATCCGCTCCGGATTGACGGTCGCATTCGGCTCGTTCGGGTCGAGCGAGGTGGCCATGCCCCCGACCAGAAATGTCTGCAAGTGCGGATTCTTGCCGCCGAGGACAGCGTGAATCCTTATAAATTGCTTCTGGAACTGGAGGGCCTCCAGGTAGTGAGCAACCGCCATGAGATTGGCTTCGGGGGGAAGATGATAGGCGGGATGGCCCCAATAACCGGCGCCGAAAAGACTCAGCTGTTTGCTTGCGACCAGAGCAGCGATCTTATCCTGGACGCCCTTGAAATATTTCGTGCTCGACAGCGGCCAATCGGAGATCGATTGCGCCAGTTGAGAAGTCTTCGCCGGATCTGCCTTGAGGGACGAGACCACATCCACCCAGTCCAACGCATGCAGATGGTAAAAGTGGACGACGTGATCCTGAATGGTTTGCGTGGCCGCAATGATCTTTCGGACCAAGCGTGCGTTGTCGGGGACCTGTATGGCCAATGCATCCTCCACGGCGTTGACCGAGGCGAGCGCGTGGACCATCGTGCAGACTCCGCAAATGCGCTGGGCCCAAATCCAGGCCTCACGCGGATCCCGGCCGCGAAGGATCAACTCGATTCCGCGAAACATGGTTCCTGAGCTCCAGGCGTCGTTGATTGCGCCACCCTCTACTTGAGCTTCGATGCGGAGGTGCCCTTCAATACGGGTTACCGGATCGACCACAATCCGTGCCATACTGCCCTCCTCCTTAACAACCATCCAGCGAAGTGATTGCTTTCGTCTGCGTCGTTATCGCGTTGCGCCGGCCTTGCACACCAACGCCCCGTCTCAATGTTCGCCATGCCGTCATTACTCCAGCGGTCATGCAGTCTCGCTCCCCGAGATAGGGTCTCAACCGCAGTCCGTACATGGGACCGCTCGGCTGCAAGCATGCACTCATCCAGCAGGGAGCGGCCTATCGATGTACGAGTTCCTCATCGTGGACCACTGGCTCTGGCGGCGCCGGTGGCGGGCCCTTGATCAAAAAGTTATCGATCAAAACCAGGATTCCGAAGGCTACGAATCCCCAAGCCGGATGGCTGAGGATACCGACGCCAATCGCGATGGACATGAACGCAATAACTCTCAAGGCTCGTGTTCCATTCAACATATGTACCCCCTAAGCTTTATTCCTAAACTTTTGCTCGACCTGTTTAACAAACCATTCGGTGCCCATCGCAGGCTGGATGCGTCACAGCGCTCCTCCGGTATGGCATGAATTACAGGACTGTGACGCCCAAATGCCACCAATGTCCACTGGATGCTGGAAAGTCAGTCCCTCGGGTCCCGTTGCGGTCTGCATGCTCCCCACCTTGCCCTGCCGCAAAATCGTGTGGCACTCGCTGCAATCCGATGGAATAACACTCCCATCGATACTCTTGTGCTGGCCATCGTGGCAGCGGAAGCAGCCGGCAAAGTGAAAATGACTGTCGTCGCGTGAGTAAGTGTCCCAGCGGACTTTCATCGAAGGGAAGAAGTAATGGTCGTAAGTGCTCTGCAAATAGGCGATCGCGTTCTTGATCGCCGGCTGCTTCGCGGCGTATATCTGCGGATAAGATTTCTGGTAATAACTTAGCACTGTGTTCTCGATTCCCTGCATTGCTTGTTCCCGGTCGGTGTAACTTGCGGCCAGCACGGCCACTCCTTCCTGCTTGATGAATGGTAAAGAGGGATCAATCGAGCCATTCTCAAGCCCGGCGTTCACACTGCGGTCTGGCGGCACAAAATGATGGCTCGGCCGGCTATGGCAATCCACGCAATCCATGGTGCGGATTTCGCCGGACGGCGTACCCGTTGAGGATTGTGGCTGCGTGGTATAGACCTTCGCCATGCCGGTTTTCGGATCGACCGCCCGCACCCATGGAATAATCTGCCGCTCCGGATCGCTCGCCACATATTCCACCTTGGTCGCGACATGCCAGTGAATTCCCGGCTGCGGTCCCGCCTGGAGGGCGCCGTCGCCGCCAACCCGGACGAGCATGTCGATCTCCCAGCGCGTGTTCTGCTCGTCGGAGAGGAAATATACCCGGCGCCGCTCCAGCGATCCGAAGAAATTGGCCGGCCAGTGACAGCGCTCGCAATTGACCCGCACCGGCCGCAAGGCTGAGACGGGCACCGGAATCGGCCGGGGATAGTTATCCTGGACGGTCTCGACAAGTTCCGTCATGCCACGGACCTTGGACTCGGCATAGCCTATGTTGCCGGGCGCGACGTGACATTGCGCGCACTCTACGTGCGCGTGCGGCGACCTCTGATAGGTCACATACTCCGGCTGCATGGAGTGGCACTGGGCGCCGCAGAATGAAACCGCGTCTGTATAGCGATATGCCTGTTGCCCTCCATAAATTGCCGGAATAGAAATGACGACCGTGCCGATTGCAACCGCCAGCAGCGCCTTTCTCTCGCTGGCGACATTAAGGTTCATCTCCGGGAAACGCGCGAACGACAGCGGCTTGTAGGCGCGCCAACGGATCCATTGGAAATACATCCCTATCAACACGATGGCGACGCCCAAAATGACAAACATCGGAGGGACGAAGAAAATGACCAGGTCTCCGTAAGGCTCAGCCAGCGCCCCGCCCCCAATGGTGTGAAATGCCGTGAGCACTGCGAATACGACCACGCCCACAGCGGCGATACCAGTTCCGATATAGCTCGTCCAGTTCCGATAAAGTGCCAACAGGCTTGGACCGGGACGGGGCCTCGGCGTGATTCCTGCGCGCCTCTCCGCCGCCGTACCGTGGGGCAGCAATTGCGCTCGTCTGGCGAAACTTCGGGCCTCCGGGATGCTTGTAATCTCCTGGCGCAGGGCGCCGGCGGGCATGAATTTCCAACCGGAAAAAATGCTGTCCAGTTCTCCGTTCTCTTCCTCCTGCGAAACCAGCACCGAAGCATAGACGTGGAAGATAACGAACGCGAACAAGACAAACATCAGAAAGAAATGAATCAAGCGGAGGTAAGCAGGCTCGATAAGCAAGGGGAGCCAACCGATGAATTGGTGCAGGACAGGGTTATGTACAACCTGGTCATAGAGTGCGAGGCCGGTAAGAATCTCCACCAGGATCATCAGATACACGACGACGTACGACAGCGCGGCCAAGGGATTGTGCCCGACGCGCCGCCCGGGTTCGAATCGCAAGAACAGATAGAACTCGAGCATGTCCCCGATGCCCTGCCACTGCTCGCGACGGATGGGGATAAAGGCCGACCACCTTGACCAGAAATTTCCTTTGAAAAACCAATACACCCGCAGGATGAAGGCGGCGATCAGCACGAACCCGGAAACCTCGTGGATAAACCGCATCTTGGCCATCAGGAATGCGGCATGACCGGAAGAGATCAGGAACGGGTGATGGATGTACAGGCCGGTAAAAGAAAGCGCCGCGAAGGAGAAGAAGATCAGCCAGTGGGCAATGCGGACCGGCTTTTCCCAGACATAGGTGCGAACCAGATCAGCTTTTGCGAATCCGGCCAGTCCTGATCGCGGCGACGTGGTTTTTCTTACCACGGACTTTCCTATCCGTTTTGCGAATCAACGACGGTGTAACGCAACCTACCCAGCATTCAGCTTTCTCAATTCACGACTTCTTCGGCGGGCCTTCACGCTCGATGATGGTGCTGCCCGTGCCGACCACAGTCGGACCGATTGCTTCTTCTCCCTTGGGGCGAATTTGCGCTCGTCCGATGCTGACGAGGCCATGTAAGGCGACAGCCGTTGCCATGCCGCCCGTCAGCCAAAGCCCAGCTTTGCCTGCATCAATGTCTGCGCCGAAGCCGGGAACACCCGGCAGCCGCTTGTAGAACGGTGACTTCGTGTCCCAGAAGCGATACGAGGCGCAGGCAATGCATCCGTGCCCGGACTTCACCGGCCAGCTGGTTCCGTCGTTCCAGCGAACGGTCGGGCAGTTGTATGTTGCTTCCGGCCCTTTGCATCCCATTTTGTAGAGGCAATAACCTTTACGATGTCCCTCATCGCCCCAGGCTTCCACAAAGCGTCCCGCGTCGTAGTGGGCGCGGCGTTCGCACTGATCGTGAATGATGTTTCCGTAGGCGAACAAAGGACGGTTGTACTGATCAAGCGCAGGCAGGTCGTGAAACGTCAGATAGTGAACGAGAACGGCCGCGGTATTCACTGGATTGTGCGGGCAGCCGCCGAGATTCACGACCGTCACGCCGGGAACTGCTTCCTGCAAGCCAACTGCGCCGGTGGGATTAGGATTCGAGCGCACCAGGCCGCCATCCCAGGCGCAGGCGCCGACGGCGACGTTGAAAGCTGAATTCCTGCATACATGCTCGGCGATGGAGAGCGCGGTCTTTCCCCCGATGGTGCAATAGACACCGTCATCCGCGGTGGGGATTGCGCCCTCCACAACAGCGATGTATTTGCCTTTATCTTCGCGTACCACACGTTCCAGCGCTTCTTCTGCTTGTTTGCCCGCGCCGGCCATGATGGTTTCGTGGTACTCCCAGGAGAGAAGATCGAGCACGAACTCAGCCACTGTAGGATTGCTGGTGCGGAGCATGGACTCGGTGTTGCCGGCGCAGTCCTGAAATTCCAGCCAGACCAAAACCGGGCGTGTTGTCTGACTCAGGGCTTGAGCGACCGCGGACATGTATCGCGATGGAAGCGCAAGTGTAGCGACCATCGACGCGCAAAACTTGGTGAACTCACGCCGGGAAACTCCGCGAGATCTCAAAACTTGAGGAAGCGGGCCGCGCATCATAGTTACACCTCTCTTGCCGGTGATCGCCGCCAACGACGCACCCAACAGCAAAAACCAGGACGCGGAAAGAAAAAGGCTATAAAAATAACCTAATTCAAAAAAAAAACACAAACAAAATAATTTTTGGCTTACGTGGTCGTCTGTGACCGCCGTCACATCCCTTTGGCATTCGACACATCCAATATTTCCCTGTGAATTCGATCGATTTTTTCTGCTCGAAGTTGTGAGCTGGAATCTCTGGCGCCCGTGAATAGAAGGCGAACTTCGTCCTCCGCGCTTGGCTGCATTTTGGTTTCAAATTAGAGAGTGAAAAAGACGGCCGTGCCAGTGAGCTAAGTGCCGTGTAATCAGAAGCATGGGTGGCAAAGAGCGCGTGGGTGGGGTGGTCGGACGGATGCTTTGCCGCTATGCCGCTGAGCCGTCCGCCTTCTGGTGGCTGGGCAATCACGGTAGAGCTTTAAGATCTCCTCGAAGGCTGCGAAAATCTTTCTATAACCAAGAAGCGTCCCGCCCCAGGCTGCATGCTCCTCCGCGTGAGAAGTCACAGAGTCTTGTGAGGCACAGCACCGAATTCTCTGCCACCGCCCTCTAGTCTTGTAGATGTTGAGTACTACTGGGCGAAGGGAGAATTTTATGCGCTATCTGAGAATTGCGGCTGTTTTCTCTTTAAGCATTCTGTGTCTGAGCCTGCTCGCCACCGCGAAGCAGAATAAATTTGGAGTTGCTGACAGCCGGCTTGTGAACCTGACGGCACCGACAATGGTCGGAGATGTTCTGCTTCCGGCGGGCAACTACAAAGTAACCCACATCATGGAGGCCGAAAACCACATCATGGTGTTCAAAGAAGTGAATGCAAAGAATCCGGCGGAAGCGCGGGTAAAATGCCGGCTCGTGCCCCTGGCACAGAAGGCGACGCGGGACGAGCAAACTATCGTTTTGAACGGATCCAGCCAACGGGTGCTTCACAGCCTGATTTTCACAGGGGATTCGGCACAGCACGTATTTTAGACGCGAAAAGCCGTTTGTTCGATTGACTCGCGGCGCGTCGAGGCCGCGCGAGCCGCACGTGGCGGCGTCGGCGTGGGATATAATTTCGATTACCCCATGATTTTCTGCCGCTGGTTCGTTCTCCTTTCAGTCAGCCTGCTGGCCTCGGTTCTTAGCGCCTCGGCTGGACCAGCTCCCGCTCTCAATGTTGTCGTCATCACGATTGACACACTGCGCGCGGACCATCTTGGCTGCTACGGCTACAAGCAGATTCATACCCCCAACATCGATGCGTTAGCGGCAGACGGGGTTCGTTTCGACCGCGCCTTCACTCCGGTGCCTGTCACGTTGCCTTCTCACGCCGTGATCTTTACTGGCACCTATCCCACGCTAAGTGGCATGCATGATTTCAGCGGCAACAAGCTCAATCCAACTCAGCCCACTTTGGCCTCAGTCCTGAAGGAGCAGGGTTACGTTACTGGCGCGGTGATCGGTTCAGCCGTTTTGGACTCGCGCTTTGGCCTGAATCATGGTTTCGATTTTTATTACGATCACTTTGACTTCAGCCGGATGGACGAGTCCAATCTCGAGGCCATGGAGCGGCCTGGCAATCTGGTTGCAGATACGGCTTTAGAGTGGCTGCAACAGAACTATCACAAGAAATTTTTCTTGTGGATGCATCTGTACGACCCGCACTTTCCCTACCGCCCGCCGCAGCCTTATTCCGAGCAATACACAAACCATCCATATGATGGCGCGATTGCGTTTGCCGATGAGCAAGTCGGGCGGCTGATCCGAGCTCTCGAGGACAAGGGACTCTACGGAAACACACTGATTGTTCTCACCGGCGATCATGGAGAGAGCCTGGGCGAGCATGGGGAAAAAACCCATGGTTTTTTCATCTATAACACGACCTTACATGTGCCGGTAATTGTTCATCTGCCCAACGGCCCTTCTGGAAAGACGGTCGGCGAGTTGGCCAGCACGGCCGATCTGATGCCGACGATTCTTCACGTGCTGCACATTGAGGTTCCCAGCGAAGTGCAAGGCCGAAACTTGTTGCCGCTAATCGAGGCCAAGAAAAAAGAAGAAGGCGAAGCCACCAGCCTGTACGCCGAGACCTTTCTACCCCGTCTCCACTTCAACTGGAGCGAACTGCGGGGCGTCGAAACCGAGCGTTACCACTTTATCGATGCGCCGAAGCCCGAACTTTACGACCTGTCCAGGGACCCCGGCGAAACGCAGAATCTCTATTCTCAGAAGCAGGCCGTTGCAGATGAAATGCGCGCCAAGCTGACCGCCCTTATTGCCCGCTACAGTGCGGCGCAGGAATCGGCAGAAAAAACCGGCCTGGATCCCGCGCTGATGGAGCGCCTCAAGTCGCTTGGTTACGCCGGATTTTCCGGCGGCGGCAATCCTGCGGCAGCGGTTTCCGGCCGCAATCTGCCCGACCCCAAGGACCGCATCCAAACTTACGAGCTGATTTCCGATGGCATGGCACAGAGCCAGCACGGAGAGTTCAAGGAATCCGTAGAAAACCTGACGGCCGCACTCAAAACCGACCCTGATTCCGTTCCAATCCACTACTTGCTTGGCTTAGACTACTACCGGCTGGGCGAGTTTTCACTCGCGGTGGGCGAGTTTCAGAAAGTCCTTAAGCTGAGTCCGGACTATGCGCTCGCTGCCTTTCAGCTTGGCGATGCGTATGTGAAAAGCGGCGATTTCGACAATGCCATCTTGACCTTGAAACAAGCATTGCAATTGGATCCCACTAATTTCTCTGCTGCGTACAATCTGGGCGCAGCATACTTGCAGAAGAAAATGGTCCCGGAAGCAGTACAGGCGTTTCGCCAGTGTCTGGCGGCCAACCCTGACTTCGGCCCTGGCCATGGCGCTTTAGGAGAGATGTTGTTGTACCAGGGGCAGATCGACGAAGCGATCACAGAACTGCGCCGTGCGACTGAGCTTATTCCGAACGCAGCCGGGTATCACGCTTACTTGGCAAAGGCGTTGCAGGCAAAGGGACTGGATAGCGCTGCGGCGGAAGAAATGCGCAAGGCGCAGTCGGCTCAGCAGCAATGAATTCACCGCTGGGGCGCTTAACGGCCTGTGTGGCTCTTCTCACTGGAATCCTGGCCGCTGCGCCTGCACATCCCGCCCGGTCCTCACCCGCCCACTCCGCACCCAATGTCATCCTCATTACAATCGACACGGTCCGTGCCGGCCATCTGGGCTGTTACGGCTACAGAAATATTCAGACCCCAACCATTGACTCTCTGGCCCGCGACGGAATCCTTTTCGAACGCGCCATTTCGCAAGTTCCGCTCACGTGGCCTTCCCACGCAGTGATCCTTACCGGGACCTATCCCTTTCAAAATGGCGTGCAAGACTTCACCGGCCAGCCGCTTGCTCCAGAGTTCCGCTCCGTGGCGCAAGCTTTCAAGGAACACGGTTATGCAACCGGCGCTGTCGTGAGTTCATTCGTCCTCGACCGTAGCTGGGGACTGGCCCGGGGCTTTGATTTTTACGACGATGCTTTCTCGGCCGGAGATTTTCTCCAGAAAGACCCCGGCCTGGTTGAACGGAGGGCAGAACCGAGCGTCAGCCATGCCTTGGCATGGCTGAAAAAGGCGCCGCAGCCGTTCTTTTTCTGGCTACATCTTTATGACCCGCATAGCCCCTACGACCCGCCGGAACCCTATCGCACGCAGTATCGCGGGCATCTCTACGACGGAGAAATCGCCTATGCCGACCACGAACTAGCACGTTTGATCGGCTGGCTGAAGCAGGCCCAGCTCTATCCGCGCACCGCGATTGTCTTTCTTAGCGACCACGGCGAATCGCTCGGCGAACACGAAGAAGATGAACATGGCTTTTTCATTTACAACTCTACCGTGCACATTCCTCTGATCGTGAAACCGGCTGCCGGAAGCCAACTCCGGCCCTCCCGTGTATCCAGGCCGGTTGAGACTGCCGCTGTTGCGCCCGCCCTGCTTGGCTTCTCGAAAATCAGCGATCCAATCAGCAAACAATTTCACTCGCCGGGACTGTTCGAAACATCTTCCGAAAAAGACGCTGCTGCATACAGCGAAACCTTCTATCCCTTCAGTTCCTTCGGCTGGAGCCCGCTGCATGCGCTTGAAACAAGCCATTATCACTACATTGACGCCCCAACATCTGAACTCTATGACCTGATGGCAGACCCCGACGAAAAAACCAACATTGCATCGCAACAACCGGCGATCGTTGCCGTGCTTAAAGACAAGCTTGAGACCCTGCTAAAGCAAAATCCGTACCAACCGCGCTCTCGCGACAATCCATCCCTTAGCACCGACACGTTAGAGAAATTGCGGTCCCTGGGGTACGTCGCCTATCGCTCACCAGTCCCGGGCAGCGCTTTGGCCGCCGGCCTGCCCGATCCAAAAACCAGGATTGGCGAATATAACTCGATCTTGCGCGCCGGTGATGCATTCCGAACCGGCGACTATGCTGCCGGCGAAGCCTTGCTGGCACAGGTCCAGAAAAAAGACCCTACGATGTACATCATCCCTTTTTATCTGGGGGAGGCGGCGCTGAAGCAGGAGAAGTGGGAACAGGCGTCGGCAGAATTCCAGAAATCTCTCGATCTCAATCCCAACTTCGACCAGGCCATGACTGGATTGGCTCGGGCGCTGAGCTATCAGGGAAAATATGAGGAAGCCAGACTTTGGGCGCAGAATTCTCTGAAGTTCAATCCGCAGAACTACCGCGCGTTATACGAACTTGGTTTTATAGAGAATCGCGCCGGCGACCGCGTCGCGGCAATTGGTGACTATGAAAAAGCGGCCGCCATCCAGGGGAACTTTGCCCCTCTGCGCCGCGATCTGGGTTTTCTTTATTTTGAGCAGAAAAACTATGCGAAAGCGACAGAACATCTCGCCAAGGCAGTGGAATTAGGCGTGGCCAGCGTGCCAGTCTACAACGCCTTAGGCATAGCTTATAGCAATACCAATCGTTTAGAGCAGGGAATTGTGTCGTATCGGCAGGCCCTGAAGCTGGATCCCGGCGCCGCCGATGTTCACCTGAACCTGGGCTTCGCCTACGAGAAACTGCAAGAGAAGAAACTGGCCACGCAGGAATATCAGGAAGCATGCCGCTTAAAGCAGGCTCTATGCTCTGTGGTTGCCTCGCACGAATAAGCGGAAGTGGGGATGAAAAAACTGATTATTGTGGCCGGCTCGTGGCAGCTTTGGCCTGGCCGTCCAACTGCTGCAGCAACTGTCTGGCCTTGGGACTGAACCCATTGTCTGGGAACGCGTCGACGAAAGCCCGCAGCGCTGTCGCCGCATCCTGCTTGCGCCCTTGTTGCAAATATAAATTCACCAATTGCAGGCGAGGTTGTGTCATCTCCGGGCTCAATTGAATGGCCCGCCGCAGGTCGCGTTCCGCCTCCGCCAATTTTCCCAGGCGAAGGTTGAGCGATCCCATGAGGAATTGGCCCAGGGCTGAATCCGGCTGCCGCCGTATGCCCTCATCGAGGGAACGTTGCGCATCGCTCATTTGTCCCATCAACATACAGACATTGCCAAGATTGAAATAGCCCGCCGCATCGCTCTGGTTGAGTTCTATTACCTTCTCGAACTCGGCCCGGGCCGGAGCAAATTTGGATTGGCTCAGATAGTCAGAGCCGAGGTTGTTATGGGCGTAATACAAGTCGGGAGATATCTGAATGGCCTTCGTATAGTGCTTGACCGCATTGTCTGTTTGGCCGCTTTTGTCGGCCTGCACGCCCTTCTCGAATTCCTTTGTCGCCTGCTTGGGGAAGTGACTCAGGTATTCTCGAACGTCGGCCATTCCAGGGTTGGCGCCCGATGGGGACGCTTGCGTAGCGGTCGCCGCCTGGGCCGACCGCTTGGGTTCGAGTGAGATGTCCAGAAATAGCGTCGGGGAAAGCACCGACGAACTGATCACGGCTTCCTGATGCACCTGCTCATAGTGCTCGTCGTTGATGTCAACGTAGTAGAGGTTACCGGGCAGATTGTGAAATCCGAAAGTGCCTTGCGAATCGGTGTAAACGCTGTCCATTTCTGCGCCGCGCAGTTTCAAGGAGACCAGAATGCGTTGCGGCGGCGCGTCTCCACGCAAGATGTGCACATGCCCAACAATGTTGCCAGCTGACTCCTGGGCATGCGCCGGCCGGCCTAAGTTGGTGCATAGAAGCGCGCACGCGAACAGAAAGGAAATCGCGGCTCGGGGCTTGGGAAGGATCACGCAATACCACCAAGAATAAAGGGCCTGCCCTCGGGACAGGCCCATGATACCCCGGCAAGGCTGCGTTTAGAAGCTCAACTTCAGTCCGAATTGCATGTTGCGCGCATTCAGCGTACCTTTCGCTTGCCCGAACGCGCCGTCAGCCAAGTCATTATGCCCAGCCGTTACCCCGTCCACCGCCAGCAGGAAGTTAGCGCGGTTGAATACGTTGAACGCCTGCCATTCAAATTT
>Ga0335081_10006682_pt1 | contig 18385 bp, 18 predicted proteins | sample Lox_Sample_35_FD_206713 | JGI IMG/M metagenome (GOLD analysis project Ga0335081, IMG submission 206713) | Soil microbial communities from Loxahatchee National Wildlife Refuge, Florida, United States - Lox_Sample_3.5 | ecosystem: Environmental > Terrestrial > Soil > Wetlands | place: USA...
TGCGACGACCGCTTCCAGGTCATCGCCTTGCCCGACATCTCCAACCATGGCGATAACATCGCAGCCATAATTTTCTTTCAGCCAGGGGATGATGATCGAGGTATCCAATCCCCCCGAATACGCGAGCACGACTTTTTCAGGCATGTGCGCTCCTTAAATGAAAACGGCCGGCCTCGCCGCCAAGCAGCAATAACAGTATCGCTTTTTGGACGTGCAGACGGCTCTCCGCCTGGTCGAAAACGGCGGAGCGCACAGAGTCAATTACGCCGTCAGTAATTTCCAGCCCGCGATGCGCAGGAAGGCAGTGCATGAACACGGCATGTGGCGCGGCGCCGGCTACCAGTTCTTCATTAACCTGGTACGGTGGAAAGATCTTTTCGCGCTCCTCGGCTTCGCGCTCGTGGCCCATGCTGGTCCAGGCGTCGGTGTAAACCGCATCTGCGCCACAGACCGCTTCGTGAGGATCATTCAGCAACTCGATCGTTGCTCCGGTACGCTTCGCCATCTCCTCCGCATCGGCAACGATTTCAGCATTCGGCCCGTAAGCGGGCGGCGTAGCGATCCGAATCGTCGAACCCAGCGTAGCTGCAGTCAGCAATAACGAATGGGCCACATTGTTGCCATCGCCCACATAGGCAAGGCAGATTTTTTTAAGATCGCCGAAGCGCTCATGCAGCGTGAAGTAATCCGCCAGAGCCTGACAAGGATGCTCCAGTTCACTCAGGGCGTTGATCACCGGAATGCAAGCATGCCTGGCCATTCCTTCGACCGTGGTGTGGGAATAGGTACGCAGAACTACACCATCCACCCAACGCTCCACGTTGTGCGCGATGTCGCTCAGTTTCTCTCGTGCGTCGAGGCGTTCATGAGTTTGATCGACAAACAGCGCGGCGCCGCCCATGCTGCACATTCCGGCCTCAAATGTCAGGCGCGTGCGCAGTGAAGGTTTCTCGAAAAAGAGCACGATTTGTTTGCCGGCCAGCGCCCCGCGGAAATCAGACGGCCGCGACTTCATCAACCCTGCAAGGTTGAAAATGGCCTCGATATCGCTCGGGCTGAGATCGCGACTCGAGACGAGATCGCGGCGTGAGAATGCAGGCGCGGCGGGCGGATTCGCGACCTGGGTCGAATTGAAAAGGTGGCTGCTCAATGTTTTTTGCTCCTGTTCTTTACTGTCTTTTTCGGAATTGATGTCGTTGCCACGCCGTCTTTTGTGGCCTTTAGCGCGGAATCGAGCGCCGTGATGACTTTGTCGACGTGTTTCGCCTCGATTATGTAAGGCGGCAAGAACCGCAAAACTGTTTCATGAGTGCGGTTGATGAGAATGCCTCCCGATAAGAGCCGGGCCACCACGGCCTTGGCAACATCTGCGGAATCCAGCTCCATGGCTAGCATTAGCCCGATGCCACGCACTTCGCGCACGCAGGCATGCTGGGCCTGCAACCATTCGAGCTGCGCGCGAAAATACTGACCGATCTGCTTGACATGATCCAAAGTTCGATCCATCACGCCCAGAAATTCGAGGGCAACAGCACAAGTCAACGGCCCTCCCCCAAAAGTGGTTCCATGCATGCCAGGATGCAGGGCCCGAGCAACTCGATTCGTTGTGAGCACCGCACCGAGCGGCAATCCCGCAGCCAGGGGCTTGGCTACGGTAACGATGTCGGGCCTCACACCATAGTGCTGATAAGCAAAGTAGCGGCCAGTCCGGCCGAGCCCGCATTGAATCTCATCAAGAATCAGTAAGGCTGCGGTGCGCTTGGTGAGCTCGCGAGCGGTTTTCAAAAACTTCGCGCTTACCGGCCGAATTCCGCCTTCACCCTGGATCGTCTCGATGCAAATTCCACAGACGCTGGCGTCGAACTTCCGCTTCAAATCTTCGATGTCATTGAACGCAACAAACTCCACTCCCGGAACCAGCGGCGCGAAAGGTTGCCTGTATTTGGCTTGCCCAGTTGTCGACAATGCACCATAGGTGCGCCCGTGGAACGAATTCTCCAGCGCAAGCAGGCGCCACTTGGGCTTGTGGCCATTGCTGCTTTCCGCGCGGGCCAGGGCACGCGCAAATTTCAACGCGCCTTCCCAGGCCTCGGTTCCGCTGTTGCAGAAGAAGGCCTTGTCCAGCCCTGACATCTGCGTCAAGCGCTCAGCAAGCTCCGCCTGATATTCATGAAAAAAAAGATTGGACACGTGAATCAGCCGGCCAGCCTGCCGATTCAAAACCGCCTGAATCGCGGGATGACAATGCCCTAGCGCATTCACTCCGATTCCGCTCAGAAAATCGAGATATCGCTTGCCTTGCGAGTCCCAGAGATAAACGCCGCGGCCGCGCGTGAAAAGAACACGCTGCCGGTCATAAGTGGGCAACAACCGCTTCGATTCCAAATTCATTACCGAGGCTAGGCTCATGCCACGATCACCTCGGTGCCGCAATCAATTCGGGTCAGATAGAACTGCGGAAGCATTTCGACGTTCGCTGCTGGCAAAATGCGCACGCGGCCTACGCCGCGCTTCAACGCGTGACCGCATGCTTCCAGCTTGGGCAACATGCCTCCGGCGATTACCGCGCCATGCACCAACTCTTCCGCCTGCTTGATATTCAGCCAGGGGATTACGGAACCGTCGGCATCCTTTACACCTGCAACGTCCGTGAGAAAAATCAAGGCTTCCGCGTGACAGGCAACTGCGCAGGCAGCCGCCATCTGGTCGGCGTTCACGTTGTAATACTCACCATCGGAGCCCAGAGCGACCGAAGATAAAACCGGAATTCCGCCTTGCGCCCAGATGGCCTCAAGCCAGCGCGGCTCGACCGAACAGATTTCGCCGACAAACCCGAGGTCGCGCCCTTCCGTCTGCTTTTTGCGCGCCCGGAACGTCATGCCATCACCGCCGCAAAGGCCGATCGCCGGCACCCCGGCAGCCACGACGGCGGCCACCAGACTTTTGTTTACGATTCCAGCCAAAACCATCAGGGCCACGTCGCGTGTTTCTGCATCAGTCACGCGCAAACCATTTACAAAGTCGCTTTGCTTTCCCAGTTGCTTCAAGGTGCGCGTGAGAGCGCCTCCGCCGCCATGAACGACCGCAACCCTATGTCCATCGCGCGCCAACTCAACCATCGCCCTCGCACACTTTTGCAGCGTGGTTTTGTCTTCCAGTGCCGCGCCGCCAATTTTGACGACAACTCTCACGCCAGGCCTTCCTCTTCGTCCCATTCGAACATCAGATTCATGTTTTGCACGGCTTGTCCCGCCGCGCCCTTGAGCAGATTGTCCACGCACGAAATCAGCACCAACCGTCGCCCGTCTTTGGCCAAACAAAAGCCAAGGTCGCAATAATTCGTGTGCAACGAAAACTGGATTTGCGGCAGCCGTGGCGGGGGAAACAGGCGCACCCAGCGCTTGCCGGCATAAAACTCGCGATAGCATTCCTCCACTTCGTTCGTCTTCATCTCTCGATTGAGATGCACATAGATAGTCGAAAGAATGCCTCGAGGAATGGGAAGCAGATGCGGCGTGAAAATTAATTCTTCAGCGCTGAGTTTCAACTGCTCGAGAATTTCTCCTGTGTGCCGGTGACGGAACACTGAATACGCGGAGAGATTGTCCGCTACAGAGACGAAGTGAGTCCTTTCTGTCGGCTCCTTGCCTGCGCCTGAGACGCCGGACTTGGAGTCGGAAATGATTCCGCGGTTGCGGTCGATGATTCCTGCCGCGAGCAATGGCGCCAGCGCGAGAATCACGGAAGTCGCATAGCAGCCTGGATTGGCCACCAGCGCGGCGTCGACGATTTGGTTGCGGTTCAGCTCAGGCAAGCCGTAGGCTGCCTTTTCTGTGACTCGTCCGGCAGTTTCGGTATCGGCGTCCTCAAAACCGTAGACTGCGCGATGTTCCGCTTTTTTCAGCCGCCAGGCTCCACTCAGATCGATCACACGCATGCCTCGCGCTAAAGCGTCCGGAACTATCCCGCGGGAGACTTCATGCGGCGTCGCCAAAAATAGAAGCTCGATTCTCTTTTGTGCCAGAAGCTCCCAGGAAAAACCCTGCAGCGGATGGCCGCCGTTTCCTGAGAATGACGGAACGAAATCTTCCAGATCAGCGGGGCCGTGGGCCGCTCCGTGTCCGTTCGGCCGCTGAAGCAGCAAAGGTTTTTCGGCGCGCGGGTGGTGCAACAACAGCCGCGCCAACTCTGAACCCGAATAGCCAGTGGCGCCCAGGATTGCTGCCTTTATCTTCGATTGGCTCTTCCCACTCATCAGGCCAGCATCTCCTGAATCCGCCCCGCCAGCTTGGCCGCAGCTTTCTTGTGCGGGCAGATCATGAGGATCGTGTCGTCTCCGGCGATCGAGCCCACCGCTTCCGGCCAGTCTTCGCTATCGAGCGCCGCTGCCACTGGCTGGGCGCTGCCAACTGTCGTTTTGATCACCAGCTGGTTCTGCGCGGGACGGACTTCCAACACAAACTCGCGCACCAAGCGCGACACCGGAGGCAAAGCGGGATCAATCCCCGGACTTGCCGGATAGGTGTATCCTTCACCCGTCTTGGCCAGCCCGAGCTCGCGAATATCGCGCGACAAGGTGGCCTGACCCACTTTGAATCCGCGCTTGCCCAAGGCCCGCTGCAGGTCTTCCTGATTGCCGACCGGAGCTTCCTCGACAAGTTCTAAAATCGCCTTTTGCCGCAACACTTTGCTCATCGTGAATTTGTATTCATCATAAAGGAACGGGCCTTGATGTCAATACCGTCGTTAGATACTCGAGTAACAAGAGGGATGGTCCAAGCAAGCCGCCCATTTCCTGCCGGTCGCCAAAAGAAAAACCCACCAGCCAGGCCATCCTGGCGGTGGGTTTGATTTCGTGCCAGAAAGGTCAGTGCAGTCGGTCGTTCAGCTCCCGGTCGGGTCGCGGTCGGACGGCCTCTGGCTGAAATTGTTCGAAGAATTGCACCAGGCGGTCGAGCAACCTTCGGCGGCCGCCGATCATGTGCAGCCCACTTTCGTGCTGGTGCTCATCGAGAATCTGGTTGAGACCACTCTCCAAATCCGTCATTTCATACCTCCCCCGGCGGTTGTGCGTGGTGCCTATCAATCCACTTTTTACCTTAGCAAGCGATCCAGCTGATCGACGCCTCAAAATTTCGATCATCCTGATCTGGAAATTTGATGGTTGTTTATTTGGAGGCTGCCGCCAGCTGCCTCACCGTCGTAATAAACGTGCTCGTGGCGCGGGTTGGTGTGCGATCTCTCCGGTAGGCAAGCCCGAGCTCACGCCACAAGTCGTGGCCTTTAACCGGAATCAGCTTGACACGGCCGGCCAAAACCTGGTCGCGGGCAAAGCTGGCGCTGACGAGTGAAACTCCCAGTCCGGCCGCCACAAAACTCTTGATCATGCCGATGCTGGGCAATTCCATGCGCACTTGAAGATGTGGGGCATATGGACGAAATAATTTGTCCATCAGGCGGCGGCTGAATCCGGTTTTCGGCAAAAGCAAGGGTTGCCGCGCAATCTCGTTGACCGGAACCACATCCAGCTTGGCAAGCGGATTTTCCGGGCTCACCATCAGCATGAGCTGGTCACGAAAAATCGGATGCGCCTTCAGGCTTGCCGATTTAATCGGCAAAGTCACTATGCCCACGTCAATGGTTCCGTTTTCCAGTTTTTCGACGATCTTGTAGCTGAAGTTGCGGTAAATGCTGATCCGCACCCCCGGATAAAGATGGCAATATTTGGCGAAAACATCGGGAAGAACGTACAAGCAAGTAGCTTCGTTGGCGCCGATTACAACCGTGCCTCGCGGAGTACTGCCCTGGTCGGCGACGGCAAGCAGCGATTCATCGCGCATTTGCAGCAACCGCTCTGCGTAGGAAAAGAGGACCCGCCCTGCGGGCGTAAGCGTGACGTCCTTACCTGACCGGTCCAGCAGGCGGTCGCCATAGTCTTGCTCAAGCTGTCGAATCTGCGCGCTTACTGCCGACTGCGAACGAAAAACTTTTTGTCCGGCGCGAGAGAAACTTCCCAGCTTGGCCACTTCCATGAAGGTGACAAGTTGGTCGAAATCCATGCGCGATTATAGCGAACCAGGGGCGATTTGCGAGGGCTGGCATCAACTCTCGTCACACTCTCCCGGATCGTTGATCTGAACGAGTCGTGCGGTTGGCGCGGAAAGTTCAAGGTGCAGTCCGCACTCTGTCTTGCCAAAACCGGCCCAGCGCCCGGAGCGCGGATCGTCGCCGGGGCGGACGGCACGAGTACAGTGCGTGCAACCAATACTGGGATAGCCCTGGTCGTGGAGGGAATTGTAGGGAACCTTGTGCCTCACAATGTAATGTTTCACCATCTCGGCCGTCCAATCGGCGAGGGGGTTGATCTTGACTCGCTGAAACTTAGCGTCCCACTCCACTTTGCCCGCTTGGGCCCGGGAAGCTGTCTGATCGCGACGAAGGGCTGTAATCCACGCGCGCATTTCCGTGAGCTTGCTCATCAATGGCTCGACCTTGCGGAGTTGGCAGCACCTGTCCGGATCGCGAGCCCAAAGCGCCGGTCCATACGCTTTTTCCTGCGCTTCCGGAGTAAGGGCCGGCAAAACCCGTTCCAACTTAATCGCGTAACGCTTTTGCACTCGATCCATCAGATCGTAGGTTTCGGGGAACAAGAATTCAGTATCCAAGGTAAAGACTCGGAAGCCGGGCCGTATCCTGGAGGCCATATCAATCAATACCATGCCTTCGGCGCCAAAAGCCGAGGCCAGCGCGACATCCTGGCCGAAAGTGGCAAACGCCCAACGCAAAACCTGCTCTGGCGGCCAATCTTCGCTTTGCGCCTTCACGTGTTCCCAGTTCTCTTTCACTCGAGGCTCTCCTGGTACGCAGAAAATCGAGCCAGCACTTCCGGAGTCGCAGATGAAAGCAACGCATCGAATTCCACAGGTTTAGCGAGCCGCACCACTTCCCCAACCACAAGCAGTGCCGGCGTTGCCAGGCGCGGAGCGTCCGCCAAGTCAGCGATCGTCGTGCGGTGTACCTGCTGCTCGCTCGCAGTGGCCCGCGCAATGACTGCGCAGGCGGTCGTGGAAGCTAGGCCGCCATCCAACAACCTGCGCGATGTGCTGGCGAAATCGAGTCCTGGCATGTAGATGACGAGCGTTGCCTCGAGCGGAAGCGGCGCCGGCCAACCGGCGGAATCCTTTGCTGTCGTGTGATGCCCTGAAAGAAAGAGCACTGCGGAAGAAAAATGACGATGAGTGAGAGAAATCTGTGCGGCCGCAGCAGCCCCCAGAGCGGCGGTCACGCCGGGAACAATCTCCAATTCGATGTTTGCCTTGCGCAGTGCTTCGATTTCTTCCCCTGCGCGACCGAAAATGAGCGGGTCCCCACCTTTGAGGCGCACCACGTTCAAACCTCGCGAGGCATACTGAACCAGCAACCAATTGATCCGTTCCTGAGTAATACTTTTCCGTCCGCAGCGTTTCCCCACATCGCGAACGTGGGCCGAGGATGAAACCAAGGCCAGGACTTCCGGCGCGACTAGACTGTCGTGCAGGACCACATCGGCGTTTTTCAACACTCGGAGCGCCTTCAACGTGAGCAACTCCGGATCACCCGGCCCTGCGCCAACCAGATAGACCTTTCCTGTCATGAGCGTCTCCCGGATGGCACGGATCCGCCGTCCGCGAATGCCCTGCGGCTTGCCATCTCGTGAATCCGGCGCTTGCGCTCGGAAGGATCCAGGCTGCTGGCCAGAAGCTCTTGTCTCGCCACGCCGAGTTCGTCTACCCAGCCCGCGTACTTCGGTCCGTATTCGGCTTCCAACTCGCGGCGCAGGCGCTGGGCCAGCGCCGGGCTGCGGCCGCCAGTCGAGATGGCCAGTTGCAACTGCCCTCTTCGCACAACTGCTGGATAATAAAAATCGCAAAGCTCCGGGTCATCTACTACGTTGCAGAGGATGTTGCGGACTCCCGCTTCCTGAGAAACGGCTTCGTTCACTTCGCGGGAAGAGGTCGCGGCGACCACGAGAAAGACTCGCTCAAGGTCGGAAGGCTCGAAAATGCGTCTCTCCCAGGCGATAATTCCTGCCTTTGCCCAGCCGGCAACCGCGTTCGTCGCTACCGGAGCAATCACGCGAACCTTCGCACCTGCCTGCAACAAGCTGCGAATCTTGGGTTCGCCAACACTTCCCGCCCCTACCACCAGGCACCTGCGACCTTCAAGTTTCAGGAACATCGGAAACAGACTCATCGCGTCACCTTTCACTCCTAGCCTTCCAGCCCATGCGGCACTCTTCCCGGCGAGGGATCGCGAGCCACCGGCGCCACGTACTCCCCGGCCAGGCATTCGCGCAAGTCTTCATCGCTGTGCCGGGCAAAAAACTGCCGTAGATTTTCGCCGGGCAGGCGATCCTCGAGATAGCGCCGCAGCAGACGCTCGATGGCATCAGGAACCTCGCTGGCCAGGCAGCGGTATCCAATGGGACGAGCAATAGACTGGTGCAGGCCCACCGCACCACCGACACAGAAGTAATAAGCATCCAGCATGCGGCCGTTCTCCTTGATCTTCTTGCCTTCAAGCCCCAGGTCGGCAATCCAATGTTGGCCACAGCTGTTGGGACATCCGGTGACGTGCAGCTTCAGGTGCTGCTCGAATCCCGGCAACCGCTCTTCCAGTTCCTCGACCAACCAACGAGAAAAGCTCTTCGTCTCTGTGATCGCGAGTTTGCAAAACTCCGTGCCGCTGCAAGCGATGGCGCCACGCCAAAAAGGCGAGCCGGAAACGGGAAGGCCGATGGCGCCCAGTTCCTGAGCCAGTCGCTCAACGTTCTCACGAGGAACATTTACGATGAGCAGGTTCTGCATATTGGTCGTGCGCAATTGGCCATCTGCGAAGCGCTCAGCCAGATCGGCCGCAGCGCGCATCTGCATTGCGCTGATTCGCCCGCGGAGCACAGCTGCTCCCACATAGAAAAGGCCTGGTTGTTTTTGTTGATGTACGCCCACATGATCGCGGTAAATGTCGTTGGGAGCGTGCTCTGCAGCGGCAGGCTCAAGCTCGAATCCGATCCGCCGCTCAAGTTCGAGAAGAAAGCTTTCTGCGGTCCATCCTTGCTTCAGGAAAAGAAATTTCAGACGCGCGCGTTCCCGATGTTCGCGCAACGTTTCGCTGTCGCGGAAGATTTCCGCAATTCCGCGGAGAACAGGAAGCACCTGGGGGACATGCACAAAGGCTTTTAGGCGAACGGCGAGATGAGGGTCAGTGGAAAGCCCTCCACCCACGCGCAGGGAAAAACCGATTTCTGAGCCGCGGCGCACCGCAGTCAAGCCAATGTCATTGATCTCGGGATAACTGCACCAAACCGGACATCCGGTGATGGACACTTTGAATTTACGCGGCAAGTTATAGAAGTCCGCGTTGCCGGAAAAGAATTGATTCGCTTCCAACAGCAGCGGCGAGGCGTCGCAAATCTCCTCTGCGTCTATCCCGGCCAACGGGCAACCCGTAATGTTGCGGGTCACGTCGCCGCAGGCGCCACGTGTGCCGAGACCGCACTGCTCAAGGGTTTCAAGCACTTCGGGCAATGATTCGATCGTCACCCAATGCAGCTGAATGTTCTGCCGAACGGTGAGATCGGCGGTGGCCCGTGCATGTTGCTCTGTCAGAGAAGCGACGCTGCGAAGCTGCTGCGAGCTTAGGATTCCATTGGGAATGCGAATCCGCACCATAAAATACGGCAACGATTTGCCTTCCCCGCCCTTTCCACCAACAACGCCCGCGCCATCCCCCTGGGTGTAGACTCCCCACCAACGGAAGTATGTGCCCAGCCAGTCGGGAGGAATTGAATCGAAGCCCGAGCGCGCAAATGCCCTGATTTCCTCCAGGGCCTCCCACGGGTTCTTCTCCCGCTTGAGCCGTTCCACGCGCTGTGCCTTGGTTTCTGTGCCGTTGTTTGCCATAAAAAAACCCACCGCCAGTTGCTTGAACTGGCGGTGGGTATGAGTGCCGGTAGTTACGTATTACCTAAGCCTGCAGCAACCTCCCTGCGCCAGTGAGTGCACACGTACAACAACAACAGCACAACTGGCCGGCTTGGTTAAACGCTGCCATAAAGCGAGTCCCACTATATTGCCATTCCCTAGATGCGTCAACCAACTTCAGCGATTCATCTATAAAAAATTTCTCCGAGTTCTTTTCGAACCAGGGAAAGAATTTCCGTTCTTCCCACCAGATGTCACACAATGCCCGGCTTCGTAAATCGCGAATTATTGACAGGTCAAGGGGATAGCGGCTATTCCCCAATTGGAAGAGAACTTGCACCGTTTCCCCTGCCCTGCAATCAAGCCGTAAAACGGCTCCGCGTCTGGACCGCATCTAACGGAGTCAATAGAGATATAATGAAGTTCTGGGTAACCCAAAGCGACTAATTACCTCAGTCGCCTGGAATTTTCGCGCTCTCTTTTGTTTCTGGTTCCGAGAGAGTCAACACACAACATGGAGGCCGCAGCTTGCGACTATTTAGCGCCCGGCTGATCGTTTCCCTTATTCTCGGGATTACGGTCGTTTCCTTGCTCTCCTCCTACTATGAAGTGGTTGTAGACAAGCGCGGACTGCGGAAGGACCTGACCCACCGCGCCGAGGTCCTCGGAGAAAGCCTGGCGGGAAATGTCGAAAAGGTCTGGGACAAGGATTCGAAGCGTGAACTCGAACGGCTTGTGCAGCGCTTCGGCAATCGCGAGCACTTAGTTGGTGTTGCCGTCTACGATGAAAATGGAAATCTAATGGCCGCCACCGCCGGGTTGGGTGACCGCCTGGCAACGAGTCCTTCGGTTGTGAAGGACGCCACACGAACAGACTCCGGCACAAGTGAATTCACTCATCTGGGCGCTGACTCTGTGCACCTCTACGGCGTGCCGTTGCATCGCGACGACGCGGTAGTGGGTGGATTGTTGATCGTGCACGATGCGAGCTATATCCGGGCTGACAGTTTGAGGGTGTGGCGCGAAACTTTTTTGCGGGTGCTCGTGCAAGTCTTCCTGATTACCTTGATTACTCTGCTGATCGTTCGTTGGAGCATAGGCGGGCCCATCGCTCGGGCGGCCGAGTGGATTCGGGCGATGCGAACCGGACGAATTTCTTCCCGGCACGAAATCCCGGATTTGGATCTCTTTCGGCCTTTAGCGCGGGAAGTGGCGACCATGGCGAAAAGCCTCGACCAGGCAAGGTTCGCCGCCCAGCATGAGGCCCAGCTGCGTGAGGCGGGAGAGTCCATCTGGACCGCTGAACGGCTGGCCGTGCACGTCCGTTCGCGGCTGGGAGATGGCGAGCTGTTTGTAGTTTCCAATCGCGAACCTTACGTGCACATGCGAAGCGGAAAGTCGGTGGACGTGGTCGTCCCCCCCAGTGGATTGGTCACGGCCCTGGAGCCTGTCTTGCGCGCCTGCGATGGCACCTGGATCGCCCACGGCAACGGCGACGCCGACCGTGAGACCGTCGACCAGCACGATCGTCTCCGCGTCCCTCCCGACGATCCACGCTACAGCTTGCGCCGTGTGTGGCTGACCAACGAAGAAGAACAGGGCTACTATTACGGGTTCGCCAATGAAGGCCTTTGGCCCCTTTGCCACATCGCCCATACCCGCCCCATCTTTCGCGCCGCCGATTGGCAGCATTATCAGAAGGTGAATCACAAATTTGCCGAGGCCGTGCTGGAGGAAATCAAGCACAGCGCAGAGCCTGCCATTCTGGTGCAGGACTATCATTTCGCGCTCTTGCCCCGTCTGATGAAACAAAGCCGGCCGGACGCCAGGGTGGCGATCTTTTGGCACATTCCTTGGCCGAACCCGGAGGCATTCCGCATTTGTCCCTGGCAAAGGGAACTTGTAGAGGGCCTCTTGGGCGCTGATCTGATCGGCTTTCACATCCAGTCGCATTGCAACAACTTCCTGGAAACCGTCGATTCCGTGATGGAGTCGCGGATCAATTGGGAGCATTTCTCGGTTACGCGCTTGGAGCATGTCACCGCGGTGCGGCCATTTCCCATCAGCGTGGGCGCAGAAGAAGAAAATGGCGACCGCCAACAGGGCGGGGCGTATCTGGAGCGCTCTGCGCTGTTGCGGGGCCTCGGCGTGGAGGCCGCTTTTATGGGCGTCGGCGTAGACCGGGTCGATTACACGAAGGGGATTCTGGAGCGTTTCCTGGCAATCGAACGTTTCTTTGAAAAATATCCCGCCTATCAGGGTCAATTCACGTTCGTTCAGATTGGCGCCCCGAGCCGGACTCACATCAAGCGTTATCACGATCTGCTGGCAGAGGTGGAAGCTGAAGCCGAGCGCATTAATTGGCGTTTCCAAAACAGCAATTGGAAGCCGATTGTTCTTCTCACCCGCCAGCATAGCCACGCCGAGATTCAGCCTTACTACCGCGCCGCCGATCTGTGCATGGTGACTTCCCTTCATGACGGCATGAATCTGGTGGCTAAAGAGTTCGTGGCAACGCGGCATGACGAGCGCGGCGTTCTCATCCTGAGCCGGTTCACCGGCGCAGCGCGCGAACTGCTGGACGCTTTGTCGATTAACCCTTACGACATCGATCAGACGGCCGAAGCCATTCGCGTGGCCCTGGAGATGAGCCCGGAAGAAAAGCAGGCCCGCATGCAGAGAATGCGCAAGATCGTCCGGGAACACAATGTCTACCGTTGGGCAGGCGATCTGATGGCCGAGCTGTGCGCGGTGCGACTGGACACACCGGAAGAAACATTAGAGAAACTCCGGGCAGGGGCAACCGGTTGACCGATTCTGATTCAGCAGGAAGGAGTTCGTGAGCAGCGCCACAAGCAATTTCGCTCTCCAGATGCCACACCGGGCTTTTTACTTCAATACTTCGGCGCATTTGCTGCGCGTCTGCCAGGAGCGCGCCAACAATCTCTCCGAATTGCTGGTGGGCCTGCAAAATTGTCAGGATGGGTCGATCTTTCAACATACCTTCCGCACGCTCGAAGAGCACCACTTTATCCGTGAAGGCTTCTCCAACGACTTCGCGCACTGGGCTTTTTCGGCATGCAACGAACCCGGCCTGGCCGAACGTCTGGCCAGTATTGACGTGCGTGCCTTCACGTCCATCACGGAGCTGCGGAAGCGCATCATAGAAATTGTGGAGGAATACGTAACCCACAATCCGAGGGCAGCGGACCGCCATGCGCGGGAGACATTCTATTTTTGCGCCTCTGACACGGTGGTCCTGCCCACGCCATTCGTCGCCTCTACGCTGGCAGAGTTCGCGGAAGGGTTGCGGCAGGTGAGTTTGCACTCCATTCACCATCACTTTATCGAAGCCCGCTTGCGATTGAAGCTTATGTCGAATGACTTTTCGCAGTGGCTTAAGGAGGACATGAATCTCACGGAACCAGCCCGCGAAATGAATCATATAGACATTTACACGGCAACACTCGAGGACGTTCGCTGGCAACTGGTGAAGGTCGTCGAGAGGGCGCTGGCCTAGGCGGCAAGTTATGGAACCGGTCAAAATGCCAATCTCCGGGAAAGAATCGCCGGCTGCAGAGGCGAGCGAGAGATTTGCGCCCGTTCCTGCAAGCAAGCGCGAGCCGCGCAAGCTCCCGACCTATTTGGAAACTCCCCCGGTGACACCACCCCCGCCTCACCTTGACGACTATGCGCCGATCGTAGGTAAAGCGGACCTGGATGAGCTGCGGTTTCTGGCTGAGGACCTCAAAGGCAAGACTCTAAAAATGGTCAACTCGACCGCAGTTGGCGGGGGCGTGGCGGAGATGCTCAACCGCCTCGTTCCTTTGCTCAATGAACTCGAGGTGGTTACGCATTGGGACGTAATCACCGGCGGGAACGACTTCTTTGAGGTCACAAAGGCGTTTCACAACGCCCTGCAAGGCAGCAGCTACCAGCTCACCCGCCAGGCGCAGGAAATTTTTCTGATGTACAACGAGCAGAACCATCAGCGGATGCAATTCGGCGAAGACGTCATTGTTCTCCATGACCCGCAGCCGGCAGCATTGGTCAATGCACGCGATGCGTCGAAAGGGCATTGGGTCTGGCGTTGCCACATCGATCTTTCCAATCCCAACCCGGAAGTTTGGGGGTTTTTGCGCCGATTCGTCGAGCGTTGTGACGCAGCCATTTTCTCCTCCCAGTCATTCACCCGCCAGTTGCCGATTCCCCAGTATCTTTTTTTTCCATGCATCGACCCGCTTTCGGAGAAGAACCGCGAGCTGGAGGGAAGTTTCATTGAAAAAATCTGCGCAGACTTCGGCATTGATCGCAAGCGGCCAATCGTCACTCAGGTCTCTCGCTTTGACCGGGCCAAAGATCCTGTGGGAGTCGTGCAGGCCTACCGGCTGGCTAAGAAGTACGTAGATTGCCAGCTCGTTCTGGCCGGCGGCGGGGCCAGCGATGATCCCGAGGGAGCGGCCGTATTGCAGGAAGTAAAGGCTGCAGCCGGCGATGATCCCGATATCGTCATTCTGGACTTGCCGCCATGGTGCGCACTGGAGATAAATGCCCTGCAGCGTGCTTCGACTTTGATTGTGCAGAAATCCACGAAAGAAGGCTTTGGACTCACAGTGACTGAGGGATTGTGGAAAGGCAAACCGACCATCGCCAGCGCCGTGGGCGGCATTCCAAATCAGATTATCCAGAAGCTCACTGGCGTGCTGGTGCACTCGGTGGAGGGCTGCGCATATCAGATTCGCTATCTGCTAACCCATCCTGAGTTCGCCCGCCAATTGGGAAAAAACGGACATGAGCATGTAAAAGAGAATTTTCTGATTACCACCAATGTCAGGCGATGGTTGATACTGCTTCGCCTTCTGCTTAAAAGCGCTGTCGCATAACCTGCCATCTGCTTCACGGCGGCCATCGCCGGCTTGCTGTTATGAGCGAAGACTGCGGGAACTTTTGCCCGCCACCATCCGTAACTAATGAGCGGAGGCCGTTGAGGCCAGTGGACAGAAGGAGGAAATACCATGGACGGGAACATCATCGGTTTGGTCGCGGTCATCATGATTTTTGGAATCCCCCTGGCCGCCTTGTACACTTTCTACCGCGTTCGCAAGTTGCGGACGGACGAGCGCCTGGCCGCAATGGCACGGGGCGTGAACGTGCCGATGCAGCCTGAGCTCCCGGAGGGGGCGCGTTCGCGCCGGGCTGGTATTCTGCTGGTCACCGGCGCGCTCGGCTATATGCTGGCATTCGGATTGATCGCCAGAACGGAGTCCGATGCATGGGTCGCTGCTGCTTTCGGTCTTATTCCGTTAGCTATCGGGCTGGGTTTCTTCGTGGATTCGGCGCTGATCCATCGCGACGCACATTCGTCGTAGCCGGAATGATCGGATGAAAGGTAATACAGCAAAAAGGCCGCGAATGACTCGCGGCCTTTTGCCCAAACTGTCGTAAGCTCAGTGCCGCGGACCGCTAAAGCCGTGACCACCACGTCCCCCGCGCCCCGGTCCACGTCCGCGTCGGCCTCTTCCACCGCCGCCGCCCGGACGGCCACCTCTGCCACCACCCCGATTATCGCCGCCTCGATCGCCGTCGTTATGGCGGTCGTCGCGGTTGAAGTTCGGCTCAGGTTCGTCTGGAAAATCACCGCCACCCTCAATGGTCAATGCAGGCGCAGGGGCAGGAGTTCCCTCGGTCGATCCGGCTTCGCCCCCGCCGCCCATTTTTGCTCTTTGTTCTTTGAGAATGGCCTTGCGTGATAGGCGAATGCGATTGCCTTCTACAGCCAAAACTTTCACCAAGACCTGGTCCCCTTCCTTCAGTTCATCGCGAATGTCCTTGATGCGATGTTCGGCAACTTCGGAGATGTGCAATAAACCATCCGTACCGGGAAGGATCTCAACGAAGGCGCCAAAGTCCGCCAAACGCGAGACCTTACCGAGGTAAGTCTTTCCCACCTCAGCGGTCGCTGTGAGATCACCGACAATCTGCAACGCCTTGGCTGCCGACACCTCGTCGTTCGAGGCGACGTTGACCTTTCCCGAATCTTCCACATCGATCTTGACTCCGGTTTGCTCGATAATGCTGCGGATCATCTTGCCGCCGGGCCCAATCACGTCGCGAATCTTGTCGACAGGAATCTGCAAGGTGTAGAAGCGCGGAGCAAAAGCTGAGACTTTCTCGCGCGGAGCGGGCAGGACTTCCGCCATTTTCTCCAGGATGAACAGGCGTCCACGCTGGGCCTGGGCCAACGCCTCACGCATGATCTGCGGAGTGATGCCGCTGACCTTGATGTCCATTTGCAGGGCCGTAATGCCATCGCGCGAGCCGGCGACTTTAAAGTCCATGTCGCCATAGTGGTCTTCGGCGCCCGCGATGTCGGACAGAATGGCATATTGCTCGCCTTCCTTTACCAGGCCCATTGCAACGCCGGCCACCGGGGCCTTTAACGGGACGCCAGCATCCATGAGCGAAAGCGATGCGCCACATACGGTTGCCATCGAAGACGATCCATTCGATTCCAGAATGTCAGAGACAACGCGCATGGCGTAAGGCCATTTTTCTTCATCCGGCAAAACCGTGGCTACCGCACGTTCCGCCAAAGCTCCATGCCCGATCTCCCGCCGGCCTGCGCCGCGCAGAAAAGCCACTTCGCCCACAGAAAACGGCGGGAAGTTATAGTGCAGCATGAATCTTTTCTTGGCCTCGCCCTCGAAAACTTCGAGGCGTTGCATATCTTCGCCGGTCCCGAGCGTGGTTGTGACCAGGGCCTGCGTCTCACCACGGGTGAAGATGGCAGAGCCGTGAGTTCGGGGAAGAACCGCCACTTCGATCCAAATCGGACGAATCTCATCGAACGCCCGGCCGTCCGGACGCCGATGCTGGCTAATCACCTGTTCCCGGAAAATTCGCTCACGCAGAATTTCGTAATAATGCTCCAGCTTGCTGCGTCCGGCTTCATCATCCTCAGGAAGCTCAGCCAGCAGCTTCTTCTCTAACTCGGACACAAGAGCATAACTCTCTGCCTTCGGATGTTTATGGGTATCCAAACGATCAGCAAGATCACTCGCGATCTTCGATTTGAGCGCGTCGTAGTAGGCCTGGTCGAATTCCGGCGGGGTAACCGTTCGCTTGGGCTTGCCGGCCCGCGCACGCAGGTCGTCGATGGCAGCGCAGATTTTCTTGATCTCGGCGTGGGCGAATTCGATCGCATCCACGACCGTCTCTTCTTTGACTTCGCGTGCGCCAGCCTCAATCATGACGATTGCGTCGGCGGAGCCGACGACCATGATATTGAGCAATCCGTCACGAATCTCTGTATAGGTGGGATTGACCACAAACCGGCCGTCTACCAGACCTACGCGCACCGCGCCGATGGGACCCTGGAATGGAATATCGGAAAGTGCTAGCGCGCAGGAAGCGCCGTTTATGGCGGCAACATCGGGATCGTTTTCCGTATCTGCGGAAAGCACAAAGGCTATGACTTGCGTTTCGCAGCGGAAGCCATCAGGAAAGAGTGGCCGGATAGGCCGATCAATCATCCGGCTGGTAAGGATCTCACGCTCGCTGGGCCGGCCTTCACGCTTGATAAAGCCGCCCGGAATTCGTCCACCCGCATAGGTGTACTCGCGGTAGTCGACGGTCAAAGGGAAGAAATCAATACCTTCGCGGGGGTCGGCATTGGCCACGCCGGTGGCCAGAATTACGTTATCCCCCATGCGCACAACGGCTGCGCCGTGTGCCTGTTTGGCTAATTTTCCGGTTTCAAAGGTGAGTTTCTTGCCCCCGGAGAGTTCAACACTAACTTCTTGTTTCATGATTCAGTTCCTTTTCGCAGGGTACACGGGTGCCGTGCAGAAGTCGCAGATAATGAAGCACTTTGGAATCCGGCAGGTGGCAGAACGCAGTCATCGTACGCCAGCCCCGAATGAGCAGGTGCACGCATTCCCCGCCGCTTTGTATTCGAGTGGGGAAATTGTCCGGCTGCAATTACTTGCGCAGGCCGAGCTTGTGGACGACGCTCTTATAACGTTCGGAATCGTATTTCTTCAGGTAGTCGAGCAAACGGCGGCGTTTGCTGACCAGCATTAGAAGACCGCGGCGCGAACCATGGTCTTTCTGGTGCGTTTTAAAGTGCTCCGTCAGTTGACCGATGCGCTCGCTCAACAGCGCGATCTGGACTTCAGGACTGCCCGTATCGGTGGGATGCGTGCGATGCTGGTCAATGAGGGATCTTTTCTGCTCTCTGGCTAGCACTAACCCGTTGTACTCCTGTCTTCAGTTTTCAATTTTCCTTGTACGTAAGGCAGGTTAACACGTTGAAGGCCAAGGTGTAAAGACGACGGGCCAGGTTCCACCAACGCCAATCGTAAATCTCTCATCGAACTGGGTATAGTTATGCCTAATGTGATCATGGTCCGGTGCGAGCAATG
>Ga0335081_10006683_pt1 | contig 18383 bp, 17 predicted proteins | sample Lox_Sample_35_FD_206713 | JGI IMG/M metagenome (GOLD analysis project Ga0335081, IMG submission 206713) | Soil microbial communities from Loxahatchee National Wildlife Refuge, Florida, United States - Lox_Sample_3.5 | ecosystem: Environmental > Terrestrial > Soil > Wetlands | place: USA...
TCCTCGACTGTCAATCACCCCTCCCCGAAGTGAGGTTGACCGTATCGCAGATCACCTCTACGGCGATTCCAGGTCGAAACACCGCCACACTGTGCTCTCTCCCTTCGTTGCCAGGGAAACATCGATTGTGGCGGCGGCTTTGGCCAGCAGTTCGGTCATGCTTCGCGCCGGGACGCGCCGCTCGTCCTCGTCCGAGCCGATGGCGATCACTTGGCCATAGACGCCGCCCGGCGCGGGCGAAAGATCCACCGCGTAGGAATTGCCCCCGCCATCGAGCGAGAAAGCCGTCCAACCCGGGCGCCAATACTCGCCAAAGACGGGATTGCCCTCCCGCGCGGTGCAATGGTCGAAATCGCTGGCGAAGCTGTCGCCGGCCGAGACATAGATGTCGAGCCAGCCGCGGTAGGTTTGCAGCGCCTTCTCGAGCGACACGAAGTCATAGAGGCCGAAGAACGGCGTCATGATCGTGCCGGGCTTGGGATCGCTGATCTTGAATGACGCCTTTTGGCCGTTGGCGCGGCGATAGAGGGCCCGCAAATCCGAGGGGATGGCAAAGCCGATTGATTCCTCGAAGGCGGTGATCTCCGGGTCGGAAGCCGGCGGATTGAGGAAGGTCTCGACGGCGAAGCCGCCTTGCGTCAGAGCCCGGATCCAGTCCGCATAGGCCCGATCGAAGTCCATCGCCCTAACTTTCACCGCACTGTGGCAAGGGGTAGCAGCGGAGTTGCCGCGCCACAATCCCTCCATTGCGGCGCGCCCTCGGAACGCGGCGGGCGATTCCTGTCTCTGGTATACCAAATCCCGCGGGAATCCACCGCTTTCGACCCGCCTTTTCGTTGACATCCGCGGCGGGACATTGCAACCATGCTGGCGGCACCGAAGAAAAAACATAACTTTTCATGGGAGGGAAGGTGCCGTGGGACACGGCCTTCATCGTTATTCGACGGACGGCGCGCGACGTGCGGCCAGAATTGAATTGTGATCGAGCCCGGGAGTGGAGCGGCTAGAGGCCGCCCCGCCGGTTCTTGCTGATCGGCTCGCGGCTGCCCGGAAGAGGCGGCGCGGCCACAACGACGGGAAGGGAACATAGATGCAAATTCTAACGATCAACGGCTTTCGGCGCGTCGTCGACATGCCCGACGAGACGCCGCTGCTTTGGGTCATCCGCGAGCAACTGCAGATGACCGGAACCAAATTCGGTTGCGGCGTTGGGCTTTGCGGCGCGTGCACTGTCCATCTGAACGGCGAGGCGGTGCGCTCCTGCCAGACCAGCCTCGCCGATGCCGCTGGGGGTGAGATCACGACCATCGAGGGCCTCGATCCGCAGGGCCAGCATCCGCTGCAGATCGCTTGGCTGAAGCATCAGGTGCCGCAATGCGGCTGGTGCCAATCGGGCCAGATCATGCAAGCGGCCTCGCTGCTGCGCAAGAATCCGACTGCCAGCGACGCGGATATCGTCAAGGGGATGAATGGCAATCTCTGTCGCTGCATGACCTATGTGCGCATCAAGGCCGCGATCAAGGAGGTGCGCGATCAGATGGCCCACGGTACCCAAGCGATGCATGGCAAGCGGAAGGAGGCCTGATCATGAGTGACAATCGCGCTCTTGATGCCGACCGCACCGCGGTCGACCGTCGTCGCTTCCTCGTCGGCAGCATCGCCGCCGGGGCCGGGCTCACCTTCGGGCTCTCGGCCATTCCCGAGGTGATGGGCACCGCCGGCGAGGCGCTCGCCGCCGGCAATTTCTCGCCGACCGTCTGGTACACGATCGATCGCGGCGGCATCGTCACCGTGCATATCACCAAGTCCGAGATGGGCCAGCATGTCGGCACGGCGCTGGCGCAAGCCGTCATCGAGGAGCTCGACGCGGATTGGAACGACGTGCGCATCGACTACCCCGATCCGGCCGCGCGCTGGGGCCTCATGGTCACGGGCGGCAGCTGGAGCGTCAACAACACCTTCGACCTCCTGTCGCGCTGCGGCGCGGCGGGGCGCCTGGCGCTGATCGAGGCGGCGGCGAAGATGTGGGGCGTGTCACCCGGCGAATGCCAGGCGGCGAACAGCCGCATCACCTGCAAGGGGAAGTCGATCACTTACGCCCAGCTGGTCTCGACCGGCAAGCTGGATAAGACCTACTCGCCCGATGACCTCAAGACGATCAAGCTCAAGGACCCGAAGCAGCGGAAGGTCGTCGGCAAGGCGATACCCCAGCTCGACATTCCCGCCAAGGTCAACGGCACGGCGAAATACGGCATGGACATGTTCGTTCGCGGCATGGTCTACGCTAAGATCGCTCGCCCGCCGGTGCGTTACGGCGCCAAGGCCAAGGCCGTTGACGACACTGAGGCCAAGAAGATCGCCGGCTACCAGCAGTTCGTCTCGATGCCCGATCCCACCGGCACCGCGACGCACTACGTCATCGCCATTGCCGACAATTATCCGGCGGCGCTGGAGGCGGCGCGAGCGCTCAAGATCGACTGGGATCTGGGCCCCAACAAGGACGTCAGCAGCGACGGCCTCCTGGAGCATGCCAAGGCGCTCGTCGCCGATTCGAGCCAGGGCTTGTCCTTCTGGGACGTCGGCAACGCCGCCCAGGTCCTGCCGACCGCGGCGGTTAAGCACGAGGCAGTCTACATCACGCCGCTCGCCGTGCATGCGCCGATGGAGCCGATGAACTGCGTCGCCTTCGAGGAAGGCGGCATCTGGCACATCTATTCGGGCTCGCAATTCCAGACCCGGTCCGGCCCGCTCTGCGCCGCCGCGATCGGCGTCAAGCCGGAGCAGGTGCTCATCCATCAAGTCTATCTCGGCGGCGGCTTCGGCCGGCGGCTCGAGGCGGACGCGATGGTGCCGGCGCTGATGGCGTCGAAGGCCATCGGCAAGCCGGTGAAGCTCATCTACAGCCGCGAGGAGGACATCCAGAACGACTTCTTCCGCACTCTGACCTATCAGCGGCTGCAGGGCGGGCTCGACGCCAAGGGCAAGCTCGTGGCGTTGAACCAAGACGTTTGCTCGGCCTGGGCGACCAAGCGCTGGGGCATCGAGGCTTTCCTCTCCGATAGCACGGACAAGAAGGGCAAGCTCGACAGCTTCTCGGTCAATGGCGCCGACAGCTGGTACTCGATCCCCAACCATCACGTCAGGGCGATCGAGAATGAGCAAGCGCAGGCGGCGACCCCGGCCGGGCAGTTCCGCTCGGTCGCGCCGGCCTGGACCTTCTGGGCGGTGGAGAGCTTCATGGACGAGCTCGCCCATGCCGCCAAGCAGGACCCCGTCAAGTTCCGCCTCGCCATGCTCGATGCCAAAGGCATCAATGCCGGGACGGCGCCGAACTCGGTGGGCGGCGCCAAGCGCATCGCCAACGTGCTGCGCACCGTCGTCGAGAAGGCCGAGTACGGCAAGAAGAAGCTCCCCGAGGGCCACGCGCAAGGCGTTGCCGTGGTCTCCTCGCAAGAGCGCGCCACGCCGACCTGGACCGCTTGCGTCGCCGAGGTGTCGGTGGACAAGAGCACCGGCGTCGTCGCCGTGCACAAGCTGACGATTGCCATCGACGTCGGCACCACGGTCAACCCCGACGGCGCCCGCGCGCAGGTCGAGGGCGCGACCCTCTGGGGCTTGAGCCTCGCGCTCTACGAACAGGCGTCGATGCGTCACGGCGAGATCGTGCAGACGAACTTCGACAGCTACACGCCCGTGCGCATGGCGAACGTGCCGGAGCTCGACATCCACATCCTCAACACCGGCAACTATCCCTCGGGCGTCGGCGAGCCTGCCGTCACCGTGGTGTCGCCGGCGATCGCCAACGCCGTCTTCAACGCCTCGGGCGCGCGCGTGCGCACGCTCCCCCTCACCCCCGATCGGGTGAAGGCGGCGCTGAAGGCTTGATGATTGGGGCTCCCCGGGACGTGGCACGGGGAGCCCGTCTTTCGCGTGGTTCACCAAGAAACTTGTGCAAATCTGAACTTCTGTCGGGAGGAAGCATGAAGCGAATTTTGATGGCGGCGGCCATCGCCGCAGTGCTGCCGTTTGCCGCTCAGGCGCAAACGGATCAGCAGCTGGTGAAGGGCGCCAGCGACACTAAGGACGTGCTCAACTACGGCATGGGCTACAATCTCGAGCGCTACAGCCCGCTAACGCAGATCAACAAGGAAAACGCCAAGAAGCTGGTTCCGGTGTGGAACTACAGCTACGACGACAACCGCTCCGAGGAGTCGCAGCCGCTCGTCTACCAGGGCGTGATCTACGTCACCACCAATTCCGCCACGATGGCGATCGACGCCAAGACCGGCCGTCAGATCTGGAAGACCAAGGTCGAATATCCGCCGGAGACGCCGCGCATCGTCTGCTGCGGCATCATCAATCGCGGCGCCGCGCTTTATGACGGCAAGGTGTTCCGCACCACGCTCGACGCCAATGTCATCGCGCTCGACGCCAAGACCGGCAAGGAGGTCTGGAAGCAGAACGCGATCAACTTCAAGGACGGCTATTCGATGACGGTGGCGCCGCTCATCGCCGACGGCGTCGTCATCACCGGAATCTCGGGCGCCGAGTACGGCACGCGCCTCTTCATCGACGGCTGGGACGCCGCGACCGGCAAGCATCTCTGGCGCACCTATACCGTGCCGCAAAAAGGCGAGCCCGGCGGCGATACCTGGCCCGGCGACACCGCGCAGCACGGCGGCGGCTCGACCTGGATCACCGGCTCGTTCGATCCCGAGCTGCACACGGTCTATTGGGGCATCGGCAATCCCGGTCCCTTCAACGCCGCCGTCCGCAAAGGCGACAATCTCTATACCGATTGCGTCCTGGCGCTCGATCCCAAGACGGGCAAGATCAAATGGTACTACCAGTTCTCGCCCAACGATCCTTTCGACTATGACAGCGTCGCCGAGATGGTGCTGGCCGACATCAAAGTGAAAGGCAAGCCCACCAAGGTCGTGATGGATGCCAATCGCAACGGCTTCTTCTACGTGCTCGATCGCACCAACGGCAAGCTGCTGGCGGCCAATGCCTACGTCAACGTGAACTGGGCCAAGGGCATCGACATGAAGACGGGGCGGCCGATCGAGACCGACGTGATCGCGAAGGCCCGCGCCGGCGAGAAGGTCGACCTCTGGCCCTCGATCCTCGGCGGCAAGAACTGGGAGCCGATCGCCTTCGATCCCAAGCGCGGCCTGGCTTTCGCGAACACCCTCAACATGGGCATGCCGTACAAGGCGATACCCGCCGACTATAAGGCCGGCGAGATGTATCTCGGCATGGATCTGACGCAAGGCTGGATCTGGCCGAAGGACAAGAACGGCAAGGATGCGCCGCGCGGCTATCTGAAGGCCATCGACCCGCTCACCGGCAAGGCGAAGTGGCAGGCGGGAAGCGATATGCCCCGCTTCTCCGGCGTGCTCGCGACCGCCGGCGGCGTCGTCTTCTCTGGTCGGCTTACCGGCGAGTTCGAGGCCTTTGACTCCGACACGGGCAAGAGGCTCTGGTCGTTCAAGACCGGCTCCGGCATCGAAGGCCAGCCGATCACCTGGGAGCAGAACGGCGTGCAATACGTCGCGGTGTCGAGCGGCATCGGCGGCGTCTACTCGCTGTTCTCCGGCGACGAGCGTCTGAAGGACATACCCGCCGGCGGCTCGCTCTGGGTCTTCGCGGTCCAGAAGTAGCGCACGCGAGTGCCCTGGGGCCGCCCGCCCGGGCGGCCCCGCTCTCTTTTTTTGCAACGATCACGATGATGCATCGACTTGGCCTTATGGCGTTGGCCCTCACCGGGGTTGCGCTCTCCGCTCTATCGCCATCCTCCGTGGCACAGCAATCGGCGAAGGTGCCCCCGGACCCGCCGCCGACGCCGAAGCAGGTGGAGCGCGGCAAGCAGAGCTTCGCAATCCACTGCTCCCATTGCCATGGCATGAACATGGTGAGCGCCGGCGACGTGACCTACGATCTGCGTCAGTTTCCGCACGATCAGCGGGAGCGCTTCTTTGAGTCCGTGACGAACGGCCGGAACAACCGCATGCCGCCCTGGGGCGACGTCCTGAGCCAGGACGAGATCGCCGACATCTGGGCCTATGTACTGACGGGAGGGAAGCGATGAATCTCTGGATGGTAGCGGCGCTCGCGGCGCTCGCGTCGGCGTCGTCCCTGCCGTCGCGCGCCGCGGAGACGCTCACCGTCTGCCTCGACGAGGACATCCCGCTCTTTTCCGTTCACCACGGCAAGGACAGCAGCGGTTTCCAGCTGGCCGTCGCCGAGGCGGTCGCCAAGCAGCTCGGGCGGACGCTCCAAGTGCGATGGTTCGAGACCAAGCTCGATCCCGATGATAGCACCGTGCTCGGCGCCGATGCGCTGCTCTCCGACGGCCGCTGCCAACTGGTCGCCGGCTATCCGCTGGTGCGCGACGCCCTGGGAAAGCCCGGCATGCCGTCGGCGCGGCTCCCGGACTTCGACGGCGCCACCCTCGCCGACCGTCGGCGTCGCATCCCGCTGGGCGCGTTGGTACCGAGCCGCGCCTATCACAGCGAGCCGCTCACCATCGTCCTCGGCGCCACGACGACGAAGCCGATCGCGACGCTGGCCGACCTGCGCGGCCTGCGGCTCGGCGTCGAGGCGTCGACGCTCGGCGATGCCATCCTGATGCTCTATGACGAAGGCGCCTATGTCCGCCAGATCACCCATTTCATCCCTGGCCGGGGCGACTTGCTGCCGCATCTCGAGAAGGGCGATTTCGATGCCACGCTGATCGATCTGCGCCGTTTCGATGCCTGGCGCGCCGAGCATCCCGAGACCACGCTCAGGCCTTCCGGCTACTACTATCGCATCAGCTTCAACATGGGTTTCGTCGGCCTTTCGACCGAGGGCGCGCTGATCGAGCAGGTGAATGACGCGCTCGGCAAGCTCCTCGAGAAGGACGAGATCGCGCCTTTGGCGAAGGCCAATCACCTCACATACCTGCCGCCGACCTCGCCGGAGATCCTCGAGCATCTCACTCTCGCCGATCTCCGTCAGGAATAGGGCGCCGGTTGACGGCAAGCAGGAGAGCGGGGACGATGGCCGGCATGGGCCCTGTCAGCGAATGGCCGTCGCGTCGCAGTTTTAGCCAAGGCCTCCTTGGGGCGGTGCTGCTCGGGCCGGTGCGCGCCGCCGCGGCCGCCGAGGAGCTGCCGGTGGTCCGCCTCGGCGTGCTCAAATTCGGCACCGTCAATTGGGAGCTCGACGTGCTGCGCCGGCACGCCTTCGACCGTGCGCACGGCGTCGCGGTCGAGCCGCTCGAACTCGCCGGCAAGGACGCCACCGCGGTGGCGCTGCAAGGCGGCGCGGTCGATGTCATTCTGACGGATTGGCTCTGGGTCGCCCGGCGCCGCTCGCTCGGCGGCGACGACACTTTCGTGCCGCATTCGCACGCCACGGGCGGCCTCATGGTGCGTGCCGATGCCGGCATCAAGACCGTCGCCGACCTCAAGGGACGAAAGATCGGCGTTGCCGGCGGCCCGATCGACAAGAGCTGGCTGGTGCTGCGAGCCTATGCCAAGAAGACGGCGGGGATCGATCTGCAGCACGACGCCGAGCCGGTCTTTGCCGCGCCGCCCTTGCTGCTGGAGACGCTGCGGAAAGGCGACATTCCCGCGGCGATCAATTTCTGGCAGTACAACGCGCGGCTCCCGACCGAAGGTTATATCGAGCTCGCGCGCATGGAGGATATGTTGCCGGCGCTGGGACTATCCGCCGAGACGCCGCTGCTGGGCTGGGTCTTCAGCGAGCGCTGGGCGGCGGCGCATTCGGCGGCGGTGCAAGGCTTCCTCGCCGCGGCTAAGGCGGCGCGCGAGACGCTCGCCGCCTCGCCCGAGGAATGGCAGCAGATCGCACCCCTCACCGGCGCCACGGACGCGGCGATGCTCGAGCGCTTGCGCCAAGCCTATCGGCGCGGCGTCGCCGGCACGCCGCCCGCCGATCTCGCCGCATCGGCCCAGCGCCTCCTCGATCTTCTGATCGCCTTCGGCGGCATCGACGAGGCGCCGCGCGACGGCCGCGTGCCCCCCGGCACCTTCTTCGCCGCCGCCTCTTAAAGCGATCTTCGGACCGATGGTAGTGGCGTTTCCCTATCGACCGCTCCGGAATCAGCCCTAGTGCCCTCCGTGCGTCACGGCGATCTGTGGCTGCGCCTGCTCTCGGCCGTGACGCTGGTCGTGGTTTGGGAGGTCGCCGCCGCTCTCGCGGCGAGCCCGCTGCTGCCTGGCCCGACGGCCGTTGCCCGGGCGCTGGCGAAGCTCGTTGGCGGCGGCCCGCTGCCGCTCGATCTCGCGATCACGATGTGGCGGGTCGCCGCGAGCTTTACTCTGGCGATGGTCGCCGGCACCGCGTTCGGCATCCTCATGGGTCACAGCGCGCGCGCCGACTCCTTTCTCGATCTCTGGCTGGTGCTGGGGCTCAGCCTCCCCGCGCTGGTGATCATCTATCTCTGCTATATCTGGGGCGGCCTGAGCGAGGCCGCCGCGATTGTTGCGGTGGCGCTGAACAAGGTTCCCAACACCGCGGTCACGCTGCGCGAGGGTGCGCGCGCGATCGATCAGCAGCTCCTCCAAGTGGCTGATGTGCTCGAGCTCTCTCCTGGTCGGCGGCTGCGGCAAGTCTATCTGCCGCAGCTCTACCCCTATTTCATGGCGGCGACGCGCTCGGGCCTTTCGCTCATCTGGAAGATCGTGCTGGTGGCCGAGGCGGTGGGACGCAGCAACGGCGTCGGATTCCGCCTCAGCATCTATTTCTCGACCTTCGACATCACCAACATTCTTGCCTACACTGTGAGTTTCGTCGCGGTGGTGCTGGCCGTCGAGGGCTGGGGGGTCCGACCGCTGGAGCGGCGACTGACGCGGTGGCGCGCGTGAGCCTTGACGTCGCCATCGCGCGCAAGGTCTATCGTCGCGACGCGGACGAGGTCGTCGCGCTCGACGACCTCCGCTTCCTCGTGCCGCCCGGCCAGCTCGCCTGTGTCGTCGGGCCTTCCGGCTGCGGCAAGACCACGCTCCTGCAGATCATCGCCGGCCTCGACCGCGCCTTCGAAGGCCGCGTCCGCCGGCCGGAGGGGAAGCGTCTCGGCATGGTCTTCCAGACGCCGCGGCTCATGCCGTGGCTCAGCGTCCGCGACAACGTCCGTCTCGCGCTCGATCCGTCGCCGACGCGCGAGGGCCGCGCCGAGGAACTGTTGCGCGAGATGCAGCTCGGGCCCTCGCTCGACGCGTTTCCGGCGCAGCTCTCCGGCGGACAGCAGCGCCGCGTGGCGCTGGCCCGCGCCTTCGTCAACGATCCCGACCTGCTGCTGCTCGACGAACCCTTCCAGTCGCTCGACGCGCCGACGGCGCAGCATCTGCGCGAGCTGCTGCTGGCGCTCTGGGCGCGAAAGCGGCCGACCATCCTTTTCGTCACGCATGATCTGCGGGAGGCGTTGAGCCTGGGCGACCGCGTGCTCTTTCTCTCGCGCGGGCCCGGCCGCGTCGTGCTCGACCTGCCGCTCGATCTGCCGCGGCCACGCAGCCCCGACGGCGCCGCCGTCGAGGCGGCGCGAAAGCGCCTGCTCGAGAGCTATCCTGACTTATTACGCGGCCTCGCCGCGTCCTCGGCCGAGGAGAGCGCCGCCTGAGCGGCGCTCGTTCTCATCGCGGCCCGGCGCTATGATCGAGCGAGCGAGAGGGAGTGAACGCCATGCGGATCATCGTGCTCGGCGCCGCGGCGGGGGGCGGCTTTCCGCAATGGAATTGCCGTTGCGCGACCTGTCGGCAAGCTTGGGGCGGTGCGGTGGCGGCGCAGAGCCAGGCCTCGCTCGCGGTCAGCGCCGATGACGAGCATTGGCTGCTGCTCAACGCGTCTCCCGATCTTCGCGCTCAGATCCTGGCGACCCCGGCGCTGCAGCCGCGCCGCGCCGGCCGCGACAGTCCCATTGCCGCCGTGGCGCTCACCAATGGCGACGTCGATGCCGTCGCCGGACTGTTGACGCTGCGCGAAAGCTGGCCGCTCGCGCTCTACGCAACGCCGCGCGTCTTGGGCGTGCTCGCCGCCAACAGCATCTTCAATGTGCTGAACCCCGATTACGTGGCGCGCCGGCCGTTGGCGCTGGGCGAGGGGATCGATCTTGCGACGCGGGACGGCGCGCCGCTCGGACTCCGCGTCGAGGTCTTCAGCGTTCCGGGCAAAGTCGCGCTCTGGCTCGAAGACGCCGCCATCGAGAAGCGCCTGGCGCAACGCACCGAGGACACCATCGGTCTCGCCATCTCCGCGCCTGCGACCGGCAAGCGTTTCTATTATATCCCCGCCTGCGCCGCGCTCGACGACGATCTCCGTCTCCGCATCAGGGAGGCGCCGCTGCTCTTCTTCGATGGCACTCTCTGCCACGATGACGAGATGATCGCCGCTGGCCTTGGCACCAAGACCGGCCGCCGCATGGGACATTTGAGCGTCTCCGGTCCCGCGGGCTCGATGGCGGCACTCGCCTCGCTTGGCATCGGCCGCAAGCTCTTCATCCACATCAATAACACCAACCCCATCCTCTGCGCCGGCACCCCCGAGCGCCGCGCCGTCGAAGCCGCCGGCTGGGAAGTGGCCTGTGATGGCCTGGAGCTTCGCCTCTGACTTGGAGTCGTCGATGAACCGCCCGATCTTTGCCGCGTCCTTGATCGCCGCCGCCATCTTCCTCGTCTCCACCCTGCCAACGCACGCCGAGGACGTCATCGTCTTCGGCGACTACACTAGGGACGCGCCCGGCGTCCGCCACCAGATCACGCCTGCCGATCTTCCGCCACCCTATGCCAGCCGCTCGTCGTCGAACGGTGCCAATATCGTCTCGCGCCCGCCCGGCGCCATGCCGAAGCTGCCGCCGGGCTTTAAGGCTGAGATCTTCGCGAGCAACCTCGAGGAGCCGCGCTTGCTGCGGACCGCGCCCAATGGCGACATCTTCCTCGCCGAGACCGGCGCCGGCGCTATCAGGGTGTTGCGCCCCGGCGCCCCGGGCCAGCCGGCGACGGTCGCCACTTTCGCGACCGGCCTCGACATACCCTTCGGCCTCGCCTTCTACCCGCCGGGCGATGATCCGCAATTCCTCTATGTCGGCACGGTCGACGCGGTGCTGCGCTTTCCTTATCGCAACGGCGATACCCGCGCGAGCGGCAAGCCCGAGACCATCATTCCCGAATTGCCCGAAGGCGGCCATTCGACGCGCGACGTGCTCTTCTCCGCCGACGGCAAACGGCTCTTTGTTTCCGTGGGCTCGCGCTCCAACGTCGCCGAGAGCGCCTTTGCCGACGAAGCCAACCGCGCCGACATCCTCTCCTTCACGCCCGACGGCAAGGGCGAGACCCGCTTCGCCACCGGTATCCGCAATCCCGTCGGCTTGGCGCTCCATCCGCTCACCAACGATCTCTGGACCGCGGTCAACGAGCGCGACGGCCTGGGCGACGACCTGCCGCCGGACTATGTCACGCGTGTGCGCGAGGGCGGGTTCTATGGCTGGCCCTGGTACTATATCGGCGACCATCAGGATCCGCGCCACAAGGGCGAGCATCCCGAGCTCAAGGACCGCGTCGTCGTCCCCGACGTCCTGATACAGCCGCATTCCGCGCCCTTGCAGCTCGCCGTCTACACCGGTACGCAATTTCCCGAGGCCTATCGCAACGACATTTTCGTGGCGCTCCACGGCTCTTGGAACCGCGCCCGGCGCACCGGCTACAAGGTGGTGCGCGTGCTCTTGAAGGACGGCAAGCCCACCGGCGCCTACGAGGATTTCATGACCGGCTTCGTCACGGCCGACGGCAATGTCTGGGCGCGGCCGGTGGGTGTCGGCGTAGCCAAGGACGGATCGCTGCTGGTGAGCGAGGACGCCAACGGCACGATTTGGCGCATCACCTATACCGGGACCCGCTGAGGCTGGCTTCGCTTCTGGCGGCGCATTAAGGTCGCGCCAGCAAGGAGATAGCTCATGAGCGAAGCCGCTCCGATCAAACCGCGGCCAGCGTCCACGGTCTTGCTGCTGCGCGATGGTCCCGGCGGCGTCGAGGTGCTGATGGTGACGCGCAACGTCGCCTCCGACTTCGCCTCGGGCGCGCTCGTGTTCCCCGGCGGACGGGTCGACGACGCCGACCGGGGTGCGGCAATGCTCGGTGCATCACGTACCGTTCCCGGCGCTTCCGCCGACGCCATGGCCTTTCGCGTGGCGGCGGTGCGCGAGACCTTCGAGGAAGCGCATATGCTGCTGGCGCGGCCGCGCGGCGAGGATCGTCTGCTCTCCGCCGCGGAGGTCGCGCGGCTCGAGCGTGATCTTGCGGCGCGTCTCGGCCGCACGCCTCATCTCGCCGATGCCGTCGACACCGGTGCGATCGAGCTCGCGACCGACCTCCTCGTGCCCTTCGCCCATTGGATCACGCCGCTCGGGCCGCCCAAGCGCTTCGACACGCATTTCTTCCTGGCGCCCGCGCCTGCCGACCAGGTCGCCGCTCATGACGGCCATGAAGCGGTGGATACGGTCTGGGTCGCGCCGGCGAAGGCGATTGCCGATTCCGAGGCGCGGCGCGTCACGCTCGTCTTCGCCACGCGGATGAACCTGGCGAAGCTCGGCCAGAGCGATATCGTCGCCGATGCGCTTGCCGCAGCGCGCGCCGCTACCGTCGTCACCGTCTGCCCCGAGCTCATCGATGCACCCGAGGGCAAACTGCTCCGCATCCCTGCGGCCGCCGGCTACGGCATCACCGAGATGCCCGCGAACCTCACCGTCCGCGCCTGGGTTCCCCGCGGCACCGGCACCGCGTGAGGCGATCGAAGCCATCACGCATCCTGTCCCGCTCCCGCAGTGCGGGAGAGGGACATAGGGCGTCAGCCATCTCGCGCCGCCAGGCGCTTCTCGTCTGCGCTGCTCTCTCCATCACCGCCGACGCCGACGAACCCGTCCGCGTCGCGTCCAAGCTCGACACCGAGAGCGCGCTGCTTGGCAACATGATCCTGCTGGCGCTTGAGGCGGACCACATCCCGACGGTCGACCGGCTGCAGCTCGGCCCGACCAACATCTTGCGCAGCGCCATCATCGCCGGCGAGATCGACATCTACCCGGAATACACGGGCAACGGCGCGCTCTTCTACGCATCCGAAAGCGATCCTGTGTGGCGCGACCGGGACGCGGGCTATGCCAAGATCCGCGTGCTCGACGAGCTGCACCATGATCTCATCTGGCTCGATCCGGCGCCCACCGACAACAGCTGGGTCATCGTCGTGCCGCACGAGCTCGCCGCCGAGCAACGCCTGCAGAGCCTCGCCGATTTCGCCGGTTGGATCAGGCGGGGCGGCCGCGTGCGGCTTGCCGCCTCGGCGGAATTCGTCGAGAGTCCGGCGGCTCTGCCCGCTTTCGAGGAGGCGTACGGCTTTATGCTGGCGCCCGCGCAGCTCTTGGTGCTGGCCGGTGGCGACACCGCGGTGACGGTGCGCGCCGCCGCCGAGGGAATCTCCGGCGTCGATGCCGCCATGGCCTACGGCACCGACGGCGCGCTCTCGGTGCTGGGTCTCGTGGTGCTGGCCGATCCCAAGCGCGCGCAGGTCGTCTACGCGCCGGCACCGGTGGTGCGCGCCGCGGTGCTGCAGCGCTACCCGGCGATGCGCGATCGCCTCGCCACGATCTTCCGCTCGCTCGACGAGGCGAGCCTCCGCCGCCTAAACGCCCGCATTGCCGTCGATGGCGAGAGGCCGCCCGACGTCGCGCGAGACTATCTCGGCGGCACGCTCCAGCGGCGCTAGCCCATGCTGCGGAACCGCGTCCTGCTGCTGCTGGCGATCGCGGGATTTGCCGGGGCGCTCGGCCTGCCGTTTCTGACGCATGCCGCCAATCGTCTCGTTTCCGGCATGCCGATCGGGCTCATGGCGATCCTGGAGGAACGCCCGGTCTGGGCCGGCGCCTTGCTGCCGCCGGTAGCGCTGCTGCTCGTCGCGCCCTTCCTGTCGCCGCGAACAGCCGTCCACGCGCTGGTGGGCCTCGCCGCAGCCAGCTTGCTGTTGCTGCTGCCGCTCGTCGCCGGGATCGCGGCTGGGCGCCTCGCCGCCGCCGCGCCGCCGATGGCCCGCACCTCGCTGGGCGGCGGCTTCTGGTGCGCGGGGCTCGCGGCGTCGCTGGCGCTCGCCGATGCGCTCTCGCGCTTGCGCGCATCGCCCGCCGCAGCGGCCCTTTGCACCGCCGTCGTCGTCGTGGCGCTCGGCGTGCTGCTGCGTTCGGGCGCGCTCAACGGGCTGGCGGTCGTCCGCGAGTACGCCGCGCGGCAGGACGTTCTCGCCACTGCGGTCATCCGCCACGTCGGCCTTGTCGTGGGCGCGCTGGTGCCGAGCGTGCTCCTGGGCGTGCTCTTGGGCGTGCGCGCGGCGCAGCGGCGGGGCTTCGGCGCTGCGCTTTTCCTCAACGTCGTGCAGACGGTGCCCTCGATCGCGCTCTTCGGCCTGCTGCTGGCACCGCTCTCGGGCCTGGCGCATCTCTTCCCGCGCTTGGGCGAGCTCGGCATCGGCGGCGTCGGCGTGGTGCCGGCGGGGATCGCGCTCGCGCTTTACGCGCTGTTGCCCATCGCGCGCGGCGCCGCCGAGGGGCTTGGCAATGTGTCGCCGGCGGCGCTCGAGGCTGGGCGCGGCCTCGGCATGAGCGAGCGCCAGCTGCTCTGGCGCATTGCCATGCCGCTGGCGCTGCCGGTGATGCTCGCAGGCCTCCGCGTCGCCACGATTCAGGCGGTGGGGCTCGCCGCGGTGGCGGCGCTGATTGGCGCCGGCGGCCTCGGCGCCATAATGTTCCAAGGCCTTTTTGCCGACGCGCTCGACCTCGTGCTGCTCGGCGTCGTCCCGATCGTGCTGCTGGCGCTCATCGTCGACGCGCTCTTCCGCATCGGCATCGCCCGCACCCAACGGGTGCCGCGATGATCGAGCTCGAGCGCATCAGCCGGCGCTATGAAAGCACCGTCGCCGTCGATGACGTGACGCTCTCCATCGCCGAGGGCGAGTTCTGCGTGCTGATCGGCTCCTCGGGCGCCGGCAAGTCGACCGTCCTCAAGATGATCAACCGCCTGGTGCCGCCATCCTCGGGCCGCATCCGCATCGATGGCGCCGATACGGCGCGGCTTGCCGTCGAGGCGCTGCGCCGCCGCATGGGCTATGTCATCCAGTCGATCGGCCTCTTTCCGCATTGGACGGTGGCGCGCAATATCGGCACCGTGCCGGAGCTCTTGGGATGGCCCCGCGCCCGGCGCCGTGAGCGGGCGGCCGAACTCCTCGACCTCTTCAAGCTGCCGCCCGGCGAATTCCTCGACCGCTATCCGCATCAGCTCTCGATCGGCCAGCAGCAGCGCATCGGCATCGCCCGCGCGCTCGCCGCCGATCCCGCCATCCTGCTGATGGACGAGCCTTTCGGCGCGCTGGACCCCATCACCCGCGAGACGCTGCAGGCCGAGATCGCGCAGATCCGGCGCGCCAGCCGCAAGACCGTCGTCTTCGTCACGCATGACATGGACGAGGCCTTGAGGCTCGGCTCGCGCATCGCCGTCATGGATAATGGCCGGCTCGTGCAAGTGGACGCGCCGCTGGCGATCGTTGCGGCGCCCGCCAATGACTTCGTCCGTGAGCTCATCGGCCGCGACGATCTCGGCCTGAAGCTGCTCTCGCTGGACCGCGTCGCAAGTCGGTTGCGACGCGGCGAGACCGCGCCGGGCGACGCCATCGGCGATACACTGACGCTGCGGCAAGCGCTCTCGCGCATGATCGCCGACGGCAAGGACCGTCTTCCCGTCGCCGATGCCGAGGGTCGCGCGCTGGGCGCGATCCATCTCGCCGACCTGCTGCGGCGATGATGGCGAAGGCGCTCCGCGACCCGCTGCTCTGGGCGAGCCTCGCGCTTCTCGCATTGGTGCTGCTCATGCCCGATGCGAAGCCGGCCTTCGCCGCGCTTTTTCCTGCTCTCGAGCGGCCGATGTTCGAGCTCGACAGCTTTCTCGATCTGACGCTCTGGCATCTACTGCTGGTCGGCGCATCGAGCGGCGCCGCGGTGCTGTTGGGCGTTGCCGCCGGGATTTTCGTCACGCGGCCGTCGGGTGCCGAGTTCCGCGTCCTTCTCGACACCGTTGTCACCATCGGCCAGACCTTTCCGCCGGTCGCCGTGCTCGCCGTCGCCGTCCCCGTGATCGGCTTCGGCTTCGATCCCGCCTTCATCGCGCTCTTACTTTACGGATTGCTGCCGATCGTCGAGGGCACCATCGCCGGCCTCGAGGCCGTCCCCGCCGCGGTGCGCGAAGCCGCGCGCGGCACGGGCATGGGCCAGCTGGCGTGCCTCCTCAAGGTCGAGCTGCCGCTCGCCGCGCCCGTCATCATCGCCGGCGTCCGCACCTCGGTGATCATCAATATCGGCACCGCGACCGTCGCCTCGACCGTCGGCGCCTGGAGCCTCGGTCTCCCCATCATCATCGGCCTCAACGCCGCCAACCTCGCCTACATCCTCGAAGGCGCGCTGCCGCTGGCGCTCCTCGCCGTCGTCGTCGATCTCGCCTTTGGGCGCGTGTTGTCATCGCTGCAAGGGTGGCGAAGGGCGTGAGGGTTCGCGCAAATTACCCCTCCGCCGCATGGCGGGTTCCAGATCTTCTTCTTACGCCGTCACCCCATGCCCAGCAGCTGATAGATCCCCCGCGCGACCCGCCCGAAAGCCTCGCTGGTCTTGAGCTCAAGCGTCCGCGGATAGGGGAGGTCGATCGGGAAGAACGCCGCCATGCGCGCCGGGCCCGCGGTCAAGACGGCGCAATGCGAGCCGAGGAAGACCGCTTCCTGGATGCTGTGCGTCACGAACACTACCGTCTTGCCGCTCATCTCCCAGATGCGCAGCATCTCGAGATTCATCCGTTCGCGCGTCAGCGCGTCGAGCGCGCCGAAGGGTTCGTCCATCAGCAGCAGCTTCGGATCATGCACCAGCGCCCGGGCGATCGCCGCCCGCTGCTGCATGCCGCCGGAGAGCTCATGCGGGTATCTCTCGGCGCAGTCCTTGAGCCCCACCATGTCGAGGAGCGCCCGCGCTCGCTCGCGCGATGCCGGCCGCGGCAGTCCGAGGATCTCCGCCGGCAACAGCACGTTCTCCAGCACCGTGCGCCATTTCAGCAGCAGCGCCTGCTGGAACACCATGCCGACATCGCGCCCGGGGGCGAAGGGGCTCTCGGCGTTGCCGATGCGGACGATGCCCTCGTCGGGCTTCAGCAGATCGGCGAGGATCTTGAGGACCGTCGTTTTGCCGCAGCCCGAGGGCCCGACCAGCGACACCATCGCGCGCTCGGGGATCGACATCGAGACGTCCGAGACGGCGAGTTGCTCTTGGTTGCCCGAGCGATAGATCTTGCGCAGCCGCTTGAGCTCGATGAGCGGCTCCTTCATGCCAGCCAGCGCGCGAGATTCTGCGCGACGAAATGGTCGTCGCTCAAATCGCCATGCGCTCCCAGCACGCGGTCGATCTCCGCCGCTTGCCCCGGGCTCAGACCTTCCGCGGGATCGAGGCACCAGATGCCTTCGAGCAGGCCTTGTCGGCGCAGCACCTCATGGCAACCCGCGATGCAGCCGCGGAAGTCGTTCGCGACGTCGAAGAAAGCGCTGTTGCAATCGGTGATGCGGCTGTCGAGCGCCAGCAAATCGGCATCGACCGCGCCGGCTCGTGCGGCCGCCTGGCAGCGCGCCAGCAGCGCGACGGCGCTTTTCACCCAGACCGACCAATGCCCCAAAAGCCCGCCGCGGAAACGCACGGTCACTTGCTCGCCCCGGCGCAGTACCGTCATCGGCGTCACCAGATCGAGCAAAATGTGGTCGTCGTTTCCGGTATAGAGCGCGACGCGCGTCTCGGCACTGGCCTCGACCATGCCGCGCACGACGTCGAGCGTGCGATAGCGGTTGAAGGGCGCGACCTTGATGGCGATGACGTTCTCGAGCGCGGCAAAGCGCCGCCAGAAATCGACTCCCAGCGCGCGGCCCCCCACCGCCGGCTGCAGGTAGAATCCGACGAGCGGGATCTCGGCAGCAACCCCTGCGCAATGCGCGACAAGCGCATCGGTGCTCGCGTCCTTGAGCGCCGCGAGGCTGAGGAGGCCGGCGTGATAACCGAGCGCCACCGCGATGCGCGCTTCGCCCAGCGCCTGCGCCGTGTCGCCGCTGAGCCCGGCGATCATGACCGGCGGGCGCTTCGCCCAATCCGCCGCCGTCTCGGCCGCGAGCCGCAGCACGGGCTCATAGAGCCCGGTCTCGCGGATGGCGAACTGCGTCGCATGCACGCCAACCGCGAGCCCACCCGCGCCGGCATCGAGGTAGTAGCGCGTGAGCGCGCGTTGCCGCCGCGCATCGAGCCGCCGGTGGCGGTCGAGCACTAGCGG